>FTIX01000791.1_pt4 | contig 14672 bp, 19 predicted proteins | sample 1658561 | NCBI WGS metagenome assembly FTIX01 (sample SAMEA3914836, study PRJEB12502) | metagenome | biome: forest; material: soil | place: Canada | collected 2011-07-03 | depth 0.3 m | reverse complement strand
AATTCCGTGCAGTTTCTATATTCCCATAGAAAAACCGCATACCTACAACCAATACCAACATCACTTCTGCCGAAGACAACCTAACATTCGGCCAATCACGGTGCCCTATCGATAAAATGTAGTCGTCCAAAAGGCAATAAATCGTTATAATCTGCATTTCCATGGCTCCGCCTCTGTTTTAGTTTTCGCAAAAACCAAACTAGAGGAACGGAGCCTTTTTTGTGTAGCCTCACTTTTAGTGGACTTAGTTATTTGCAACTTACGTTATTGGTTAATGTTTTGGAAGGAAGATTTGCATCTTTGCAAATAAATTCAACAATAGAATTCAGGGTTGTTATTTTGTCTGCACTTTCATTTTTGAATTTTTGTTTAATGGAGCTAAGGATTAGCTCCCAAGTAAATCCATTCATTAAAATTAGCGGAGAATTATTTTGGATGGAATCATATTGTATGCAAGTTTCATGACCTTTGATCAATTTGGTATAAAGATCATCAAAAATATCAAGTTCTGGAAACCATCCATGATAAATCATGATCGTTTGTATAGTTTCTTTAAAATCAATTTTTTTTCTATACTCACTAGCTCTATGCATTAACTGCAAGGGGTCATGTGTATCATTTAAAATTCGATTCCGCTTTTGAGGTATCAAAAAACGTTTTTTTAGCTCCTCTATATCCCCTTGTTTCAACGAGTCTTGCGGATCAGCCAGCTTTATTTCGGCTATCAACAGTTTAGTTGGAGATAATTGTATGATCATATCTCCAAATTCACCCGATTTTTTATAGTTTTCATTTCTGCAAACTTCTTTTCCAAGAACTGACTGTGTAGTTCCGAAAAGGTACTCTTGATATGCTTCTCCTCTTTTGCTTTTAAAATCGTTTCTTTCTAAATCTTTCGAATTATTTTTATTTTTTGTAAGTAAATGAGTGAAAATGAGGTGATATGGAAGATCCCCTAAGGCATTATCAAGTAAATCAGGTCTTAAACAATAATATAATTCATTAACTTGTATAAAAGGTTTTCCTCGTACACAACGATCCAAGTATAAGTCATCACAAAGAGACTGGATCAGAGCATGCAGCGTTATAGGAATCCTTGAGTGTTTTTGGCTTAATAAATTTAGAGCTGTTTGAGCAACTTCTTTTTTTTCAACTTCTAGAAAATTATTAAGCGATAGTTCTGCATGTATTATTGCAGGATCTTTACTTAGAACATGTGAAAAATATCCGAATATTGCATCAATGAGTTGTTTAGCAGAAATCCCATATATAGCTTTGAGTTTGTTGTTAAAATGATCGTTTTCATACATGCTAGCTCTGCTAATTGCACTAACCGGATCAGTAAGACATCTAAAGTAAAAAGTCCTGATATCACGTGTTGCAGGGTCTAATTTCCGTAAGGAATCTTCTACATGATCAAGAATTCGATTGGCAACAAGACAGGCTCCAAGTAAACAAAAGTTATTGATGTTTTCTGGTCTTGAATCGAGAGTTTTTACTGGGGAACTACTAACTTGGTTTGATAGATTTAATTTTGGGTGGAAATCTATCTTATGAATTAATAAGTGGTGAATTAGTCGAAAAGTCATAGGAGTAAAGAGAATAAAATCAGGATTTTCTTTTTTGAATAATATTATTTGATTTTGAAAGGAGCTACTGCAATAATCCTTCAATAATTCGTTCTCGGCATATTCTATGCCTTTTTGGTGCATGATTTTATGAAAACGATTACTCGCTTGAGAAAGAATAAAAAAAGTATCTTTAGAATTGGTTAGTTGATCTAGAAGATGTTGAAAGAGTCTTTCGAGTTCCATGAATGATAATGCAGGCTGCATGTGGAGGACATTGATTCTTTTAAATGATCTCATTGTTTCTATTTGATGATATTTATTAGGATGATTTTGCAGCCAAAGGAACGTTTGATGCAGTCCCTGAATATCCTTCATAACCGAAGACATTCACTCGTCCATTCTTTCTATTACGAGGTTTTGGTCTTACAACAATATCAATATCTTGCCCAAGTTGATTTAAAAAATGCATTAGGCGTTCTACTGAGAATCCCGAAAGTTTTCGATGCAATAATGCTGAAACTTTAGGTTGATTAATTCCCATAATTTTTGCAGCTTTCTCTTGAGTCAATTTTCTTTTTTTTATGATGTGATCAATTTCCCATGCCAATTCGGCTTTAGTAAGCTCTTCTTCTGCATTAGCAACTCCAATATCGGCAAAAATATTGTCACCCCCAATTTCAAAAGCAATTTCTTCTATATCTTCCTGTTTTTTCTTAGTGGCCATTTTAATTAACCTCCTTCTTAACAGTGGTAAGCCATTCTCTATATTTTTGATGGGCACTTTTTAACCTTTGCTCCACTAGATCGATATCCTGTTTCGGAGTCTTGATACCTGTTTTAGATTTCTTTTGAAAAGCATGGAGAACAACAACAGCTTCTTCCATTTGTACAGTATAGACAGTCCGGTAAGTACCTTTGCCATCACTTTGGACAATTTCAAGAACACTACTGCCCCCAAAGCCTTTTAGAGGTTTAGCGTCTCTATGCTTATCACCTTTTTGCGCAATGTACAAAGCATGCCCCATTTCATTTCTCACTTCATGAGGAAATTCCATGAAATCTTTTTTGCTCGATCCAATCCAGATAATCGGTTTTTTCTGATCCATTGGTTCCTCTCCAAACTTCATTATCCCAAAAATAGGATAATTTTACTAGAGGAAAAGCCAATGGCTATAAGCCCTAGGTCTAACTGTTGACGGATTCTATAATGGGAATCAGGATTCCTTCAGCTTCCTTAGAAAAGAGTTTAGTTCGTTTGAATAATTTTTAAGAGTATAGGGGTCTTGGAAGATCTAAAGTTATTTACTGAAAATGTAGAGAATAAACCGATCATAGAAAGGACTCACGATCATCTTATGATAAGAAATGTTCCGGCGTGTGCTTGTTATCGAGAAATAATGAACGGATATTTTATTAACTGTGGGATTTGTGAAAGCGAAAAAGGTGCACGGATGTTGAACTCAGGAATATGCCTCATAAAAATAAAAAAAGATGATAATTTTTATGGATGTAATAAAAAATTTTCAAAAAGAAACCCCGCTTACTGAATGATATGTGAGAATTCCTATGTTGGCCACACCAAAGGAAACAGAAGAGTGTAAGGCATGGTGTGATCGCATGACCGTTGCCGGTGCTACATGGTGTGGTAAAATTTTTAAAGGTGTACATTGCCAAATAGCTTGTAGATTGGCCTTGTATGAGATACAAAGAGGATGTTACTGGTGTTGCGAGGAAGAAGGCTTTTATAAACGCTGCATAAAACCTTTCGAAAATATTGCAAAATACATAAAAGAGCCATGTGATCCAATGTGGGATTAATGAAAAATTTTACAATTTCGGAAATACTCTCTTTAGTCTTTATTGCGGCGATAGGCTTTTTTGAATTGTTCTACCGGCATAATTTGATAGATGGCTGGTTGGTTTTGGGAATGGCTTTTGGATTATTGGTTTATCATTTTTGTAAGAAAGGAGTGAACGAGTAGGTAGCTCTGAGGAGTTCTATGGGCGTTGTTGCATAAATATCCCCACAAAGCTCGTGAGGCTTCTTATCCAATCAATGTATGACAAACATATGCCCCCAGCATGTGCTCTGAAATGGACGGGCTGGAATTATGCAACAACGCGATATCAATGTCTCTCCTTCCATTTTGACTTTTTTGGATTTATATAACTTCCCTTTACGTGGACAAGAGCAAGCAGAGTTTATGGCAGTGCGCCTTCCTGAACTTAAGCGCATCTATAAAAAACGGTAAATTGTCATGACATCCAATCAAGGAGTCAAAATCACACTATATCGTTAGCGTTGTTAACGGTTTAGGGCTCATTTTCTGATAAAGAAGGCTTAGGTGATCTTGATTCGATGCTGCTTTGTCTAGGAGACTAAGTAACGTTTTTTCAGAAACGGGTTTGTATTCCCAAACCTCAACGCATAGATTGAGTTGATTAGATATGATTTTGCTTGGTCTTTTCTCGTGGACGTGCCCATGTAATTGAAAATGAGATGGAGTTGGATTGGTGGGAATATGAATAAGCTCAACATTGTGTTGGCCTATTTTCAAAAATGCAGATTCCAAAACAAGATCGAATCCTACTCGCATCATGTAGCTTGCATTGCGATCATGATTGCCACGAATACAAATTTTATGCCCTTTAAGCTGAGAACAAATGGAATGAAGATGTTCAACATCACCAAGTCCGAAGTCGCCAAGAAAAAAGACCTGATCTTCTGCCTCAACACATTGATTCCAATTGTCTATGAGGCTTCTATTCATCTCCTCAACTGTCGTGTAAGGACGGCCAGCATACTCGATGATATTTTTATGAGAGAAATGAGTATCGGAAATAAACCACCTTTTCATATCTAAGCTCAGTGTTTGTGCAGAAGATCGTTAAAATCGATAATAGAAGAGAAGAAATCACTTTCCAATACAGATTCCTCGACACCATTTACGTGAATCAAAACAGGTCTTATGGACATATTTTTAGGGAGAGCTAAGTTTTTAATTTTTTGTTTAACTTCATCAATGACGCTTTTTGTAATTTCTTGAGCGTTAAACTTGATTTCGCATAGATAACAGGTTCCAAATTTTGTTTGGATCATGTAATCAATTTGGCATCCCTGTCGATCATTCGTTTTACGCTGAAAAAATGGATTGTCATTCACAATTTCATAGGGATCGATACCAAGGATTTTTTGCACTGTTTTTCGATTGCTAAGGACAAGGTTTTCAAACTGCAATCCCATCGCAGATTGCCATTGAGGTAGTAGTTTCAGCCCTTGTTTTTCGATTTTCTTTTTATTCGGTTCAATATATTTGAGATAAAATCTTAAATAATTATCCTTGAGCCGATAATGGCTCAATTTTGAATCCAGTCCCGTCTTAAGATGCCAGGTGAAATCGCGAGATACAAACCCTGCCGTAACAAGGTCTTCCATGTATTCAGAAACCAGGCTATTTTTTTCAATCTTTAAGGCTGTGTAAATATCCTTAAGCTCACAAGGCCCCTCGGCAAGTCTTTCAACGATGGTTTTGTAAGTAGTACTTCTGGATGAGAATAAATCTGAAAAAATTCGTTCAAACTCACTAAAAAGAAAACCTTCTTTTCGAAAACATAATCTTTGGATATTTGTCTCGGCACTTTGATTTGGCAAAATTTCTTCAAGGTAACGTGGAACACCTCCCACTACAGAAAGCATTTTAAGCTTATCAAAAGCTGATACTCTATTTTGCTCCGCGCTCCAAAACTCATTACATTCACATAAGGGAAGCTCTTCCAGCACTATGTCTAAAGATATTCTTCCCATAAATCCCGTACTACTAAGAATGTTTTCTTCAATCCAACTGGAAATAGAGCCGCATAGAATCAGAATTAACTGTGGGTTGTTTTTGAAGTAGAGATCCCAAGCGGTTTTGAGTTTTCCAAGAAACGTGGGGTCTTTTGAACCCATCCAGCTAATTTCATCTAAAACAAGAACAATTTTTTCTTTTTGAGCTTGTTGTGATAAATGCCAAAACAGATCACCCCAGTCGTCAGCTCTTGGAAGAGGGATTTTCATTTCACGTTGGAGTTGACGAGCAAATTCTTCCTTTTGGTCGGCAGCTGTAATGCCGCTTGTCGGGGGAAGCCCAGAAAAAACATAGTGAGGAGTTTTCTGAGCGAATTCTTGCGCTAGACGGCTTTTGCCAATGCGGCGTCTCCCCCGAATGACCACAAGACTGGCAGACTTCTTCTTAAAGAGTTCTCCGAGCATCTGAAGCTCTCGTTTTCGCCCTATAAATGAATGTTGCATTTTGAATCCTTATTTGGTGATGTATTTATCGTAGCATTTTTACGTCACCAAATCAAGAAAATATGATTTGGTGATTGATAAATTCAACAAAGTAGATTATATGCAAATGAACAGGGGGCTTAATGAAACATTTGCTTCTGAAAATTAATTATAAAAAAGGTAGTCATCGTGTGGGGTGATATCCGCAGCATGAGCAGAGAAAGTAATGAGGATAAATAGGCAACTTCTATGCATGTTATCCTACCTGTGAGAAGCTAGAGATTTCAACTTCAGGCATGGGTAATATTCATGTGCCTAGTCATAGATTGTCTTGTGAAGGTGTTCACCAAACATGGAAGCTCTAGGCATCTCTATAGCTGAGATGAGCAATCCTTTGTCTCGAATACCTGGCAATCCTCCATGATCCTCTAGAAACGCATCGTGAATTTCTATCACTTGTTCGACAGTAAAAAATTTCATCATCGTTTAGAGAGATTTTTTGCGAGTTGGTAGCGCTCTTTACGGATTCTTTTTAGCCCTTTTCTAAAGGTTGTATTGTCTATTTCAATATCTACTTCCCCTTCGGCAGCTTCTTTAAAAGCTAAAGCTTCCAGAATGTACTCGCGCATAGATATGCCTTTCTTAGTGGCCATCATCTTTAAATGCACATGCTGCTCAGCCGGAATATCCAAACTTAAACGAATCATATTATGATGAGCTTGGCCCATACATTAACCTCCTTATTTCCACATTTCCATAATAACTGAAATGTTGATCGTTGTCAATTCTCGCACTTTTTCATAAGGCATGCGCTATAGACAGGTAGGAAAATTCTTCAAAGTGCCATAGAAAAGAGGTGAACGAATACTTGGCTATCCTCAAATGAGCAAACTTTTCATTGTTAAGTGGAAATATGTTTCTTTTACTTATCTAACCAAAAACGTACACTCTCGACCGTGTATACGGTTATTTTTTTGTGTAGATAACCCGCTTACAATAGATCTACAGCCAGCTCAGGAGAGATGTCATGATATCCTGCAAGCGTCTCCTTACTGCGTTATTGTTGCTTACGCTTCCTCTTTCCAGCGAAGATTTCTCCGACAAGCCGCTCTTTTTAAGCGTAAAATGGAGCAGCACTGGATCTAAGATGTGACTGACATTGGTCTGAGGATATTTGGACTCAGCAAGAACAGTGATAATGAGCAAGCATTTTAGAAAATTAATCATCATGTGGTTAGGGAAATGTTTCACATTCTAAATAGTGTGGCAAGCGGTGTAGTAAGTGGTGTAAGTTATCTTGTGCAGTCTACACAGCAAGCGGTTAAGAAAAAATGTATGGATCCCTTAACTCGGCTGTTTATGACAAGTAGAGAGGAGCATCCTATCTACAAAGAAATACAAAAGGTCACCCAGTTGCCCAACGACATAGTGAATATCATTTTCTATTATCAAGGTACAATGGAAAGAATTCTCGCCGATCTAAAGCCAGATGAATTGGTCTCGAGATTTCGCTATTCTAATCAAGAAGAGCTAGAAAGTATGGGAGGCACTGCTCTAACAAAATCAGAAAAAAATAAGTCCTTTAGGGGAATTTGTCTAGATCGAAGAGAAGGGGGATACACATTGTGTTTCGTCTCGGGGAAAGGAGGTTATCTTGAGAGAGCGGATATTGAGAAGCTAATGCCAGAAGCGATGCAAGCGCTTATATCGAGAAAAATTACTCCGATCTCCTACAGTGTATCCGTTCATCGGAGAAATGATTATGGTAATAGCTTGGCAAGCTTTGAAGAATGGCAACGAGGGTGTGCACATGATAGATTTGTGGAGCAATTGACAATCAGCGTTCAAGAAAAACGACCCTTCGATAATGTGCATGGTGAAGATTTAGAAGGGCGATTACTGTAACCTCTAAATTGGTCAGAAGATCCCTTGTGATAGTTTCCAAATCTAATTGGTGCGAAAGAAAATTGGATGAGCTAACAACACGCTTGCCACTTTTTTACTCACGTTCTTTTCTTGTATTGTCTGCAATTTTTCCATCTGTCGACTGTGATAGTTTAATGTGTCTTCATTCTTTCCTTTAAAGGGGGGATAAAGCGCTCCATGCTCTCATCTTGGCAATACTTTGAATTGGCAAGAAATGCCTTTAATGTGACAGGATTAAACATATTCTCCCGTCCCATGTCGTGCCATTTTTGTAGACGCGGAAGTTTAACTTCTCTTAAGTATTTCTCTGTGCGCACGAAGTAATGGTTGACTCTAGCCTTTTGCAAGGGAACTATTTTATATTGTTTTTCAGGAATACATTGGAAAAAATGGGCTCCTATCGGCTCTTGCCCGAATCGGGTTTGAATAATTGTTTTTCCCCATATATTCACAATGTCATCTTCCGGTACTTTAAGAGTCAGTTTTTCAAGCATCAGCTCGTCTTCTTTGAGCTCCTCTACACCAGAGGTTCCAAACAATTGCCATAGGAGGTAAATGGCGCCGTGTTCAGAATACTCTTCAAGAAGATCAAGGAGAGAAGCGCTCTCCATAGGAATGATGTATTCATCAGCATCAATAAGGGCAAGCCATGTCGTTTTGCTGGCCTTAGCCTGTTTAAATGCATGTGTATAAACGACTTCCTGATCCTTGTTTGTGAAGAATTCTACCGGGTAATCGAACAATTCGACGATTCCGTTTTGGATATACGGTGTAAGCACGTCGAGGTAAGTATCATGACTTAAATTATTATATAAGTAGAAGTGTTCCACACCCATTAAACGATGAAATTCAATCCATTCCTTGAGCCAAGGTCCTTCTTGTTGGAAAATGCAGCCAATAGCTAGCCGAGAGGGTTGAAAGAACGGTTTATTATCTAAGTGTGGGATGATATCTGTAGCATGAGCAGAGAAAGTAATGAGGATAAATAGGCAAATTCTATACATGTTATCTTCCTCCTACCTATGAGAAGCTTAAGATTATTTCAACTTCAGGCATGGGTAATATTCATGTGCCTAATGATATAAATCCAACCACTTTTTATCTTAACGGTTCTTTTGAGGAGATTTTAAGAGGAGCCGGAAAATCCTTCAAACTCCACAGAAAATCAGGTCACCGCATACTCGACTATGCTCTCATGGCACCACAAGAAGTTTTTTTTTTGGATTGACAAATGATGCTCATGGCTACATCATTTGTCTGAAATCTTGGAAACACAAAACATTTGAATCAGGACTCCTTTGGGAGGAAAATCAGCAAGGTTGTAATTGCATGTTTCATTCTGCAGAGCTTGAAATCATCGTTTTATTCAAGAGTTTCGAAGTCCAGTAAGTGATGGATTTTTTAAGACGCTAAATTTCTTTGATACACAAGAGTTCTTGTTTGTTCTCATTCCTGCTGTATGGCTGGGGGCAGGGTGGAAGTGGGGATTGAGACTATTTTACATCTTATTCCTGAATAGCCTTACAAACCGCGCTCTGAAAGAAATTTTTCTATCTCCTCGACCTTTTCATATAGATTCTAGTGTAGGCATCATTGAAGTTGCTGGATATGGATTTCCCAGTGGAGCAGCTCAGACGGTTATCCTTTTATCGGGCATCCTATTGAACTTCTGGAAAAGCTATTGGAAGTGGGCTGTTGTATTTTTTTATATTGTGTTTATTTCTTTTTCAAGGGTCTATTTAGGCCTTCACTTCCCAACTGATATCTTAGCCGGCTGGATGGTTGGCTTCATCCTTTGGGCGCTGTTTACCTATGTTCGACCTGCACTTGAAGCACAACTTGAAAAATTAAAACCCCTTTCTTTATTTTTACTCAGCCAGTTGATCCCTATTCTGCTGTTTTCTTGGCAATATCCTGCCGTCGTGCGTATTTGTGCTTTTGCAATGGGTCTGGGAATGGGTTTATTTTTGAATTATTCTTGTGGGTGGTCGATAGATCTACCCAAAACTAGAAGAGAACTTCTCTTGAGAGTGATCATTGGGATCGTTGGTACGTTTCTCTGCTATTTCTTGGTTTCGCTTTTGCCCCTGCCTGACTCACCGTTTGTGATATTTTGTAAATTTCTTTTCCTGAGTCTTTGGATTACCACGGGTAGCCTTTTTCTTTGCCGCAAACTATCTTCCATCTACTAAAACCCTCGTTGTCAATAAGCTTGCGTTTTAAGTATGGAAAATATTTTTTTAACTTGTGCTATCTGTAAGAATATCAATATCGATATACAGTTGTGGAATGTGGTTTCTTGAACTTGGAATAGGATTGTTGCTAATATTTAGGTCTTTAGCTCTGTTTTCAAGTGAAACTGCTGATAATTTAAAAAGTTTAGGCATTATGATAATAAAACAAGTTCTTGTTGTTAAAGAAACTCGAGAAGGAGAATCGCGTGTTGCATTAACACCAGAGACTATTTCGTTGTTATCTTCTCGACAGTATCGAGTATTGGTGGAGACAGATGCGGGATTAAAAGCAGGATTTACAGATTCTGATTACATCAAAGCGGGTGCTGAAATTTTTTTTCTGTCTTCAGAGGGATTTCCAGCTGATACTTTGATGCTAAGAGTGAAGCTCCCCGATAAAATACGTGAGGATTTAGAGAACAAACTATTTCGCGAAAATACTTCCATGATGGGGTTTTTAGACCCACTGGATCCATTTGAAGCAGACGACCATATTACTGCTTGGCAAACATCAAGAGTTACCACATTTTCAGTGGATTTATTTAAGAGCCTATCTGTCAACGATCCAAAAAATATGCAGGCCGCTATGAGTCGTATCGCAGGAAGATTAGCATTTCAAGATGGATTAAAACGCTGTAATAGTGAGAGCCCGGTAAAGCTTACCGTGATTGGTACGGGACCAGCTGCTTTTAGCGCCGCTTTTGAAGCTAAGAAGGTTGGTGTGCCTGTGCAGTTATTTGGAAGACAAGAGCGTTATCGAGCAGAATTAGAAAGGGCTGGGATTCTCTATCGCATTTTGCCAGAACCGATAAGTCAGGTTGAATTCATCCGTCGTTATCTAAGAGAAGAAACAATCGTCATCACGGCTGCAAGAACACCTGGGGTTAAAGCGCCTTTATTAATTGATGAAGAAAGTTTAAACGTTTTACCGAAAGGAGCTGTTATCATAGATCTTACCGTAAATGAAGGTGGGAGTGTTGTTGGAGGGAAGAGCGATCAGGTTGTTGTTTCAAATGACGTCTCTATTGTGCACGTTTCTGGATACCCGAAAGCAGAACCAAAAATAGCTAGCGAAGCGTATGCTCAATGTTTGATTCACTTGCTTGCCGAAGTTCTTTCTCCCCAAGGAGAAATATGCTTTAAGCATGAGCTTTTAAAAGAATGTTGGGTGACTCATGATGGGCATCGCAATCCTGCTCTCTTTTCTCTATCTAAATAATTTTTACTGGAGGAATGGTTTAACGTTTTGATGAGTCTTACTCAAATTAAGAGTTAATTTAACAAGCAATCTTTTCGGCATCAATTTCTAAAAGAACTTTACTATTTTCAGAATTTAATAAGTCTTGATGGCTAATCTTCAAATATAATTTCCTAAATTCTTTGTCGGCGACTTTTAAATAATCGAGAATATATAAACGTACACAAACTTCAGTACAAGGATTCATTCTTGATTTTTCATTTTCCCATTTTAAAACGGCTGTATGAGTAACGCCAAATAGATGGGCGAATTCCCGAATGGACATTTTTAAATAATCGATAATAAATCGAAGTTCTGCCCCACTTAGAGACGTTGATTTTCTCACTAAAGTAAGAAGGACTATTTTTTGGAAATGTTCCAAATTAATATCTAGAATCCATTCGTCAAAAACTTTTTTCATAGGTACATTTATAAGTCGAATTGGAAACCCTAAGCCCTCCCATACAAAAGTATCTTTTTTTATCTCTTTCATATTAATCCCTCATGGCGTTTCTACATGCATAACAGTGATAATGAGCATATCATTCTCATCAAATGCAATTATAACTCGAACATCCAATTCGTCTCTTAAGGTTTTCCCTCGAATAGCATATTTCCAGGTATTATGTTCAGCATCAAAACGAGTTTTCTTTTTTTCCTCATAGCCTGTTCCTAAGACATGTAAACTCTCGGGTAAGCTAATCATGCGCTCATTCTGTCTAATAAAAGCATGAGACGTGACAAAATAGTGACCCTTTTTTATACAATCCTTAATTTTTATTAAAACGTTTCTAATTTTTTCGGCTTTTTTCTTAGGTCCCACTATTCAACCATCCGTTTACAGCACTTCCCTCTAGCATCATTATGACTCCTATAAGGCCTCTTAAACAAGTAAAACGCAGAGGAGAGGAGGTGCAGAGTCATGAGTTTTAATAATCGAATTCATTAAAAAAATCGACAAAATGAAGTCCTCAAGGTCACTACTTAAAAAATCTCTATGTGCCTCTCAGCCTTACCATCTCCCGGGAATTGCTGATCCGTTTATAATCTTATGGTAACAAAGTTACCAATTCTTTGAAACAAATTTCCCACTTTTATCACAGTAAACTACTGAAAGATTCTGACATGGACAAAAGCAGTAGCGATGTTTGAAGACGGCAACATAATGTACTAGATTGTATTGTTGAGTACTATTCTCTTTGCTGTCAAACCCTCGGAGAGCCAGTTGCTTGGGGGATAAATCGCGGATCTTTCTGAGGGGCCGTGGTTAAAACATATTCTTATTTTCAGATCTTGTGTTATAAGAAAGAAGAGAAACGTAAATAAGAATCTGTCTTCACACCATGATCGAGATGCTTTGCTGCTAAATTTCGGGTTTGTAGCGAATTTAGCACACAAATCATCGATCATGGTGTGAAGAGAGGTTCTAAATCATGGGGGATGTGATGCTAGACGTAAAAGAATTATCTCACTGCTTAGAGTCTGAATCCCCTAAGATTAGAAAAGAAAAAGATTCTGTCATTCTGTTGAATGAAAGGTATAATACCCCAAACACGAGCTTGCTCCTGTTTCATTTCGAACCCCAGCGATACTCCTCTTCAGATTTACGTCTTAAAGATTGCTCGATTCAACGGACTTCTATAGAAGGGAAGGATATTTACATTTTCGATGATTTTTTTACTGAGGGCGAAGCCTCTCTTCTGCGTCAATATTCAAAGGACGCCACCTTTAGTAGAAGCAGCTATGCCTGTCAGGAAAGCCGGGAAAAAGGAGAGGAGCCTGCCCGGTCAATGAATAATAAGGAAAAATGGGAGTTTTTCGCCAAGCCTCCGCAGGCGATAAAAGAAATCTACAAGCTCTTTGGACTATTTGCTGATCGCATGAATGCAAATATCAGCACCCTTCCTTGGGATTTATGTGATCAGAGCATTTGCGCTTCTGCCGTTGCCACCAATAGGCTCGAAAAAGTAGACCGAGCAAGTATGGAAATGGGGAAGCATGAGGATTTTAACACGGAAAAAGGGATTCCGTTCGGCATCCCGATTCTTTATGAAAAAGAAAAAAGATTTTATCCGGGAAACTTTGTCAATGGAGCACCTGGAAATCCCTGGCTCGTTTCATTTATGGTTTATGCGACTGCAGAAAACTTTCTTGTTCCTGAATATGGAATTGGGACAATTTTTTGTAAAAAGGATGGAGAGCCTGTGGCAAAGGCGGACTGCCGTCACATGCGGTTTGTCCTATTTGAAGGGGATATCCTACACAGTATTGAAGAGTCCAAAATTCCTCAAGGGGTGAGCAGTTGGCGCGTTTCTTATGTGTTTAAATTGATTATGAACCCGAAAGAAGCGGGTCGAAGCATGAGAACTGCCTTTTATGACCTCCTCAAGTCTTATAAAAAAGAGATCTAAGGTTAATAATAGAGAGGTATTTTTATGACATCGATTACACCAAAATCTAACGAAGAAAAACTGAAAGTTTTTCTGGAATGGAAAAAATTATATACGGAAGCATTGGTCGATGGCTTGCATCCAACAGGGGATGTGTTACAAATCGGATTTGGGTCTGGGTTTGCTGCCGAACAGATCCAAAAACACCATCCAAAAACGCATACGATCGTGGAGTCAAATCCGGAGAGGGTGGTCGAAGCAAAAAAATGGGTGGGCCAGACGCAAAATGGGAGAGTGATCGAGGGTAGGTGGGAAACGGTTCTTCCGAGCTTAGGGACATTCGATCTGATTTTTTTTAATGACTACCCATTGGAGCAAGAGATTGCGATCATGCATTTCTTATTTCCGGAAGAAGGCCTGCGGGCATCGGACGACGCAAAAAAACTGTTGGGCGTTATTGAAGAGGAGATGTCTCATTTGACGATGAAGTTTTCCGATCAAGATATCGAAGATTTTTATCAAAAAATGGGGCAGTTCAATGTGAAAGAGATGCCCAACTTTTTTCAAAAGTTGAAGGATAACGGCAATATTTCAGAAGCTCAATATCAAAATGCTGTGAAAAAATATCATTTTTCCGAACGTCAAAAGACTCAGGTAAATAAGGAGCCCGATTTATCAAAAGCTCCCGATAAGATGCTTTTGTGTTTAGAGGAATGTCTAAAACGCCATATGAATAAGAGAGCCCGCTTCTCTTCCTTCCTGATCAGTCAAGCGTCCAAGTACGAAGATTCCCAATTTTTTGATAAAGTGATCACAAACCCCGACCTGGATTACAAAGAATCTTCGGTTCAAATCAAGACTGCGGATAAACCTCGCGAGGGATTGATGATGCTGGTCGAAAAGAGTGATTAGAGACCATCAACGGAAAGTTCGCCGAATCAGGTGCTCAAGAAGTGGAGATGGTGCAATTGAAAGAGACTTAGGGAGCTTGTCTCATATCTTGTATGCGATAGCTGTAGCCCCAATTCCATGCTTCTGCATCTT
>FTIX01000791.1_pt3 | contig 14786 bp, 15 predicted proteins | sample 1658561 | NCBI WGS metagenome assembly FTIX01 (sample SAMEA3914836, study PRJEB12502) | metagenome | biome: forest; material: soil | place: Canada | collected 2011-07-03 | depth 0.3 m | reverse complement strand
GACTTAGGGAGCTTGTCTCATATCTTGTATGCGATAGCTGTAGCCCCAATTCCATGCTTCTGCATCTTTTTACTTAGTCATTAAAGTCCCCTTTCTCGATCATTTCGTCAACTTGGGTCAACCCACACTTTTAATTGCACCCAAGTGGAGCACGACTGTCTAAATTATTAAGATTTTGAGGAGTAAATGTGCTAAAAACAATGAAGACATGGATATTCATTTTGATAGGATCTTTGTCTACAATTATGAATATTCAGGGAGAGAACGTGGAAAATACTTATTTGAGTGAGACGAATTTTCCGATCTTCAAGAAAAATTATGTGGTTATTTCTGGATGTTCGGGTGGAGGAAAATCTACTCTTTTATCCGAACTGGTAAGAAGGGGGTATTCTGTCGTTCTTGAACCTGGGCGGCAAATAGTGAAAGAACAATATGCAATTGACGGAGATGCTTTCCCATGGATTAACCTACAAAAATTTCTCGATCTTGCGCTATCGCGTTATCTATATCAATTTAATTCTCAAGAACACACAGACCAGTTGATCTTCTTCGATCGTGGAATTATCGACGCTGTTCAGTTAGATTCCCCTCAGCCTAAATATTTTCAAAATGCTGCGAATAACTTTAGATATAATCGTCTAGTTTTTCTTGTGCCGCCATGGAAAGAAATCTTTGCCAATGACGCCGAACGAAAGCATGATTTTAGATCAGCAGTAAAAGAATTTGATGATCTTCTCATCAAATACAAAAATTTTGGCTATGAAACTGTGCTTATTCCTAAAGTTTCTGTGAAGGAGAGGGTAGATTTTATTCTTCAGAAGCTGGGATTTTAAAGTTCCGACAAGGCAATTGTCTGTTCACAATTTTTTATGGCAGATTGAAAGATTTTCCTGGCTGATCTCGTAAATCTCCTAGGATCGGGAAGATAAAAAGTTGTTGGATGTATATGATTAGAAACGTGAGTATTGTCTATGAGTGCACTTCCTTCTCGAGAGTAATTCTGCTAAGTCTCTATAAAGTTCCATGTCGTTTCTGACGGCATTTAAACGATTACTCAAGACAGCGACCCTTTTCCCTGGGTAAGGATCTGGTACTGTTGTGGCGACTTCATAGGTTTTGCGACCAATAATCAAAGCGTCGATGCTGTCAAGTCGCTTGTGAAACCCATAATCCTCATCGAAGCCACCAACTCGATCGAGCCAATCAAAGCCTCCATCTTTACGGGCGATGTAACCATCAATGCTTGTGGCGATATAGATAGAAATTTTTGGACGATCCATTCGGAAATTTTTCTTAATTTTTAGTTGATATAAAAAGTGTTTGAAAAATAAGGTTGCTCATTACTTAGCTCCCCAAAGAGCTTCGATATCTCCACCAACAATGGCTGAAATATTGCGAGTAATTTTTTCATAATCCCAATTCCACCATTGAACTCTGATGAGTTGCTCTATAATTTCATCTGGAAAACGCTTACGGATGAGTTTAGCAGGGTTTCCACCTACAATTGTATAGGGAAGAACATCTTTTACTACCACGCTTCTTGCTGCAATGATTGCTCCATCTCCAATGCGCACTCCTTGCATAATCATTGATTCATGTCCAAACCAGACATCGTTTCCAATCACTGTATCCCCTTTGTTAGGAAGGTCCAATTCATATTCTGCCCATTCAGGGCACCCTTCAGCCATGTTACCAAAGATGAAAAAAGGAAACGTGGAAAAGCCGCTCATTTGATGGTTTGCATCGCTCAAAAGAAATTTAGTTCCATAAGCGATTTGGCAAAATTTACCAATAATCAGCCGACAGGATCTGGCAAAAATTACATTCTCTGTCTCAAACTTGTCTCCATGATCTCTTCCATCATAGTAGGTGTAGTCTCCTACGTGAATGTTAGGGTTTGTAATAAAATTCTTCAGAAAGAGGACAGCTTTTGTTACTTTCTCAAGAGGGTATGGAGTATCTGGTGATAGCATTTATAAATTCCTTGCCTTGTCTGTCTTCAGCCATTTCAAAAGCTCGGCATCAAATAGGTCAGGTTGTTCATACTGGGGGGAATGAGCGCTTTTTTCAAAGATGCGGACAGTTAAATCTTTGAACTTAGGCCTGAGAGAATCCCAAGAATGGACGGATGCCACCAGAAATTCGAAGCGCCCGTAGACAAGCAGAACTGGGAGATCAAAGGACTCTAGTCCCTGCGAGATATCAATTTCACTAGCAAACCGAAGGTACATTTGATCGAGGACACAGGGATTCGGTTTTACTCCATCCCAAAGGAGACTTGAATTAAAATTGTAATCATACCAGCTTTTAGGAACATTGCGAAAATTCATTTGGAGAAACCGTTGATCTCTTGGCAACTGATTGAGTTTTTCATCAGGCATCAGCTTCATATTTCTTTCGAATACGGCTTTTCTTTCTGGCCAAATAGACTCATCCCAATTGCGCTGTGCCATTGCGACATGATCAGGTCTCATATGAGGCGGCATTCCAATGATGACAACATGAGAGACATGTTCCTTATATTTCTTCGCGTATTCAAGAGCTAAAAGGCCATGAGCTGAATGTCCAATGACTATACATTTTATTAGACCAAGTTTTTGTCTAATATGCTCTATATCGTCCAGGAGAGTTTCAAAAGTTAGTTTCACTTCAGGCCCTTCTGCAAACCCACGATAATCGATGAAGTGCAAGCGGAGAAACTTACGCAAGTTTTGTGAAAAGCTGCGAGGATAATAGACAGAGCTGCCAATGATAAGGGTGTCCTGGCCTTCGCCTTCTGTATGATATCTTAATGTAAAGCCTTCGACTTCGATATGACCTGTGTGTATCATTTTGATTCTTTGTATTGTTTCATGCATTGTGAGAACTTGTTCGAATACCGTACCGCCGTAAATAAGTCAACCGATAAATAGGTCGTAGAATGGACCTGGTACAAGTTTTTGTCATCAACTTATGAACTTTTTGAATTAAGGTAGAGACTCAAAACCTATCTTGTAAAACGAAGTAAATTCCTCATTGCTATCTACGTGAATATCTAATGCTATGGATGTTAGCACGTGTTGATCCATTCGCATTGCTTGAACGCGCTGAAGTTGAGGAGCTGGCGTTTATTTCCAGGATGGTTAAAAATCTCTCTAGATCATGTTTTTGTACTGTCCGACAATCTCTCTGTACAGCATGATGACAGTCGTGTTTTCGGACCTGTGTCAAGCCAATCAATTATAAGGCTATTATAGCTGTAGTATAAAACCATTTTTATGTAGATAATAAAATGAAAACAGTTTTGTTAAAAGTTTTGATTTTAGGTGGAACAAGTTTTTTAGGTCCGTACCTTATTGAAGAGCTACAAGAACATGGCCATGAAGTCACGGTATTTAACCGAGGAACTCAAAACTCTTCTCTTTCTTCAACAGTAGAAAAACTTCAAGGAAATAGAGACGGAGATCTTAAAGCTCTTGAAGGTCGCCGATGGGATGCGGTTATTGATACTTCTGGACATCTACCAAGAGTTGTGGAAGCTTCATCAAAGATTCTCGCTGAAGCGACTCATCATTATACATTTATTTCTACCATTGGCGTTTATGAGAATTTTTCTAAGCTTGATATGGATGAGGACTATTCTCTTGCAAAATTGAGCGATGAAACAAGTGAAGAAATTACAGAAAAGACTTATGGGGCATTGAAGGCTTGCTGTGAAGACGTGATCTGTCGTTACTTCCCGAATCGATCTTTAATTATACGTCCAGGATTAATCGTGGGGCCATTGGACCCAACTGATAGATTTGCATATTGGCCAATCCGGGTTATCGAAGGTGGAAAAATATTAGCTCCTGGCAAACCCACTCAGAATCTACAGTTTATTGATGTAAGAGACCTGGCAAAATGGATTGTTCTTATGATTGAACGCCAAGCAATAGGTATCTACAACGCTACTGGTCCGGCAATCCCCATCACTTTTGGGCAATTGATTGAAAAATGCCAGGAATTCAGTAAAAACAATGCTGCAATTCAGTGGGTGGATGAAGATTTTCTCATTGAAAATGAAGTGCAAGATTGGTCAGAAGTCCCTTTATGGCTCTCATATAAACGCAATATGCCTGGATTCTTAAACATTAATGTGCAAAAAGCCATCCACGCTGGACTTACACTTCGACCTCTTTCAGAAACAATATCGTCCGTTCTTTCATGGGATTCATCTAGAGAAAATATAAAAAGACAAGCGGGACTTGATCGAGAAAAGGAAAAGGACCTGCTCAGGTTATGGGAACAGAGTAAAGAAAATAATCAACGCGTATAACTATTTTTCCGTACATTAACTTTTTATTGTAAATCATCTAAATATTATGAGTTTTATGAATCAAGAATCAACACCTTATAAAGCCCTCTGTACTGAGTTCTACGAGCTTGATAAACCCTTTGCTCCGAAAGAGGCGCTTGAATGGTATTTAGAGTATGCGAAAGAGGCGAATGGACCCATCCTTGAACCCATGTGTGGAACCGGGCGTTTTTTAATTCCTCTTCTAGAAGAGGGATATTCCGTAAGTGGCTTTGACTATTCCTCTCATATGCTGGAAGTGTGTCGAAAAAAGTGTGCAGCAAGAGGCTTGAAGCCTACATTAGCTGAAGCAACTTTTGAAACGTTTTCCTCTCAAGAGATTTACAAGCTAATTTTTATTCCTAGCAGCTCTTTTTGTTTATTAACAGAGCAAAGCCAAGTGATTCAAGCGTTAAACTTTGTTTCCAATAGATTAGCTCCGACTGGTAAATTTATTTTTGAAATCGAAACCATAGCTGCTGTTACTCCATCTCAAGGGTCTTGGAAAGGGAGATGGGTCAACAGAGAGGATGGGTCAAAAATTGTGATTAATACCCTTTCTTGCTTTGATGAACTGTCTCGTATTGAAACCATATTATGCCGTTATGAGCTATGGGAAAAGAATCATATCAGTCGAATAGAAGTAGAAGATTTCAAACTCAGGTTATATGAAACTTCGGAGATAGAGCAGTTATTAGGCCAAGAAAATCTAAAAATCGTAGGAAAATGGCAAGCAGAGCCCTATATTAAAACTGAAGCCAATCACACAAATCCAGTGATCTTATACGAATGCATGAAAAACTGATAATACGAATGCATGAAAAACTGATAAGGATTGAGTTGAGTGTAATTAACAGCGTTCTGGACAAATTTACAAGCACGATAGTTTTTTCAACTCCAATCGGGTTTCCCCTAACGCGATCATCTCCCTACCTAAATCCCCCCAGTCTTCTTGGTCGTCGACTTCTTCAAAACCAAGTTTTTTATAAAAACCGCTAGGATCTCCTTGCCCTTGATGATAGCTAGTGACGACACGACAGACATTCGTTTGCGATCTTAGGTGATGGAGTACGAGCTTGAGGGCTTTTCTTCCAAACCCTAGTGTTTGATATTTTTTATCGATCATAAATCGCCAGAGGAAAGCAAAACTTTCTCTGGGATCTATCCCAAGCATGACAAATCCAACGGGAGTATCCTCTGCATAAATAGCTCTAAGCCAAGCGTAATCGGGTTCGAAATGAGCTTCGGCTATTGATTGAGCATTGGATGCAACGAACTGTTTTTGTTCCTCTTGAGGAGATAATCGACACACATCTACAACAGTTTCTTTCGTAACTTCACGAAGCGTGATCCTTGAGTGCTTAGTTATCTGTTTTTGCATCATTTTAAAAATTTCCCCATTTCGATATCTCGTGGATCTGTTTTATAGCCATCAGGATCGTTGAAGGGCGTTTGTACATAGTCGTGAGCCTGATAGAACTTGTAGGCTTCTGGGGTTGATTGAAGCAATAACTGTTGAAAACCTTGATGGGAAAGCCAGCGTTCGCACAATTTCAAAAACTGGCTTCCAAAACCTAGATTGCGATAGCGTTCATCAATGACAATAATCCGTAAAGCGGCTCTTCCTTCGGCCCAAAGCTGAAGATGCGCATAGCCTACGATGTTTGCGTTTTTATAGAAGACAAAATGAACATGATCTTTGTGCTCGAATGTCCAGGTGTAGGAATCTGTATTCGATTGGAAAAAATACTTCTGTCTTAGGGTACGTACTGTAGCCCATTCTCTATTCGTCAGTGCTTTCACCATACGCCATCCGTCAAAGCCGTCTTTTGCATCGATACTGGCAACAAAAGCGTCTTTTCCATTGCAGTACTGCAGGATGTCTTGGGGAAATTTCGCGGCTAGTTCTATCTTGAGGGTTGCATACGCTCGAGCATCGTCTTCATGAGAACGCAGCCAATCACGGAACTTTAAATAGCGATCGACTTCAGGATCGCCTTCCTCATAAACATGGACATGATGGGTTTTAACGTTCTTGCCTTTTTGAAAATAGCGGCGAAAAGCAATTCCATATTCACCTTTGGCCTCATATCCCAAGCCTTCCATTGCTTGTGTCGCATGATCGACCTCTAGAATACTTTTTACGACAGGGAGAATGTCGATGATCGGCTTTGCGGATAGGTTGGGGACTGATGTTGAACCGATGTGATGAATGATCAAGCAATTAGCCCCTAGAGCCTGTTGAATAAGGGTGGACTCATGTTCAAAGATTGCAGGCCAATGACTATTGTAAGGAACGACTTCAATGTTAGAGCTCATGACAATGATCCAACTGTTGAATGAAGAAGGAGATAAGTTCGCAAATATCCGCACATTGATTAGGCCGTTTGTCGGGAGGGCATGCCGTCAGGCAATCAAGAAGTGAAAGCAAGTTCAATAAACAGATGCTAATCCTCCAACCTTCCGGAAGCTGTACGCCACTCCTCTGTAAACCATGAAGAAACGCTTTTTCATATTCGGGAGGCATATGGTGCGCATAACGGAGCATATTAGCGACATCACAAAGTGTGGATCCTGAAAACGCAAACTCCCAATCTAAAATAGCCGAAATTTTCCAGTCCCCCTGGATGTGGTGAACGAGGATATTGGCTGGATCAAAATCCGCATGCACAAGATGATTTTGAGTCGAGTCGGGAAATAAGAAATGATACTTTTCAAGGTGATGATAAATGTTCGAAATACTTTCTTTAGAGAGTTTGCTTAGCGTTGTGGGATGCTTTAAACACTTTTTAGTATATTCTACACAGAATTCTTGTGTGATTGTGTCCCTAATGTGAAGGTCTTGATCAAAAAAACCTGATTGAAAAAATCGATAGCTTTGGATTTGGCCGAGAGTGGATCCAACTTCCCTCATGATTTGGGGGATATCATCAATTTTCCCACTTAGAAGCAGCTCTCGCAAGGTAGCTCCGTATTTGTACTCTACGATTGAAAATCGATAATCATCGACATCCCCAACAAAATAAACTTCGGGGATAGGAAGAGAATCTTTAACAAGGGCAGAGAGTTTTTGTTCGCGATATGCAGCCTCTTTATCTCTTAGGTATACTCTAAGAATGAGGGGTTCAAGGCCATTGAAAGAGTTAAGTTTGATATTGAGATTAGCGCATCCGCCCGAGATCACTTCGCAGGATGAAAATTTTTGATTTGGTAACGCATGCTGCAGCATCTCTTCGATTATTGATTTCTCGAGTTGAAAGCATTGGTCTGCTTTTTCCCAATTATTCTTAAAGGTCATGAGGTAATCCTATAAGTTATTAGACATGAATACTTTTGAAGTATAAAGGTTGGGGAAGTGGCTATTTATTCGATGTACCACCTGTAGAGGAATACACGTAATGACCAGGATCGTTGCATCCCCGGCTGGCTTTATAATATATCGGTAAAGAGCCAATATTTCCAACGAGATCAACGGCCTTAGCCTCGTAATCGCTTATACACTTGGAAAGTATAAACAGTGGGCAGCTGAGCGATTTCAAAATTTTTGACTGGAAAAGTTTGATCACTCTCTTTAATTTGAAATTTTCATCTTGCAGAAGGCAGGAAGATTTTCCTGACCACAATTTAAAATTAAATTTACAAAGGAGAGAGTGATGTTGGGATTGCAAAAGGCGTATAGAGGTGCTTTTTTTCTATTTTTATTCCTGTGTGCACCGTTGTGTATATATAGCGATCATAGTCCACAAACTGCGAACCTAGATCATGTGATAAAAGAAAATTGTGAATCGAGCATGAAAGCATGCAAAAAACAGAGGAGGACGTTGACGTACTATTTATTTGTAGCAGACTTTATAAATAGTTTTATTGAAATCCCCACATCTAATGTAGCGGTGGATAGTTCAACAATATCTTCTACATATTTAGCGGGAAGAGCTCCGATTTATAACAGACGAAATGAAAAAGTGGGAACATGCTCCGCTTCGTTCTTATGTATGCAGAACGCAGATGGCATTTTTACGGATATTGCAAATTATTTAGCGGTTGACAATGGGCTCATCGTCACATGGTTCACTCCGACCAAGCTAATCAATTTAGAATTAGATACCATCCTTCATTCAATGGTGACCGAATGTATTGTGGTGGCGTCCACCAAGGTGGGCGTTAATCCTTTTTACGGAAAAACATTCAATATGGTCGTTTCTTCAGATGATCAAAAAATATATTTTGAGCTGACTAAAATATAAGAACCTAATCATGGTGTGAAGTTTTAAAAGATGTTCTGAGAGCGGAAGCTTTTTTCCGCTCTCAGAACAGATGTTTAATTGACCTTCTGGTTGAACAGCGACGTCTTCATCTAGAGGTCAAGCGCATTTTCAATTTTTTGCAGTAATAAGCTCAGTCTTAATTCATCTTCCTTTGCGCCTAAAGCTTTGGCTTTTTCTAAACCAGCTAGCACTATTTTTTTAGCCTCTTTGTAGTCATGTAGAGCGAATTTTAGCTGGGCTTCTAGGTAGTCCGCGTGCATGGATAATCGCTCAGTAGAGATTAAGGGCCGCACTTCGTTTACCATTTGCTGACAGTGCTCATAGTCATTTCGCAAAAGATAGACTTTGCCTAGGCGTATCGTTGTGCGGATAAGATCGTCGCTGGCATTTACATGCTTAAAACATTCAACCGCAATAGCATAGCAATTTTCAGCCTTTGCTAAATCCCCTTTTGGGTTATCTGCATGAGCGGCACCCAAATTAAAATAAATTTTTCCTTTTAGATTAATGTTCTCGACTTCCATTTTGCAGTATAGGTGAGCCGCTTCTTCACAAATTTCAATTGCGCGAACAAAGGACGCTTGTTGCGCGGCTTCCTGTTCTTCCTTGCCAGCAAAAGCACGGTAAATAGCGGATTCTAGATAAAGAGCTCGAATGAAGAGAGCAGGATCATCGAATGTTTCAGCCAGTTCATGACAACGGGTTGCGTATACAAGTGCTTGATGGTAATTGCCCATATAGAATGCTGTCGAAGTGAGTTGAGCGCAAATTTTGGCTTCATCAGAAGGTCTATTGGATTGTTTAGCAACTTCCAAGGCTGCTGAACCTTGAGCAATGATTTCTCCCCATTGTTCAGATGTAGAAAGAATTTCAAAGTTTTTAAAATATGTTGAGATAATGTCATCACGATCGTCAGCATTTTGAGTGGAAAGCACACAGAAGGTTGCGTTACATCCTTGTGTGGCTGATTGCCCAGATGCATTTTCGGTAGAGTAGAGGCACATCAAGGCGAGTAAAAAACACTTTTTAGGTAGTTTTTTCATCATTTTTGATCCTTTGTTAAGGGAATCCGGGAAACAAAAATACCAGTAATGATTAATGATTTCCAGTGAATTTGTCGTTAGACTGGATCCTGGGTGCATGGGTTGAGTGAAGTTGACGAAATGATCGAGGAATGTTTGTGAAAAAAAAAGTTTTCTGTGCTTCCTCGGCGTCCTTTGTCTCGACTTTAGCCAAGGAGGATCAATCTTTGACTATGGAAATGTCCTGATTTTTATCCAGATTCGCGTTATATAGTAAAAATAAAAGGAGGGTTTATATGAACATATTGATGGTAATGACTTCCCACGACCAACTTGGAGATACAGGCCGCAAAACGGGTATTTGGCTGGAGGAATTCGCGGCTCCCTATTTTGTTTTCCGAGATGCAGGGGTTAACCTAACCCTAGCATCCCCTAAAGGTGGACAGCCTCCGATCGATCCAAAGAGTGACCTTCCTGAAAATCAGACTCCTGCAATGGCGCGCTATAAGAAAGACGATGCAGCGAAAAAAGCATTTTCTCATACAGTTAAACTGGCTGACATACGGGCGGAAGATTTCGATACAGTTTACTATCCTGGGGGCCATGGTCCCATGTGGGATCTTGCAGAAAGTCCTACATCAATCGCACTTCTAGAGTCTTTCTACAACTCTGGTAAATTTATTGCGTTAGTATGCCATGCGCCAGGCGTCCTACACCGGGTGACATTCGAAGGGAAGCCTCTTGTAAAAGATAAGCGTGTGACTGGTTTTACAAATAGTGAAGAAGAGGAGGTGCATCTTACTAAGGTTGTCCCATTCCTGGTCGAGGATGAGTTGAAACGGTTAGGTGGACATTTTGAAAAAGCACCTAATTGGCAAAGCTTTGTAGTGGTTGACGGTCATCTTATTACGGGTCAAAATCCTGCATCTTCTACGGCTGTTGCGCAAATGTTGCTGAAATCACTCTCTGGGGCTGTAAAAAAATAACACTATTTGCTTCATTTAGTCATTGGCTTCCATTCTCAATCCTATTCCGGATTAGAATAAACGGGTGATGGGTCGAGGGGTGTATTCATGAGGGGCAGTGTAGACGCCCCAATCGCGATCTTTCCGCGAACCATCAAGCCACTCCCGCCAGCTTGACATAGGAGCTCCTTGGCGGCCCGAGATATCCATACGCCATAGCTCTAACAGTGCTGTTCCTGGACTGACAACAAAGGCAAACAGTTCATTAGACCAATTGCTGTCGGCAAAAAATAGCGGGGTTGGCATGGCAAATCCCAGCTGTTGTAGTGTTTGCGGGACGATCAGCGAATAGTTGAGAGGGGTGCTGGTTTGACCGAGGCCCATGCATAAGAGGGAGAGGCAAAAATCTTGCAGTTGTTGTGCATGCAAGATCATGCGGCCTCCCATCCGTTGATCGGCGCTCCAGGCAGACTTTTTAAGCTGCTCCCGAGTGCTGGGATCCAGATCTGGAAGCTGATCGAAGAGCTGCATTGAACGATGGACCAATTGATCGCTGGGGAAAAGAGGAAGGAGGTTGTAAAGGGTGGCATCAATCTCGTCTGCTGAAAGAACTGGCTGTCCTCCATAATGCAATCCGCGTTCACTCTCAATTTTGCCTACGAGATATTGACGAAAGTCGTTCGAGCGCATCCGGCCATGGAACCCTGCAAAGACTCGACCGAAGTAATGTTGGAACTCTTTTTTAATCTTTTGTTGAAAATGGAGAAGCAGATATTCAACCATCCGTTCATCCAATTCCAAATCCAAAACAAATTGTTCCATGGGTCTGATTAGGTAGTCTCTGACCCAGGTATAGGTGTAGGATTCTCCTTGCCATGCTTCTTTCAAAGGAGCGAATCCAGGTTTGAGCAGAAATGCATGTGTAGGCGAATGGATCAGAAGTGATTTATAGGGCTGCTGAACATAAGGTTCTAATGTTTTGTAAGGAATCCGCTTAAGGGTATCTACCAAAAATACAAGGAGTTCTATGGGGCTTTCTACCCAGCGGGCGATTTCAGTAGGTTTACTTTCGCGGGAGTAGTATGAGCTTACAAGGGTGCTCATGGTTCCTCCGGAAATATACGCCCAGGGCTTGGCAGGGAGTTCTTCCCAATGTTCTAAAGGATTTTTCGGTAAGTTAAAGTGGTGTGCCGCCCCCATTCTCTGCATGGAGGAGACGAGAAACTCGTCGGTTTTCACATGCGTTACAATGGCGGTGATGATTCCTGAGATGTCGGTGGTTATTCCTTCCAATCCTTCCGCCCCTGTGATTTCTGCTTCTGTTGTGATAAAAAAGTTAGCAAGTGCTTCTGTGTACTCTTGAGGAGATTGAATTTTATTCCATTGGCCGGTATGCGATCTGCCGTACTTGTAGAGAAGGCGAAAGCCTGCGGGGCTATCGTCAAACGTGTCTACCTTGACTTCATGAAGGTCGGCATCAAAGACCTCTTGGAAATATTGGGGGAATAAACGGTCATAGGCGTCTATCAGCTGATCATAAAGCTGGGCAAATGTCTGAGCCTTTTCATGCCATCCGTTGCGCATCTCTTCAAAGGTATAGAATTCATTGCGTTTACTTTGGTATTCAGCTTGAACCCACTTCCCCTCTTTTTCACTGGAGACGTTTCGAGCGCGTACTTCCATTTGCTTCAGCTGGGCAAAGAGCTGCTCATACTCAAACTGTAGCTCGTTGACTTTCTGGTTGCAGGCAGCGACTTTTTCTTGCAGGATCTGGAAGATGCACTGGCCGATTCCATGGGGGGCCTCAGGGCTTAACCCCAAGCTATAGTAAAGATTCCATCGGGTGAATTGAGATTTAGTTTCGGCAAAGGAGGCAAGACTATACTCCCACGTTTTCAGAAGGGCATTTTCTACAAGAGCTTTAAAGGATGCTTTGGCTTGCGCAAGGAGCAGAATATAGTTGGCGCAGGCATCTCCTTTACCTCCCATTGGGCGTCCTGTAGGGGGCATCTGCATCATCAATCCTGTGTGGAGCATCCCTTTAGATCGATTGTGGTAAGCACGCAGATCTTCTGGCGTAAGACCAAGATGGTGCATGAGGATGCGTTGTATGATTTCTTCTGCAGAGGTCAGAACATAAGGATGTTTTTCGTTCCATTCTGGAAAAACCTGGGTGATATACGCGCCTGTTAGGCGACACCGCTCTGCGAGCGATTGCTCTTTTTTCAAAATAGCGGCGGCTTCTAATGCATACAAAATCCCTGGAGCATACCAAACTGCAGAGTTTTTCTCTTTTTCCCAGAATGAAAGCAAAACGGGACGCCTTAGGTCACCGCTTCCCCAGCTCACGCTCATCGGCATGGAATGCTCATTGCCTCCAAATGTGCGTTTTAAGCGTCCTGTGTTAAGCAGCTCTTTCAGATCGAGTAAAAATTGTTCCGGCTGTTCATTCTGAACAATAATTGCAGGGGCTGTCGCAAAGCAAGAACCGATTTTTTGGCGTAAATCACATAGCCAAGCGGAGAGGGCTGCTCGTTGGGCATGCACATGTGTAATGGAGCTACCTTGAGGGAGCAGCAGAGTATCTCGGATCACCTGATCTGCCAATGGGTTGCCGATTGGCTTGCTGATTTGTTTCAGGAGCTGGACAAGGTCTTTTCGCTCTTTTAAGAGAAGCAGCACGCGCAGCAGGTGCTCTTGACGGCGCCCATCATGCTGGCGATCGGGGCCTAAGGGATAGAGGAACTGAGTGATATACTTGATGATTTTATCGAGGGACGCGGTGTTTATTTCTCCTTTGTCGTTGATCAGTAAATTTGCCAGCCGTCTTGTACGGAATACATTGCGTGCAAGGCTGCTCTCTTGTAAGCCTGTGCGATCCATATATTCAGATAAGGTGTCGTATTCTTCCGCGCAGACTCGGCGTAAGTTATCTCCATCTTTAGCCTGTTCTTTCTTACGTGCATCGACGACAGTTTCAAATACATGGAAGAAGAAACGTTCATCTTCTGCAGAGACTTTGACGAGCGAAAGAAAGTGGCTAATCCGATCAGATGCATCCATATAACTATTAAGATATTGGAAGAAACGTCTATGTGCAAGTCCTTTTTATTAAAAAATAAAATTTAATAGTGACGTAAAATTCTATTTCGTTTCATGATAAAGACTCATACTCATAACAGCTCAAAGTGAGAGTTTTGGTTAGCGTGAAAGCTCCCGTGGTTGAACGATCGTAAAAGGCATTGTATTGACTTAATACAATGCCTTTTACGATCGTTCAACCCCGGGGCTTTGGTGCAGCCAAAATTCTCACTTTGAGCTGTTATGAGTATAGTTTCAAACAGGAGGGAATGTATGGCTACGAGTAAAGATGAAGAGTTTATGCGCAGAGCAATTGCTTTAAGTAGAAAGGCTTCCATTGAAGAAAAAACCGGAGGCGTTTTTGGCGCTGTTGTTGTGAAGGATGGCAAAATCATAGGGGAAGGATACAACCAGGTAATCAAATACAATGATCCCACATGGCACGCCGAAATGCAGGCAATTAGAGAAGCATGTAAAAAGTTAGGAACACCCCACCTAGAAGGATGTACGCTCTATACTAGCGCAGAGTGCTGTCCAATGTGCTTGGCGACGGCCTATTGGGCCCATATTAAGCAGATTTACTACGGGGCAACCACAGGGGATGCGTTGAAGTATGGAGATTTTGCCGATATCGATATTCTCGATGAAGTCCGCAAAGAGCCCAAAGAACGCCGCATTAAGTTCATAGAACTTTTGCGTCCAGAAGCTGTCGTTGTATGGAAAGAATTTGCTGCGATGCCAGCCCATGCACATTATTAAGGGTATATGAAAGCTGACGCCGACAAAGCAACGATCAATACGCTTCGTTTGCGCTTGGAAGAGGGAAACCGGACAAGATTTTATGCATGGCAGGCCCACCTAAATGCGACAATTGCAGCATTTAAAGGGTTTATTAGCTTAGAGACATCTCTTGCTCCAGGTTCTCTTTCAGATTGGCTCATTGTCCAGCGTTTTCAAAATTCGGAAAATTTAGAGGCTTGGAAAAGCTCTGAGGAGTATCAGCAACTTCTTGCAGAGGTAAAAAATTACGTAGGAAAAAATTCCATAGAGCAGCTGGAATCCAGTGTCTCATCTTTTGGATCAGGGGTGATGGAAGTTTTTGTGACCCAAGTGGATCCAGGGAAAACAAAAGAATTCC
>FTIX01000046.1_pt5 | contig 14805 bp, 16 predicted proteins | sample 1658561 | NCBI WGS metagenome assembly FTIX01 (sample SAMEA3914836, study PRJEB12502) | metagenome | biome: forest; material: soil | place: Canada | collected 2011-07-03 | depth 0.3 m | reverse complement strand
CAAGTATTCACATGACACATGTTTAATAGTGTCATGTGAATACTTGACCCCTTGCTTTTATTTTCTTTCCTTAAAAATATTCCGCTCTGCCACAAAAGAATCAATTTCCTCATAGGAAACATGCCTTATTTATCCTATCCCCCTCTTGTACAACAAGGTAGGTGCGAGTTTGTTTCGCAAGATCAGCCGCACGGAGAAAGGCTTTATGCAGCGCCGGACCTAAAACATCATGTATTGAAGGAATTGGTTCTTGACCATCTTTCATTGATTTTTTCCTGAATTTCTTTCCAAACTGCCGGTTGTATACTCTCCATGATTTATCCAGGCAATTATCAGCTATTAACCTTGTATCTCCATAGCTATTGTCATAAATCTCTACCTTATCAGCTAATGGAACATAACGGGTAAAAAACATCTTTATTCCTTTATTGTAGCGACGAATTATATCAGGCTCCGGTACATCATGCCCGCCTTGAGAGACGCGAAGTTTGACTGGGTCAATAGCAACTTCAGCTGATAGTAAATAAAGAAAAGCCAGGCTGATTTCATAACCCACATCCCGACACCGCTCTAAAGTACGAATATGTCCTTGACCAGCACCCGTCGTTTCAAAAGCAAAATGTTTTCGCTGCTCAATCAAAGTGTGTAATCATTTTAACATTAAGCGCCCAGCCTCAATAGCAACAGAGGAGGCATTTAGTGGCGATAAACCTCTGGCTATCTCGTCTGCATTAACAAATTCACGCATGTGCAGGAAATCGGGTAACAGCGTCATTTTTACCGAAAGCACCTATTCTATTCAGCCACTTTTGAAGTAGAGTGGTGAGCATTGTACTTATTGCTACCTATTTTCTTTAGTCGTGCGTTTTCTCTTTCCACTGCGGCACTTCGTTGATCGGGGGTCATGGCATCCCATGCTTGCTTCGAATACTGTCCCTCTGTTTGGCGTAATAACTGTTGGTAATGCTCATTTCGCAAAACACTTTCTGTAGGATTTCCATAGGTAGCAAACGCGCTGCTGGTAAATAGTAAAACTACTGAACAAGAAAAAACTATTTTTTTCATTAAAGTTATATGCGATTCCATAAAATAACCTCTCTTTACAATTTATCGGTAAAACTTCCCTGACAACAGATTAATTGCCATTAATTCGAGTATAGCCAGTTTCTATTAAAAAAACTAAAAAAATCAGGTTTTAATTTTCTATACTTCATTCGGTGTGACTGTTTGGCCTGCTCACCTAAACGCGCAATCCGATCGGCTTCATATTCAGTGTAATTGCCCGAGAAAAAGCTAACGCTACCATCGCCTTCAAAAGCCAAAATATGTGTGGCGATACGATCTAAAAACCATCCATCATGTGAAATCACCAGAGCGTTGCCTGGGAAGCCAGTGATGGCTTCTTCCAGTGCGCGCAAGGTTTCCACGTCAAGATCATTGGTGGCTCATCGAGTAGTAGCACATTGCCGCCACTACTTAATAGTTTCGCCAAATGTATACGATTACGTTCCACGCCTGACAATAGACAAGCGTCTACAGTATACATTGTTGCTTGCCCATGAGCTCTGTTGATGTTTCGACAATTATCTATTGTGGGTGTAGGAAGAGGATTGCAAACACGTGCAAAAATAAGCACACAATTAAGCGAATGGATGGATTGTTTGGCAATACGCATTTGCATGCCAGGATCATTAATTACTATCAAGAATTAGTCAAATGGACGATAAAAAATGCGGCCAAACCAATTATAATCATTGATCTTTATAAAGTCTATGTGCTCGGATATCTCAATGGGCTGAATTAACTTTTTTGCGGATAAGTTGCCCACGCTCCCAGGAAACACTCTGCGATGTGCTACATAGTGTCACCGAGGATGTATAAGTTCTCTCAGTTTTTCTTTCGGGTTGGGGACGGATAATCACTTGCGGAATGACTGTTTTCTTTCAGTAACCACGCTTGCTAAAACAGTGGGGTTTTCATGGACCCTGGCAAAATCTTTTTCTCCTAGGACCAAGGCTAGGTTTCTTTGGAACATAATGTCAGCATAAGAGGCTAAATTAAAACAGGCTTGTTCGGCCTGTTCGGCTTGTTGCTGGTGTTTTGCTTCCGAAGATTCCATAAATTCATCATGCAGCACGTCTAAATATCCAGCTAAATCCTTAGGATTTATAGCACGATCTACCAAAAAACGAAATGAAGGATTATATTGATCAGAAAAAGCATTCAAAATATGCTTTCGGAGACTATTATGATCCCTCGGTGTATCCAGAAGGCCTATTTCTTGCTGTGCATAGACTTGAATTTCTTCTATATCAGATGCTTTTGCTGCTAATTGCTTTAATAACGGAGAATAGCGATATAGTATTTCTGTACCTATGCTTCTTGTCGTCCGAGGCCGCCAGAAAAAATCATCGGGAATAACGACAGAAGATACATCCAGCGATACGATACAACTTAAGCAATTTTCCTTCGTGAATAAATCATAAAGCAATGTCAATTTATCACCGTCTGATGCTTGGCTATCTGTCCATTTCATCCATTCCTGTGCTAAAACCGCCTGTTTCTTTTTCAAGTGTTCTTGATGAGCTGAACTTATGCTGGCCAGGTTGGGTATAATTAACAGGATATGCATCACTTTTTTCCAATCTTGCGTGCTTATGGCTGTCGATAAGTCTTTTTGGAGTAATTCAAACTCAAGGAGGCTTTGGGCGGCGACATTGTCGCCGCTTTGTTTTTTGGCAAATGTGATAATTTCTTCAGGTATTTTCATGTTCTTTTCAGCCGTATACCGACAGTACTGAGACACAATATCCTTATTATCTCCATGGATAGCCAAAATAAAAGTTAGTGTAGAAGGTGGCTGCGGGCAAGAAACAGGAAAGAAACCAGCAGAATACCCTGATTTTTTAGTTTCTGAGAGTGTTTTAGATGACATGTTGCAGGATTTACTGTCTAAATCAGCTACGATTTCTATCATTAAAGATGGTGAGCACATTGTTTCACTTCCCAGAGAATTTAGCAGAAACAGATCGAATTGTTCTGTATTGAATTCCGATGCATGATATCGTCCAAATTGGAATCGATTTAATAATTCAAAAATTAAATCTGCTTTAATATTTTCTGATAGGGAATCTTTCATGGAAAGAAAAATTGATTCGCGTAGATCTGGACTAGTAAGCCTTATCAGTTCCCAGAATTCTTCTTTTTTTTGAATCAATGTTGATAATTTGTCTTGGATAGATTTTATGACAAATTGGCGTTGGTCTGAATTAAGAAGCCTTATAACTTCCCAAAAATCCTCTTTTGTTTGAATCCACAAGGGTAATTTATCCAGAATAAGTTCAAAAACGAGAGAAAGTTTTTCTAGGTTGATACTTTTTTTGATGTTCCTAATATCTTCTGGCGTGTTAATCACTGAGCGGAATCTCTGCCTGATAGTATCGAGTTCCAAAATTCGTTTAAATTTTTCTGTGTTGAAAGAAATGGAAGAGACCAATTTAAGAAAATCATGTATTGTAGGAATAAATCGGGGGATCTTCTTTTGAATTTTTTTTGATTCGCATATTGCCTTGCATTGAGTTGGTTCAAAATTGACTAATATTATTCTAAAATCAGTAGAGTCATTGATCATCATAAGAAGTTTATCTTGGGTAGCATGATAGATTGCTTCGCGGTATTTTGAATTCGTAAGATGAGGCATAATGTAGCCGAAATCACTCGCTGTTTTAATGAGTGTTGGGAGCTTGGCTTGAACGCTACTATATAATTTTTGTTTTTGTGTTGGTTTGAGGAATACCATGATACGAGCAAAATCTTCTGCTGTTTCGACAAGCATTGGAAGCTTATCTTGAACTAGTTTGTAAATTTCTTGTTGTTGCGCTGGTTCAAGCGAAGCCATGATGCCATAAAAATCTTTGGCTGTTTCAATGAAAGTAATTAATTTATCTTGTATGATTTTTATAACTAATTTAGCTTTGATTGGATTTTTCACAATTAGCCTAGTGATTTCTTTGGGAGATCGCACAGTTTCAAGAATTTTTTGTAATTGATCTCGAACGGGTTTGGACTCCAAAACTGTTTCCAATTGTGTGTCTTCAATTATACGAATCAGTTCAAGAAAACCGTGGGTACTTTTGAGAAGATTTGGAAAAAGGTCTGCAACTCCTTTAGAATCACAGACTGCTCTACATGATTTCGAGTCGAGATGCCGCAGGAGGCCATCACAGAAATCACTGATATGTTTAACCATTGTAGATAATTTATGTTGAACATTTTTGGACTCACAAACTGCTTTACATAACTGTGGATCAAGTGGTGCCAATAATTTTGAGAGATCGTTATAAAATTCTTCTTGCTCTTGGCTTAAGAGCATAAAATCCAGTTTCTGCAGTAGCTTATGCCATAAAGGATGTTCAACGTGATCTATTTTTAAGTAATATGTAAAAATAAGCCACTGGTCTAATGTGGTGATGTGGTCAATAAATGAAGAAATTTCTTCAGAAGATTGCTTTTCACTTATTTTTAGCTGAGTCAGTAAATCATTCAAGGTCACGGAGAGTTGACGTTGCTGGACAGCATCTGTATGACCGTGATGGCCAAAAGAGATCGGACTATATTTAGATAATGATATAGCGCAATTTTTAGGTGTTCTTCCTCCAGCACCCACCAAAACACGTTTAATACCCGCGTCTGTTTTTTCAACAATATAATCTGCCAATCCTCTAAATAATGTGTTTAGTAATTCATTCTTCCCGCCAAATATAGCTTGGTTTGCTTCAATGGAATCAAACACTAATGTATCACCTGAGCGCCAGGCCCAAACTTGAGCCACAATTTTTCCTTGCTTTCTGATAACATAAAATCCACTATTTGGCTCTGTGATTCCGTGTTTTATACAAGAACCGCCATGTTTATTTCCAACATTCTGACAGCATCCTGTCAGTTTTCCATATAGCTGCTTCAGGATTATTAGATGCCAATCTTTCTATAGTATATTCCGCATAAAGTTTTTTCTTTTTGGATTTTTTCTTTTTACTTTGTTGCGGAATGCCCTTTTGCTCTTCAAACTGTGTTTCTTTTCCTTCTGGAAAAGATGCTGTCAAGTGGAGGTCTGGAACGGATTTGAAATCATCTATTGGCTTCATCGCCAAGTACAGATCGAGGTTTAGTTTTGAAACTTGATGCTGCATAAAAAACTTTGCTGCATTAGGATTTTGCATAACAAGTTCTGGAGAGTATTTTTTATTGAGTGCTATATCGAGCAGCTTGTCCTTAGTGACGTGTTGATTAAAGTCGGATTCTTGCTCGATTTCTCTTGCCAAATATAATATTTTTATAAACCATTTTTCATATTTAAATTTTTTCGCAAGCGTACGCCAGATATCCAGTTTAGCCCAATTTTCTTGATTCACAGGTAAGTTGAATGAACAAGCAGTATAGATAGGCGCCTGTGTCTTGGGATGTTGTTTTGCATAGTCAGCTAGGTAATGTAATACTGCGGAACAATCATCTCCTAATAAAGTATATAGTGCTTGCTAGTCGTCTGCGACGAATGGAATACTATGCCAGACCAATACACTTTCTGTATAGCTAGCAAGAGCCGCCGTAAAATCCACTAGAGGCAGTGAGTTAATAGCTAATAACGCTTTTGAGTCATTTTTTAGAAAAGTATCTTTGATCCCTGGCGGGAAAGCACCAAAGTTTATCTCAAAAACCTCGACTAATTTTAGCAAGCCCTGTTGCAATAATTGGGTATAGGAATGTAATAATTTATTGCTTGTATATGGATGTGCACCGCCAATGATGAATGATTTAATTAGGATAATATTGCATTAACCCAAAAGTATGGCGCCCGCCATTGTGTAGCCAAAGCAATGAGCTTTTTCAATGCTTAAAAAGTCCAACACAGCGCTGGTGTCATTAGCGATCAACTGAGGATAATAATAAGATGCATCATGCGGTTTATCGCTATTCCCAAACTCTTTGCTGTCGATTAAAATAAGGTGAAAATGGTTTTCCAGCTGCTTGACATAATCCAGCATATACCAGTCTTTTATGCAATGGCCATTAGGATGAAGCATAACCAACGGTTCGCCATGACCCACTGGCTCGTAGTTAATCTTGAGGTTTTCATTAATTACATATGGCATTTTGACCCAGCCAATATTGCTGATTCGATTGTGTATTCATTATTTATATCATTCAAGCGAATTTCCGACCCTAATTCTTTGGCAGTTGCAATTCCAAGGGATGAGAACAAATTACTTTTATGCTATAATTTAAGATATAATTCTAATACATAGATCAACTTTTTTAGAGAGAGTCATGTTATGAAATTTAAAAATTACCTGAAATCAATAACCTGCGTGACAATATGTGTTGCCGGTTTTTCTCCTTTGGTTAGTATGGCTGATGCATGTTCTTCGAAAGATACTATTTTTATTTCTACCAACAATGATACCAGCGCTTCTCTTATAGCAGAAACCTCAGTAAATGGGGCTTTCTTTAACAAACCGCCAAAATCCCCATTAAATACCGAATTCAGCTACCCAGGAGCACAGGTGACTAATGACGCGACAGGCTCTTGTGGCTCGGTGTCTATTTCCTATAAAGCAGGGAATAATTATGTTTGCCAGTTTGACATAACTTTCAAGCCACAAAATAATTGGAATGCTTCCGCTACTCAGAAAGATCCTGCTTTCATTTGTGCAATTCAATCAATCAGCGCCCCTCCAAACACCGGTTTACCCCCTATTCCTATGCTTGTTATTAATCCAAGATAGGCCTGAAATAAAGGGGTCAAGAATAAAGGGGTCAAGTATTCACATGACACATGTTTTTTTTTAAAACATGTGTCATGTGAATACTTGACCCCTTTACTCTTAAGTTGATTTTGACGATCGTCTTCTGGGATATCTATATGATATGGCTAAATAGCCGCACATAATTAGAAGCAACCCAATACTATATAATGGTATGGGGTTAAATAGCATCAGTGAAACTAACCAGCATGTACTAAAAATGGCTGGAATTAGGAGGCTTTGAGTCATGCCACGTCCTATAAAAATAAGAAAGCAAACCAGAAATCCTGACAAGACTATACCAGAGAACCAGAATATATCTTCGGTCTGTGACGTTTGAATATTCTCTCCCGCTTCAGTACGCGCTTTAATGCCCATTAAGGTTCGCCTTTCCATAATAAAGTGAAGGGGAACAGCTACATAGTTCGCAACTTTTAACCATCGGTTTGAAGCTTCAACTTCTTGTGATCGAATAATTAAACGAGTCTGTCGGCTGTTTATTTCCTTTAGTAAAAATGTCCCCCACTTATCCAAAACAAATGTATCTTCCGGCTTAACATAAAGCACACGAAAATTGTAAGGGATAATACTGCTCCTTTCATTAATTGAACCTCGGACAACATCACCTAGCGCCATTTCTTTAAATTCTGGTTCAATAAAATCTTGATGACGAGTTTCATATCCCAGTGCTTTTTCGATAAACTCATAACTATAAAAGCCGGCTCTATCAGCACCTAACTGTATTAACCATTTCCAAACGTCAGATTTTGAAGCATTGATCGATATAGCACGGGTAGAGGTGATTACTAGAGCTTTATCATCACCAGCCATAGACATGGATACTTCTTTTTCAGTAGCACCCCATGTTGTAATAACCGGCTTTAGAAAAAGATCATATATTAATAATTGCAGCAGGGTTATAAAAATAATAATCAGTATAGATTTAATTATGTTGTACATTACATTCTTACCTTATTTAAGGGTTTTAACAGTATCCTTACTCAAGTATTAAGTTAATTCTAAACGTCTACGATACAAATTCAGCGGCACATCGAACCAGCCAGGTACGGATTATTTTTTCTTCTTTTGGTGTTAATCCAGCTAACATTTGCTTCTCAAGTTCTATAACCAGATCCAAGCACTGGGCCAGTCTTTTTTTACCCAAATCCGTTGGAAATATTTCCTGTATGCGTCCGTGGACTTCATGAGATTGCAGATAAACTAATTTAGCTGCCTCAAGGTTAGATACAATCGTTTTAACCGCTTGGCGTGAAAGCATACAGACACGAGCTATGTCGGCTGCGTGTAATCCTGGCTCAAACTTCAATACACTCAGTACAGCAAACTGCGGATGCGTCATGCCATATCGACGTAACGTATTGTCGATTTTTAAGCGAAAGGCATGACTGGCTTGTCTTAATAAATAGCCAATATGTCCGCCTTCACCCCGAAATCCCTCACCTGGTTTTTTAATAGACATGTTGCTCTCCGATAGCTCAGATTGACAATGTATTGTCAATTTGTTAATATATTACCATAGTATAACATATGAGAGGGTCTTATGAAAATCGTGGTTATTGGAGGCGGCTTTGGTGGGGTATGGAGTGCTATGGCTGCCGCGCGTCATGCTAAATTACTAGAAAAAGAAGTTGAAATTGTGGTTATTAATAAGGATAACTATCATAGCATTCGTCCTCGATTTTATGAGGAGGATTTAAGTCAGACCCGGGTTCCGTTCAGCCAATTTTTGATCCCTCTAGGGATTAAAACGCTTATCGGGTCGGTAACTAAGATTCAGCTAAATTATAAAAAAATTGGATTGGCTAATGGAGAGAATGTCTCCTATGATCGGTTAATTTTAGCGGCGGGCAGTCAACTTCATGCCCCATCAATACCAGGACTAACAGAATATGGCTACAACCTGGATACTTTTGAAGCTGCTAAAAAACTTGCAGCACATTTAGAAACATTGCCAAGTAAATCTACACCAGAACGATCTACTATTCTAGTAATAGGCGGGAGCTTTACAGGCTTGGAGATTGCGACAGAGCTAGTTAGACGTTTAAAAAATATTTTTACTCAACAAGAAAAGACTCGAATTATTATTGTGGATCGCCATGAGATTGGTAGTAGTTTGGGCAGCAATATCCAGCCTTACATTACCAGGGCATTACAGGAACTCAATATCGAAACGCTGTCAAACCAACAGGTCAAATCCATCAGCGCAAACCACGTGTGTTTGGCATCTGGCGAAATGATTGACACCCAAACTGTTATTTGTACCACTGGTATGCGCGCCAATCCTTTAACGGTTCAATTTCCTGTAGAGAGAGATCAGCAGGGACGTCTTCAGGTTGACCCAAATTTACGCATCCTAGGGGTCAAAGATTGCTTTGCAGCAGGGGATGTCTGTGCCGCAATGACGGATGAAACACATATATCCCTTATGTCTTGTCAACACGCGATGCCACAAGGGCGAATTGCAGGGCATAATGCGGTGGCGGATTTATATGACAAACCATTGATTGCTTACCAACAACCCCGATATGTCACTTGCCTTGATCTAGGGCCATGGGGCGCACTCTATTCTGAAGGCTGGGATCGCAGTGTGGTATCAGAAAAAGACGTAGCCAAAAAGGTCAAAAATTATATCAATCACGAGCGTATTTATCCGCCTTTAACAGAAAATTCAGATGATTTGCTTAAAGCTGCAGATCCCACTTTTAAACCACTACGCGCGAAGTTAACTATACCTATTTTATCTGTGTGAAAATTATGAATCGTAGCAAATTTCTTTACATTCTCTTGATTGTGATAGTGATGCCACTAACTGGTTTTGGCATTGATATTTATACCCCTTCGTTACCGGCAATTTCGAGCCAACTACACGTTCCTTTCTCTGCCGTCAAAATGACCATTAGTCTTTATTTGATAGGCTTGTGTATTGGGCAGCTTTGTTTTGGTGCGTGGTCAGATAGTTATGGTAGAAAACCTACATTAATAGTAGGAAGTATAGGCTTTGTTTTATTAAGTCTAATCATACCTATGATTCCTAACATTTATTTCATTATATTTATGCGCTTACTTCAAGGGTTTTTTGTTGCAGCTATGGCCGTCAATTGTCGATCGATCATTGCAGATGTTTTCACCAAGGAAGAATTACCGATAGCGTCTACCTATATGACGATGGCTTGGAGTATAGGGCCAATTATTGCCCCATTGATCGGCGGCTATTTACAATATTATATATCGTGGCAAAGCAATTTTTATTTTCTTGCCAGTTATGGCTTGATTATATTATCGATTATTGTATCTTGCTTCAAAGAAACCAATCTTCAGCGTGTCAAGCATCCACTAAAACGTATTTTTACAGATTATGTCACTATTATAAAACATCGGCAGTTTATGGGTGCGCTTTTATTAATGGCTATAGGTTATGCAATTTTGGTCATTTTCCCATTGATTAGTCCATTTCTAGTGCAAAATATTTTTCACCAATCACCAATTACTTATGGACGACTTGCCTTACTTATAGGTCTAACGTATTTGGTTGGCTCCTTAACCAATCGCTATCTCCTACACTTTTTTGCAATGGACAATTTAATTAAATATAGTCTTTTCGCTTTGATACTGCTAAATATTTTATTTGTGTTCATTTCTGTAGTGTGGAGTGCAACATTATACACTTTATACATGCCAACTCTTTTAATTGTGATGAGCATAGGCTTTTTGTTTCCTAATTGTATGGGTAAATCAATCAGTTATTTTGCAAAAATGGCCGGAAAAGCAGGCGCAGTTGTGGGCACAGGTTTTATGTTTTTAACCGCTATCATTTCTATCATAACGAACTATCTCCCTATTCATAGTCAACTATCATTGGCCATCACCTTTTTAGTCTTAAGCCTTTTTGGACTTTTTGCGAGAAAAATTCTCCAGTAAAGGGGTCAAGTATTCACATGACACATGTTTTTTTTAAAACATGTGTCATGTGAATACTTGACCCCTTTATTTATTACTTGCCATTCATATAGTTAGCGTAAGAAGACACATTCGATATATCTATTTTTGCGCCATTTATTTGATTCAACAAGGCATAACAACAAGAACTATCAGCTAATTTTTCAGATTTATACGCTACGGATTCCCAACGATCACCTTCTATATCAACACCATCATCTACGTTCCATAAATAAACAAGTTTTTTACATTCTTTTAAGTCAGAAATTAATTGTTCAGGAGCACCGTTATCTGTTGCAAAATCAAGGCATGTATTTCTATCTTCTTCATTTTGAACAACAAACCAATAAGTCTTCCCATCTTTATCTAGGAGGAGAAAGCTACCAGTCGTATCTAATAAATAATATTCCACGATTTTCTTTTCTTTTAAAATCTTATTAAATACTTCCATTGACGCAACACTATTCAAACCAAAATTCTTGTTGTGATGAAGCATATCCAGTGTGCTTTTAGTTATTTCTTGAAAGTATTGTTGCTGTAATTCGTGGATATAGGTTTTCAAAAGAGAATCAAAATTAGGATTGCTTTTTAAAATAAATCTATCAATATCTCCTTCATTAAATGCAGTTACGGCCAAACTTTCGTCAGCTTCACCCGTAACTAATATTTTCTTAATAGGAAAATTTCTTACTTTTTTGCAAAATGTAATTCCATCCATAGTCGGCATAGAATAATCGGTAATTAATACAGATATTTCATCAAAACGCCCAGGGTTTAAAACTTGTTTTGCAATATGACTAACATCCAGATCAAAAGCGGTATGGGTTTGCAGGGCATAATAAGAATCTGCATTGGCATTTAAGGTTCCAATATTTGGATTGGGATGATATTCATTTTGAAGATATGACAATGCTTCTTCTGGATTATCATATAGCACATGCGACTGATTCTCTTCTAGCTTAAATTTAACGCTCTTCAAAAATCTTTGGTTATCATCAACAAACATTATATTCGTAGGAAAATAACAAATCAGTAATTGGTCATTTTTCATAGTAATCTCCCTATTGACCGTTTCGTAACCTATATTTTAGGAAATATCAAAATAAATTCAGCATATTCACCTTCTTCTGCCTCACAAATAATATCCCCTTTTAAATTGAGCATAATAGTCTTGCAGAAGGCCAATCCTAACCCTGTTCCATTTCTAGTAGTTGAAAAAAAGCTTTCAAAAAGCCGTAATTTCGTTTGTTGAGATATACCTTTTCCCGTATCCTTAACATGTAAGGAATTGGTTTTTTTATCACTGGATGTCCATATAAAAACTTCGCCTTTTTTTGCATCTTCTATAAAATATAATGCGTTTTTTAGTAAGTTAAATAATACATGCACTATTAACAATTGATTTCCTTTGAACCTAAAATCAAAGTTATTGTTTAGATGTATTAAATTGCGCTGGTCTACGGAAGCAAAAGGATAACGCCGCAGCGCTTCATCGATGCAACCTTCAATGGAACATACTGTGCTGTCATCTGATATATTTTTTTTGACTTTCATTAATAACATATCGACTATAGTATTTGAATAACGTACCTCCTCACCCATATCATCCAATGTAGTCAATAAACCTTCATAATGATCGGCACGAATTTTGGGCACATCTAACCCAGATTTTTTTGCCAACTCGTATGTTTCAATAAATAGCGGAAAATATTTTTTAAACCCGGTAACCCCTCCGTCAATAGAGAGTAAGGGTGTGCGTAATTCGTGCGCTATACTGGCTCCCACTGATTTAATTGCTTCAAATTTAGCTTTTTCAACTTTATCACGTCCATAGGTGAAAATAGAAGCAATTACAATGGCTGAGAAATAAGTGGCAAAAATGCCTAAGTAATCCATCAACATGACCGGATTATGTGTTTGCAGCATATAGGTTACAACTGCGATAATTATGCCTAGAATCAATACAATAGTGAAGCCGATCCAGTCCAGCAAGATAGTTAAGAGCATCAAGACCAACATGGCATTAGTAACCCACATGGGCGAACCATGATTACGCAACAACATATAAGTGCCAAAAAAAGACAAGCAATAGACCAGTGATGCATACCAGAATATACCAAATAAAGGTCTTAACTTGACAGGCCAATAAATTCTTAAAGCGAGCAATAGACACAAAAAAGTTGCAATCAAGCGCAAAGTTAAACTATCGTATCGTTGTGGAGATAAATCATGCCAAACAAAATAAAAAGTCGGAAAATTAATAATTCCAAAAATCCCAAATAAAATAGCCTGTCTTTCCTCACTTTCAGCTTTTATATTTAAGATGTACGCAAATTTTCGCAATTTATTCGCAAAAAAATTGACAAATTTATCTATTTTTGAGATCATCGCTGGCCTTCCATTGAGTAACCCACTTACTATTATAGTTAACAACAATAAAAAATAAGAACTTAAAACTTTAAATTTAGACTAGTCCTTACGCCCAGGAGTAATTGATTATATGCAAGAATTCAATTTTGATGTTGTCCTCATTGGTGGTGGTATCTTATCGTACACCACCGCTGTAAGTCTTCTTCTCAAAGAGCCCACTATCCAGATTGCCATAGTCACCGGCCAAACACGTGAAGGAATGGCCACCACGGCAGCGGGAGCAATGCTGGGATGTTTTGGTGAAGTTACAAAGAATCTCTTGCAGAGTGACGCAGGTAGAGTCAAACATAAAATGTCTATAGAAGCCGCCAGCATCTGGCCTATGTGGCTTAATCAAATTAATGAGGCCACCAAAAGAGCTGACCCAACTCATGAAGAAATCCATATTACGCCGGGTACTTTTGTTATTTTGAATGCTAAGTCAGGGAAATTGGATGATGAAAACTTTTCCGCCATTCTACAATCCCTCAACGAACATCAAGAACCTTATAATATGGTCGAGCCTGCTGATATTCCCGGTCTTCATCCAATTCCTGATTGCCGCCCATTAAAGGCCATTTATTTACCCAATGAAGGCGTGATTGATCCACAGCACTTATTATCGAGCTTTGAGAAAATTATCCTTTCAAATAAAAATTGCATTATTTTTAACGAGGATGTAGTTAGCTTAGAAACAAATAGTCATTTGACTCAAATAAAGACAAATCAAGGAAAAGTGATTCAAGGTAATAAATACCTCATTGCTGCTGGAGCATATTCTCAAAATTTAATAAACCAAGCCTCTTTAGGGTATTTAATACCCCCTATTTTTGCTGGCTTAGGGGTATCACTACTCGTTGATCAAGTAACACCTCCCATAACAAATGCCATTAGAACTCCTAATCGGGCTGGTGCTTGTGGATTACATGCCTTGCCAAAAACAGAGAGTTTATATCTGGGAGCAACTAATAACCTTTACCTCACTCCTAATAATTCTCCGAAACTAGGTCATTTAACTTTTTTATTACAGTGTGCCATAGAACAAATAAATCAGGATTTATTCAGCTCAAAACTTCTAAGTTACAGCGCGGGCAATCGTCCAGCTACCTTTGATACCTTCCCTTTGATTGGAAAAACATCCATAGAAAATTTATGGATATTATCCGGGACATATCGAGATGGGTTTTTTCTATCGCCCATCTTTGCAGAGATAATAGCATCTGACATGTTAGATCAGAAACCACAGACATCTATCAACTACAGTATATTCAGACCCGAACGAATACCAATTCAAACCATGACACAAGAAGAAAATATCAAAGATACAGTACATCAATATATGTCGGGAGCTTATGAACACTCGATGAAATTACCACGCCTAGGGTGGGATAATTTGTTTGAGGAAATGCTCCTTACAAAAATCAAAAATATTTATCAAAAATTAGAAACCGATATTGTCATTCCCGCTGAGGTAATTCTCATGCTAGAAGAAGAAAAGGACATATCCTCTCTCCAAAAATATGTAAAAAATATCGCTAGATTCGCAAATCTGGAAAAGAAGCATCAATCCGTGCTTTAAAATAAAGGGGTCAAGTATTCACATGACACATGTTCAATAGTGTCATGTGAATACTTGACC
>FTIX01000331.1_pt5 | contig 14814 bp, 12 predicted proteins | sample 1658561 | NCBI WGS metagenome assembly FTIX01 (sample SAMEA3914836, study PRJEB12502) | metagenome | biome: forest; material: soil | place: Canada | collected 2011-07-03 | depth 0.3 m | reverse complement strand
CAGATGCATGGGTTTGATGCGTTAACGCCTGTTGAAGAAACCTTGAGGACACTAGAAACCCTTATTCAAAGCGGTAAAGTCCGTTATATAGGCTGCTCTAACTACTCGGGATGGCACCTTATGAAGTCCCTATCTGTTTCTGAAAAATATGGACTCGAACGCTATGTGGCGTATCAAGGATATTATTCCTTGATTGGACGTGATTATGAAAGTGAACTGATGCCTTTGGCTATTGACCAGGGCCTTGGGCTTCTTGTTTGGAGCCCTCTGGGATGGGGGAGGCTCACCGGGAAAATAGATAGGCAGCATCCCAGCCCTCCTGCAGTGAGCAGGTTGCATGCGACCGCAGATTACGGACCCCCTGTGGATAGCAATTATTTATTTGATGTTGTAGATATGTTAAATAAAATTTCTCAAGAAACAGGAAAAACTGTTCCTCAAATTGCGATCAATTGGTTATTGCAGAGACCTACAGTGGCAAACGTGATTATAGGAGCGCGTAATGAAGAACAGTTGAAAGATAATTTAGGATCTATTGGGTGGAACCTGACGAAAGAGCAAGTTGCAAGATTGGATAAGGTGAGTAATCGTCCATTACCTTATCCGTATTGGCATCAAAGAAATATTAACGAACGCAATCCTTCACCTGTATAGAGAATCTGATGCTCATCGCTCAAATTACAGACGCTCATATTGTAGAAAAAAATAAACATTGGTTGTCAGAACCTGCAACTGCAACAGCGGAACGGTTGTCAAGAGTGATCGATTACATCAACGCTCTAAACCCTCTTCCAGACGTTGTATTTTTCACAGGAGATGCAACCGATGAGGGCACGCAAGAGGCTTACTACTATTTTTTCGAGTTGATGGCGCCCCTTAAAGTTCCTCTCTACGTTCTCCCTGGTAACCATGACCGTCGCGAACAAATGAGGAAAACGTTTGCCCATACAGGCTATGTATCAGCTAGTGGGTTCATTCACTATGCGATTAATCATTACCCTGTTCGTCTTATCGCGTTGGATACCCATGTTGAAGGAGAGGGCTATGGTCATCTATGTGAAGAACGCTTTCATTGGCTTCAAAAAACGTTAGACGAAGAGTCTGACAAGCCTACGCTTATTTTTATGCACCATCCTCCTGTCATGGTTGGGAGCAAGGTTTTTGATCGAATTGCTTGTTCAATCCCTTCTTCTTTTGAAGATTTTATTCGTGAAAAAAACAATGTGATAGGGATTTTGGCGGGGCACTACCATCATCTTTGTGTCGCATCATTCGGCGGAAAGGTTTGTTTTATTGCACCAAGTGTAGCGCCTGTTCATCATTTTGCCCATCCTCAAGATGAGCAAATGACCGCTATAGAGCTTGAAGATCCAGCTGTCACGCTTCACCGGTGGCAAAATGGTCGCCTTGTTAGCCATGTGATGCGGATCAAAGAGAAATATCACCGGATCGATTGGGCGATGATTCAAAAGAAACGTCTGGAAGAATCAAAATAGACTTCTTTCGAGAATCGCTTAAAATCAGAACAAGCCTTTCCCGCGTATGTCACAAGTAATTCCGCTTTACACCATGTAGTCAGCGCGTTCATGTTGAATAGCTCACCTTACGCACCGCGAGTGATTGATAAGAAGCGGTGTGATTCACTGGTCCTTATCGGGAGGAAATAGAGTGTAATTACAAAGAGATCAACGCGGAGGCGCGGAGACAGAGAGGCGCAGAGAAGATTACAAATCATTGACTACTCCTTCCCATGTACTTCAATTGCAGCCTCGAGAACTTGTTCCGATAGCAAATTCTCAATTTTCTTTCCCTCTCTGCGTTTAGTCCTTTAAATACTGTTTGAAGACATTATTTTTTTCAGAAGGAATTGCTATAAAAACAATAGTCCACACAGGAAGAATTCAATTTCGCAAGAAGTCCACATGTTTCTGTGAAGATTTCAAAAGTGGAGAGCATCTATGCAAGTGAGTTCGAGTTCTAGTCCAGAGACGTATTACCTTACGAATTTCTCATTAAAGCAACTGAGCAAAAAAATGAATCTGACCCCGCTCCATCAAGCTGTGATTAGGGGGTCTCTAGAAGAAGTGGGAAAGTGTCTTCAAACCGCATCGGTCAATGCAGTAGATGCAAGAGGATGGACAGCGCTTCACCACGCTTCAGTTTTAGGACTTAAAAACATTGTTGAGCTGTTGCTTAAGAATGGAGCTGATTCTAAAGCGCTAACAGATACTGAAGGGACTTCTTCTGAGCTAGAAGCTTTTACTGTCGCAAGAAAAAAAACAGAAACAGCTATTCCCCTACTTTGGAAATCTAGAGAAACAAGTTCCTGTTCTTTGCTAACGAACAGAGAATACCGAGATCTTACCAACTCAGAATATCTTTTTGACTTTTATATGCCTATACGCTGTTTAATCCGTGAATGGCTGTTTACAACAGATGTGGACGACTATTTTTTAATGAATAAAATAAAGAAAAAATATGAAGAGTTTCGCAAAAAACCTACAAGGCCGCACATTTTGGCCGAAGTGCATGTAAATGAATCGGAAGAAAAACTCCTTAGTTCCCCAAATTTAGGGGTATTTGCTTCGGAAAACTATGTTCCTTTTGTTGTGGTGGGAGAATATTTGGGTCGAATAGGAAATAATCACTCCCCACATTCACGCTATCAATTGGCCGATGTGGATGGGAGACGCTATAGCAATGAGTTTTCTCGTGCAAACGATGGATTTCCCAATCTGGTTTGTGTGAAAATTTTCAATAGTCATGGATCTGCTATCCGGTATATTTTTCTCACTGCAAGTCACATTCAAAAAGGGGGACAGTTTTGCTGGAATTATGGTTTTCATGAGACCAAAGTTGGGCCTTATGTAGAGTTGCGTCCTTCCGCTCTTCGGGAATATGTCAAAACGATGACAAAGGATGATTACAGAGTGTTAGTGCCTGCATACGCTAATGAAGAGCTAATAAAAAGCGAGGTTGATTTTGAAAAGCTGATAAAAATTGAAAAATTGCGATATCTTTTGTCGACCCCTGCAGCATTTTTTAATCTGATCATAGAAGGGATTCTGAACGACGAAATCGCTTATTACTTATGGGAAGAAGTCGCCTATGCAACTTGGAAAACGATTCCTGACTATGCGCCTGTACAATTGAAAGAACTCGTAAAACTGGCAATTACTCATCGCGTCAATTTTGAAAGAATACAAGTGCAAGATCCTGGTAAGGCTAAGAAGCTTAGAGAATTAGTTAATAACACCCTTGCAACAAAAGGCATTTTGCAGACTCTTGCTTTGTGCGAGTTTCACAAGAGCATCAGTTCTATCAGGGTACTTACCTCTGAGGTATGCAGTGTGACTAAGGGTTTTTTTGGGATTGGAAGGAAATTATGTTCGGAAGATATTGGGAGAAGAGTGGTGAGAACGGCTCCTCATAAAAGTGGGGACTGGTCTTATGTTCCGCGGCAACCCACGGAAGAGTGGGCAAGAAGAACGGCGATCACTCTTTTAAGGCTTGATCACACAACATTTATGGGGAAAAGTGCGTGGGATGAACTTTTCGGAGGAGATCGTAGAACGTATGTTCACGTTGGAGGAAATGACGACAATTGGATGGATCTAGAATCATACATTAAATTTATAAAAAGTTTTTCAGTAGATAGATGTCCGCCACCGTTGGGTTTTCCTGAAGTCGCCATTGCAGATAGAGTTAAGGAGAACAGAAAGCGTAAATTTGAAAAAGTCTTAAGGACTCAATCTGAGAACATGAGCGCTTAATTGCCATAACTCCAGACGGTTAAAAAAATCTGTGCTTTAGATCTCTAAAAGTGTTGCCTATAATGTTCATAAAGACGTACTTTAAAATCGTTTAAGTCTGCCTTATTGTACATTATCGTTAGGAGTATCTATGCGCTCGATTCCCCCTTTGCCCCTCCCCGTCATGAAGGCCTTAGTTAAACTAGGTCAAGATATTCGCAAAGCACGGTTACGGAGGCGTATTACCATGCAAGTGATGGCGAAACGTGCTTCTATCAGTCGCACAACGTTGACGAAGGTCGAGAAAGGAGACCCTGCAGTGTCACTGGGAATCTACGCTTGCGTCATATGCATGCTCGGATTGGTATCTAATCTGGCAGACTTGGTTGACGGCGGTAAGGATGAAATAGGACGGACTCTACAGGAGAAACGTCTTCCTCAGCGCGTTCGAACTCCACATCGCTTTGGTTCAGGCCCAGACGACGTGGATGAGGAGGTTGAAGAATGAGTGCGTGGCGCGCTCTTCTTCTATTAAGATTATTTTTACCCTTTTTTTACATTGATTAAAAATTAATTTTTATCATACAATTGTAATATAACTATCTGCAACTTGTCTTAATTTTTAATCAATATCTGTGGGAATGTTAATGAGCAAAGGCGTAGAGACTAATTCTATCTCACTGTTTCGGACAGGCATCTGGTGTGGTGGAAATAGCAGTATTCAGATGAGTACAGGGGCAAAAATCACGGAATGTTTTTGGTTTATTATCCGTTCTTGTTTGAGAGACAATTACAGAGTTATCAATCAAATAGGTGACAATCATTTTTCCATTGTATCCATCACAAATGGCGATAGGTTAAATATCCATTTCGGATATAAGTACCTAGCTGTTTTTGCCTCTTTTCTTATCGTGCCTCTTCTTGTATTAGTGATGGCCAAAGTTTATTTTAGACACAAGAACCGATTCGAACCTATTTTGCCTGTTTCACCGATGAGTACAGCACCACAATCGAGAGTTGAGCCCTTTCCCACCAAAGAAGTACCCGTAGCTGTCCTCTTGCTCCCCCCAAAAAACGAGCTTCCTAATTTGATGCCGCAGCCTATTTTGAGTACTGCTGAAGTTTCTCATGCGGATCTCTCTAAATCCAGGTTACCTATTCCAAAAACAGTTTCTTTGCCAATTATTCCTGTGTCGGAAGAGTCTGAGAAGCAAACATTGGAACCCCACACTGAAAATCCCACCCCATTGCCAGACGCGCTGGAGCCCATAGCAAGGAATACTGCTGAAGTTTCTCATGAGGATCAGTCTGAGCTGGTATTTCCTCTTCCAGAAGGGTCTTCTTCTTCATTGGAACCGTCTGCAGAACAAGAACTAGAGCGGCAGCTGACTTCAGGATTTAAGCTTGTACTTCCTCCAAAAACATTCGAAAAACGCACAGAGGTGATCAGGAGTGATCGGTTATCGAAGTACATAGTTGTCGAACCAGTAGAAATTGAGGGGTGTCCAGCTGCAGAAGCTTATTGGAACTTGTACGAATTATTGGCAAGTGAGAGTGTGCCTAATTTGGACGAGATGGAAGCATTGCTGCAAGTGATCGGTCCTGTTTGGATAAATAAAGCCTCAAATAGACGAAGACCTGCTACGCCGTTAGGCAGAGCTGTACTTTCGGGCCATTTAGAAGCTGTTAAGAAGCTTGTAGAGTTTGGGGCCCGAGAAACAGTAGATCCGTTGGACGACGTCCCTGAAGAGACCCTTCTTTTTCTTGCAGCAGAGGGAGGAAATTTCCCTGTGTTCACTTACTTACTCCAAGAGGGAGCAAACTCTACATTGTATGGAGAAGGTAAATCCCCGTTGCCTAGAACTCTTGTAACAATTCTCAAAAATAGATCCCTTATGTGGGTGAAAAAACTATTTGCTTATACACCTGAAAGCGAGCATGAAAAGCTTGCAAATGGAAATCTTTTACCTGAGCATGGATCTCATCCTTTGGTAGAAGCTTTTCATAGGGACGACGCTGGTGCTTTTGAGTATTTGCTTTACAAGGGAGCTGTGATTCCTCCGTCTGGTGCATGGGCTTTAACACCCATTAGGTCTGATATGGAGATCATGATGCTTACTAGGATGATTGGGCGCGAAGTTGAGCAAGTCGTAAGGGCAGCAGCGGAATCTACGGTCCCTATAGAGGATCTATTTTTTAGCGCTATCAGAGAGAAGAAATATGGAATTGTCGTGTTCCTTCTGAAGCATGGGGTTCCAATTGATACGCAAAGGAATGGCCGCACAGCCTTAGAATATGCGGTAGCAGATGGGTTTCAATATGATGTGATGTTTCTCTTAAGGCTGGGTGCAGATCCTCAAATGTTATTAGAAACAACTCCAACTCAAATAGCGACCGAAGCTATAAAAGATATAAAACAGCAGTTCAATCAAGAAATTGTGAAGAAACTTGAAGAAGCAACTCTTCTTCCAACGGTTTTGCAAGTGTTGATTGCAGAGTATTTGACAGGTGTTGGTAAGGCGCAAAGAGCGGCTTTTTCGGAGGGGTAAAAGCAGGTCGTCCTAAACATGTAATGCTGAGAGAAAAACGCCCGATCTCTTCTAACATGACTTGTTTAGGACTACCCAAACGTCGCTCCCGGTGCGTAAGGTGAGTTGAGTAGAAAAAAATATTCCTTTTTGCTTTGAGATTCTTTATGATGAGGAGGCCTGGTCTGTTAATTGACTAGCCATTTCTTTTCTTAACCTTTAGCAACATTAGATTAATGCCTTATACAGTCTCGGCTTTTGGGCACTCTGACACAGGGTTTGTAAGGCAGAACAACGAAGATGCTTGGGGAAAAGTTTCGCATCTTTGCTTGTATGTGTTGGCAGATGGAATGGGTGGACACCGAGCCGGAGAGGTTGCAGCTAAAGAGACCGTAGAACGCTTATGCACGCGGATGCGCCACTGGGTGCATTCTAAACATCATTACGATCTTGCTCATGTGAAAGAGCTACTTCGGAAAGCAATTTGTGAGATTAATGCAGAAATATATGCCCTGGGCCAATCCAACGAGCAATTACGCGGCATGGGAACAACGTTGTGTTGCGTTTACTTCCACCCTGAAGGAGTGATTTGTGCTCATATTGGAGATAGCCGAATCTATCGTTTGCGAAATGGACGTTTAGACCAGTTAACCATGGACCACTCCTTGGTTCGTGAATTGATTGAATTAGGACAGTTAAGCGAACAACAAGCGGCAGATTTTTTATATAAAAATATTATTACAAAAGCGATTGGGACGGAACCTTTGGTCGAGCCTTCGATTTCTATACAAGAGATTCATTCGGGTGATCTCTACCTGATGTGCTCGGATGGATTATCAGATCAAGTAACCAGAGAAGAAATTGAAATTATTCTTCGTCGTAAACATAAGCTCCAAGAACTAGCGAAAGAATTCATTCTGCTCGCAAACCAACGGGGAGGATCTGATAACACGACGGTAGTTTTAATGGATATCACTCAATCGCATACTTCTTAGTATTGTGTAACAAAAAATTATAATCTGTATGTTACATGGTATAACCCATGATTTTCTTATGCATAGTTTTTCTAAACAATCATCGCAAATTTATTTAGACAATAATGCCACCACGTTAGTCGATCCTCGTGTCGTCCAAGCCATGGTACCTTTCCTAAGCGAATGTTATGGCAATCCCTCCAGTATGCATTGGTCAGGGCGTCAAGCCCAGCATCACCTGATGCAAGCCCGCGAAAGCATTGCAGCTTTTTTTCAAGTAAAGCCGCGGGAAATTCTCTTTACCTCTTCAGGAACTGAGGGGGCAAACATGCTTATAAGAGGGTTGTTTCCAACCTTTTCTGGGCATATCGTGACCTCTAGTGTAGAGCATGCTTGTGTATATGCGACTGTGAAAAAACTAGAAGAGAAGGGGTGTAGTGCTACGTTTATTTCTCCTGGGCTGCATGGGGCCGTTACGGTGGACGCTGTAAAAGCAGCTGTTCGACCAGATACGCGTTGCATTGTGTTAATGGCTGTGAATAATGAAACGGGGGTAAAAACAGATCTAGCTGCAATTGCAGAGTTTGCTGAAGCTGCTCATATTCCGCTCTTAATTGATGGAGTGTGTTGGTTAGGCAAGGAACGAGTTTTTTTACCCAAAGGAGTTTCTGCCGCTTGGTTTAGCGGACACAAGCTGCATGCTCCAAAGGGAATTGGCTTTGCAGTGGTACGAAGATCGGTTAAGATTGCTCCCTTGCTCACGGGAGGGGAGCAAGAATATGGTTTACGCGGGGGGACTGAAAATCTACCAGGGATCGTGGCTCTTGCAGAGGCAGTGAGGTTACTATCGGATGAATTACCTACAGCTTCTCTTCGAATGGAACGCCTAAGGAATAAGTTAGAGCAAACGCTGCGATCCGAGCTCCCTGGTACGGTAATCAATGGAGAAGGACAACGCGTATGCAATACGACCAATCTTGCATTTGAGGGGATAGATGGCGAAACTTTAATCATGCTTTTAGACCGACAAGGCTTGGCTGTTAGTCACGGATCTGCCTGCAGCTCAGGAGCCTTAGAGCCTTCTAGGGCCTTGTTGAATATGGGGATACCTCTAGAGAGAGCACGGTCGTCTATCCGCTTTTCTCTGAGTCGTTTTACCAAGGAAGAGGAAATCGACGAGGCGATTCGCATCATTCTGCATATTATTCATTCAATCAAATAAATAGCGAGTCTTGAGCCATATTTAAAATAATACTTGTGCCTTTGTGTTTAATCATTCACGCTACAGTCAAGAGGCTGTTTTAGTCTCAGTTGGAATAGCTGACAAGTCTTTCTTTATCCTGTCTAAAAACGTGTGGAAACCATGATTTTTTTTGCAGCAGTGAGAGTTGCCTCTTTCACTGTAAGCTCAAAGGCATCAAGATAAATTGTTTCCCCGATTTCAGGAGGATGTTCTAACTCCCGCTCCATCAATTCTGACAGGGTTAGGTGTTCCTCCTTGTCTAACGTTACGTCAAATTGTGCATTAAAGTTACCAACAGTCATGTCTGCCGGGAAAGCACGTTCCATAATGAAAAGGGGAGTTTCTCCGGTTTGTTTTTTTTGAGGAGTCAATTTTCCAAAAATTTCTTCTGTGAGATCTTCTAGAGAGATGATGCCAATTGACCGTCCCTGTTCATCGAGAACAACAGCAACAGTTTTATTGTTGCGCCGAAATTCATTCAAGATTTGCATGGCCTTGCTGCGCTTTGTGAGAAACCAGGGAGGGAGGGCATAATCACGGATGCGGGCCGTTGCAGGAGCTCTGATAAATTCTCTGGGCTGCGCGATCCCAACGATATGGGTTGGGCTACGGTGATATAGAGGGATAAAGTTGACTCCAGTTTGTGTAAAAAGCTGCTGCAGCTCCGCAACGGTAGCGTTCGCTGGAAGAAGAGGGAGTTGGCCAATGGGTTGTAGCACATCACCTGCATCTTTGTCATGTAATCTAAAAATATTCCGAGTCACTGCATTGACTTGCTCTCCTTCAGGGGATTCATCATCTTGGGCGCCAAGCAAGTGTTGAAGCTCTTCTTGATTCAGAATGACATGAAAGTCTTCTTTTTTTTTACCAAGGAGCTTATCGATTAATTCAACAAATAAATTTATACTCCATAAAAGCGGAGTTAAGATCAACGTAGTTGCATACATGATGGGAGCGCCAAGAAGCGCAACATGTTCAGGATATCTGCGAGCTGCGAACATGGGAGCCAGCTCTGCAAAGATAATTACAATGAGAACCTGGGTGAGAGGGGCAAAATCAGGATCGAATCCGGCAGCTTCATACATTCTACGAGCACATTCAGACCCAACAAACATGGCAACGTTCACTCCAATGAGAGTGGTTCCAAATAATCGAGCTGGATTTTGCAAAAATAAATGGATCCAAGCAGCGCGTTTCACTCCCTTACTGACGTAGTACTGCAGGCGAATACGGTTGAAGGATACGATAGCCATCTCTTGCATCGAATAAAATCCTAAAAGCATAATCGTAAGGAGATTGAGAAAAAACCAAGTTGTTGCAGAAAACTCCATCAGATGTCCTACTGTTTTCGAATATATAAGCGACGCACTCTGCTAGGGTTGGCAGCCAAAACTTGAAAGAGAAACCCCTCCAGCTCATATGTGCTTCCGCTTTTTGGAATTTCTCCTAAACGTTCCGTTAACCATCCCCCAATAGTCAGTCGATTCATTGGACTTTTAAGAAGTGAGTCAAATATTTGGTTAAATGTCTCTAGTTCCAGCTTGCCGCTTGCAATGATCTCATGTTTGCCCGCACGTGAGTAGAGCTGTACTTGGTCCCGTAGGTCCGTAATTTCTCCGACAACGCTTTCAATGAGATCTTCGCGAGAAATTAACCCTGAGACAGATCCATACTCATCTACGACCAGAGCCAGCACTTGCTGTTGTTCATAGAGGCGTCGCAGCAGGCGCCAAGCGAATGTAGTTTCTGGGACGTAGAAGGGCTTTGTGAGATACTTCTGCACATCGCTCGGAGCAAGAATCTCATCGCGATGTATAAAAAAGTTTTTTGCTGTCAAGATGCCTAGCACTACATCTAAATCGGGGTCACATATGGGTAAGCGGCTGCATTTTTGATCGACAAATAGGTGCATAAGCTTGCTAAGAGGCTCTTGAAGATTATAATACAAGATCTCTTCTCTTGGCCGCATGAACTCTCTAACGGCAGTCTCTTGAAGCTCCAAATAGCCGTTAATCATAGCCCCCTCTTCGCGATTAAAGACACCATGGGCTTCAGAAGTTTTAAGAATTAATTGAATTTCTTCGGAAGAAACAGGATGCTCTGCTTTCAAAAAGAAAAACATGAACTTAGAGAGAGGTGTTGTGAGTACGACGATTGCATTTCTAATAGGCGTTAAAATATTTTGCAAAAAGTAAATCACAGGGGCTACTTGATAAGAAAATGCGATATTATTTTGAAGAGCAAGGTATTTAGGTAGTAACTCTCCAAATAAAAGAGTGAGGAAGAGGGGTAATCCTACCTTTAAGGCCCAGCCTGCAGAGTCTCCAACTAAATCAGATGTTGTATTCTGAAGTAAAATATTCACTAATGTATTCAACATAAACACTGTGACTAACAGATCACGCGGCTTAAGTAGAAGCTTTGCGATGAGTTGGGTGCGGGGATTAGCATCTGATTGAAATGCTTTAAGCCGGATCGCAGGAAGAGAGAAAAGAGCTGCTTCCGAACCAGAAAAATACCCAGAACAAAAGAGTAGGAACAAGAGGAGGATGCAAGGAATTAGAAGCTCCACGTTAGAAGCTCCCTTCTTGCGATTTAAAAAATACCTTAGTTTTTCCTTCCGGAACTAATCCTAATTTTTGCATTAAAACCAACTCTACCCAAGCAGGATCACTTTCACTATTTAGTTGTTGGAGAAGTGCTTTTTGCAACAGCAGTGCTGCTTCTTTTTCTTGCTGTAGGAGACTCAGTTGCTCAGCTAGCTTTTCTTTTTCTTGTTCCCTAGCTGCTAGGCTACGTTCCAAGATAATGAAGCAGCCTAAAAGTAAGGGAATGGCCCACAGAGAAGAGAGAAGGCGTCCGATGATTTTAGAAGGAGTCATGAAAGCACCATTTTTCTTGAAAAGTTCAGTGAGATCCTTTACATACTCATAGCAGCGCAAAGTGAGAATTGTGGCTGTTATGGGTAGTCCTAAACATGTAATGCTGCTACCTGCTCGTGGAGGAGTGCAATCTACTGCGGCATTGAGCATTACATATTTAGGACTACCCTGTTATGAGTATATACTCATTTTGAGCTGCTATGAGTATATATCACCTCATCAACTCCCTAATCTTATACAAAGGATGGAACGATGTTGACAAGAACATTTATCCTAGCAACTTCCATAATGCTATTTTCCAAATTAACAGTAATGGCTCATTGTCAGATGCCCTGTGGGATTTATCATGATGACCTAGTATTTGATCAAATCGATCAATATGTCGAAACTATGTATAAAGGAGTCACTATTCTCAAAGATAGCAAATTTAGTTCTTTGGAAGAGCGGAATGAATTTATTCGTTGGGTTGCGATGAAGGATAAAATGTCGGACGAAGCGGCTGCGTTGATTACAAAGTATTTTCTGCAACAAAAGATTAAGCCAGACGAGAGTGACACTGGGAAAAAGTTAATAGCAGCGCATAAACTGCTATTTCTTTTAGTTCAGATCAAACAAAACGTAGATCGGAGTCTTGTGACCACGTTTTCTGAGGATTGGGAGAAATTTAAGCTTATGTTTCACATTGAAGGCTATGAGTGCAAAATGGAAGAAATGAAAGAGAAGAAGCGCAAAGAGATGGAGCTAGAAGCTCGCAATAAAGAAAAAAAAGAGTAGCTGTGGCCTCAGAACTTGTTTAGAATCATCCGATCGAAGATTTTAAACAGGTTCTCAGAGCAGGCTAGTTCTAAGTTGTATGGAAGCATCTTGGGCAATTGAATATTCCCATTGCCAGGATGGGGCTTGGATTCGTTCTAGGTGATAGTCCAATTTTCCGTGTTGCATTTTTACAGTTAAACGCTGTCCTGCAGGAACTTCGATAAGTAAATTTCCTTTAAATTCCACATTTTCTGCAAAAAACTCTCCATTGCCATGCAGAATAATCTGCAATGACTCATGCCGCTGTATCTGGTTTTTCCAAAAACAATTTTTTGCAGAGTGATCAATGCCCCGATTTAAAACAGAAATATTTTTTAATACACATTTTCCACCGTTTCCACTGTAGACAATAGAATCCGATTCACTGGTGTGGCCTAAAGGTTCTGTTGCCGTTACAAGAAGAGAGCCTTCTAAGTTCAAACCGGAAATGTCTAGTTCGGCGATCTCTAATTGCAACTCAGATCCCCATGCACACCTGCCTTCTCTTAGTTTTGCCGCAATCACGCGGTACAATGGCCCTAGCGCTGGATGAAAAAGAAAAAGAACACCAGGCCCTCTTTCAAGATATTCTTGAGTACTCCCGATTTCAGGCACATGAAAGTTGCAATATTGAATTAAAAGCTGTCGGTTATTTTGTAAAAGGTCATAAAAACAGCCTTCGGGTGTCTCTAAAATAGATTTTTCTGGAGAATAAGAGTTTTTTATTGCTGATATCGTTTTTTCTCGCGTGTTGTATGTGAGAAAAGTGCTCAGCATCTCGGGAGTGACTTGAAGAAGCTTGTTTGGGAATAGATCTGTAAAAGTATCTGCGATACTTTGCATTGTAGATTCCAATCTACCCGTACATACTTCTGTTCCATTGGTGTGGGACAGGCTGCTTTTCATGTTGACAATGAGACCCGGCAAGGGGTTGTTTTTCACAGAGGAGTGCAGTGCCTGGATATCGGCAAATAAAATGTTTGTATTGGCTGGAAAACGTGAGTAAGGGCTATCTGGATGCTCTGGAACATTCTCGATGCCTAAGTGGGCAAATTCTGTATATTCGATATTACTGATGCAATACTGGAAGCCCATTGAACCCTCTGTTTCAATAAGGACATCCATTCCCTGAGCAGTATTACAGAGTCTGGGACATGAGGAAAAGCCGAACAGTTTTTTATTATGATAGCCCCAGCCGGTAAAGGCGGATAAGCCATAATCGGAGCCAGCAATAGGATTATTTACCTGACGCACCAATACATGAGTATAACCCTTAGCTTTCAACCATTCAAAAACGCCTTGCTCCTCAGCCAGTTTCCAAATAAAACCATGCCCTCCAGGTTTGAGCAGAAGTTGTAACGGCGCCGTTGTGATCCATTCGCCTGTCTCTGCAACCATTGGAACCACCGGTTGAAGAAGAAAGCGGCAACTATCTGGATGTCTACCGAACCATTTTTCTTCTTTAAAGATGCGCTGAATATGTGCTTGATTATTTTTTTCCAATGAGGTCATCATAATGATAGGAGTGTGCAGTTGCTTTCCGTAGAGCTTGTAATAAAGGTACTCACGTGCTTGCAGATCTCGGATTAACCCTTCTAAAAGAGTTTTTCCGCAAAACGAAAGACATGCAGCTGGCAAAGGCTCTCCGTTCACTACTGAATGTAAATCTAAACGATCTCCGGCTCCACCAAGCGGATACAATTCTGCTAACTGGGGAAGAGCTTCAATTCCCCAGAGAATTGCTTGTCGCACTTCAAAGGTGTCGTGAGTGATTTCTACAGCAGGTGGTTTTTGATAGGAATGAGGAGTGGGTGGAAGCTGTTTTATTTTAGCGCGAGCCATCAAACGCATAATAAGGCAGTGATATCCAATGATCCCGCCAATCGCCTCATATGTCTGTTCTAAGGATGCAAGGGTTTGCACAAACGCTTCCATCTGCTGGACAGGAATTTCTCTTCTTTTAAAAAGATCAAATAAATGACCTTGGCCAATGGCTATAACCGACTTAATTACAAAGATTTCTTCTTTTGGAAGATGATCAAGATATCTATTTAGAATGGGGTGATCGGCTAAGTAATGTTGGACTTCATAGCGATTGCTTACCCAATTGAGCTTTTCCGACAGGGGAAGCTCTGACTTTATATGAATAAGTTGCTCAAACTCAGTTAACATTTGCATAAGGGGGTAAAGTATCAGAAAAAGCCCACAACAGTGAGCTATGGGTTGGGCGGTAGTCCTAAACATGTAATGCTGCTCTCTGCTCGTGGAGGCAGGCAATTTACTCCGGCATTCTCCTCGCCCATCGCTAAAGCTATGAGCTCGTCGTATGTGTTGTATCTTGCCCACCTGCACTTCGCAAACATCGATCATTACATATTAGGACTAGCGGCTGGGCTGCAATAAAGGGCCGTGCAACAATAATTTATGCGATTCGGGTGCGTAAAAACTCTTGCGGTTAAACGATCAAAAGACGACTCGCATATTATAATGTGGGATCGCTTTTAGTTGTCTTAACCCCGAGACTTCGGCGCAGTCGAATCGCATATATACTCATAACAGCTCAAAGTGAGAATTTTGGCTGCGTCAAAGCCCCGGGGTTGAACGATCGCAAAAGGCATTGTATTAAGTCAATACAATGCC
>FTIX01000114.1_pt7 | contig 14834 bp, 13 predicted proteins | sample 1658561 | NCBI WGS metagenome assembly FTIX01 (sample SAMEA3914836, study PRJEB12502) | metagenome | biome: forest; material: soil | place: Canada | collected 2011-07-03 | depth 0.3 m | reverse complement strand
GTGTAAGGGAGATCAAATAAAGCTCACAGGCCTCTTGATCAGTTGTGTTGTAGGCAAGGCAGAGACCATTTGGCGCCCATGTCGGATTTTCCTTATTGCCAGCTCCTTTCGTCAGTTGCTTTTCTTCTTTTGAGGTAAAATCATACACCCAAATTTGCCGCACCCCCCCGCTTTTTGCGCAGTAGGCAATTTTCGATCCATCTGGAGACCAAGCAGGCGCGCTGCTTTCTCCCGTATGTTTGGATAATAATTGCGTTTTTACTTCTTTCAAGGGGGTCCCTGGAGGAGGAATCGACATCAGATACACACGGGGAACCCCATCTTTATTCGACACAAATGCCAACCGTTTTCCATCAGGGCTGAATGTGGGAGAACCTTGAGTTGCTTGCTTTCCTGCAAAAATTTGCCTTGGCTTGCCGACCGCCCCTTTTTCTGGGTGAAACTCCTGGATAAACAGATCGGGATTCCCTGTAACATCTGAAATAAAAGCAATTTGATCGCGCTTAGATGAAATGGCTGGAGTTAATTGATTGCCTCGAAGAGCCGTCAACTGCCTACCTTTAGGCTCCTTGAGAGAAGAGATAAAGATTTTAGGCTGGGCTGCTAGATAGGAGACATAGAGAAAACTTCCGCTTTGGTAACCAGGTTTCGGAGGGATATAGACTGGAGTCAGTTGATAACCTCCTTGACTCAGCAGAAGATGCGCGTTTTCCCCATCATAATCCGCTTCCCAAATTTCGGAACTCCATCGGTTTTCGCTTAGAGGTTTTCTCAATGTGTAAAGCAGACGGGTATTGGCAATACCTTCTACATTAAACAACGCCTTGCATATGGCATCAGCTAGCTTATGGACTTGCCGACGATCTTCCCTGAGTTTTCCAGAAAGCTTCAGCCCAGACACACATTTTTCTCCCTCCTCATTAGCTGTAAACAGCTTGGCTGAAAGCATTTTTTCTCCTTCCACATATCCCTTGATGACATAAGGTGTTCCAAGAGCTTTCCATCCTTTGGAAGGCTCTGTAAACCCACCTTGGACAGCAAGCTGATTTGCTAGCGATTCATGGGAAGGGGAGGAGGGCAACGTTGAGGAAACGCCATTATGGTTCAGGTCAAAAAGAAGAATCGCTTCCAGCTGGCGCAAGTATTCGGGAGAGAAAACAGCTCGATCATCGACAAACTTGGCTGCATAAACAGGAATCCGCTGATTTTCTGTCGCAAGGCGGACCACGATTTCCTTTTCTTCAGAAGCTTGTAAACAAATACTTGACGAAGTCAGTATGATTAAGGCCAAGAGCGCTCGCATAGAATCAACCTTCATTGCTAAATGCAATTACAAATGTGTGTTGGTTAGTGTCAGAAAAGTGAGTACCAAATCCTGGATATTTGAGCTTTGGCAACATCTGTTCAAGGTACTGGCGATTCTTTTTACTTTCTGCATGAAGAACAGCTGCTTCTAAAAACTTTCCCGAACGCTCTAAGGCAAGCTTAATCCGCACTTGTCCATATTCAGGAAGCCGCAACTGTCTTTTCAGGTGGCTTGCCAATTCTTCATAATAGCGCATTTCTTGCAGAGTGAATTCCGTCTCTCCTACTCCTTCTTCCAGACCTTCTATCTGAAGATGCTCTATTTTCCCAGGTAGAACTACCGTCGTTCGATTGGATGCTGCTGCCACAATATCATGTCCAGACTCAATTTGAGCAATGCTTTTTTGAGCTTCTGCTAGCAAACTGCGCCTCTTCGCTTTCAATGCCTCATCCCCCGTATCTCTTTGCTGTACAACCGCTTTTTGAGGTTTTGGCTTAGAAGCTGTCTGCACGGCTTTTTTTGCAGGCTGACCGGCAGCGGCCTTTTTGACTATTTTAGGTTTTGCTTGAGGAGCGGTCTTAGTTTGACCATTTTTTTTTGAAATGGCTGCCGAAACAACAGGCTGCACCTCCTGCAAGAGAGGCTTCGCCTCAACAACTTCTTTTTCTTGATATTCTTCTTTAGGAATAGGCGGGCTTTCCACAATCGGCTCGGCCAATTGCTTCGGTGCGCTTGGCTCCTTAACCTTTGCCTGAACAGGAGGAGAAGACGACTCCCTGAAATGCACTGTTTGCACGACAAAAAGCCGTTCTGAATGCTGTTTTGGAGTCTCTTCTTGAAATAAATAGAGTACTCCACCAACTGCCGTCGCATGGATCGCTGCCACCACGAGCATGATAACTAAAAAAGAACGATCTAAGTCGGACCGTTGCTGGAGAAGTTGTGTGTGCATAAATTTTTATGGTTTAAGAACTACATCCATCTGTTCAAAACCGGCTGCTTCTGCCGCATTTTTTATCGCCTGGTAAACGCCAAAATGACCTCGTTGATCATGAAAAAGCTGAGGACGTGCGTGCGGATATACTCTTTTTGCTTCTCGCAAGCGGTCCTGCAATTGCTCCAAGGATATCGCTTCATGATTCAATGTCACGCTATTATCTCGGCGTACATGGATTGTGACAGGGCTGCTCTCTTGAACAGAAATCATTTGGGAATGCGCTTCTTTTGAGGCCTCCGCTAAATTTACACGGTCTAGTTCCAAAAGTGGAGCTGCCAAAATAAACATGATCAGAATCACAAACACCACATCAATCAGCGGTGTTAGATTAACAGCAGGCTCATCGACATGTCTTTGAAAGGCTTTTCTTTGCATCAAGGGTCAACCTTACGGTAGTGCATCTCTACCGCCGACAAAATTTCTGTTGAAAACCCTTCCATTTCCGTCTCAAATCCATAAATCGCATTTTTTAAGTAGTTATAGGCAATCAGAGCGGGAATGGCTGCCACTAAACCAAGAACTGTCGTTGCAAGCGCAAGAGACAATCCTCCTAAAACCAGCTGGCTTGTGCTTCCTGTGTGAGTCTGCATATCGGAAAAAGTCGTGAGTATTCCCCAAACAGTCCCTAAAAGTCCCAAAAAAGGTCCTAGACTCACTACTGTAGATAACACAAATAAATTTTTATCTAGTCGTTTTATCTGTTGAGCAATCGCACTCGTCAAATATGAGTCTACGTAGTCGATATCAGCCTGTGACAAATAAGAAGCGTTTTCAATTTTTCCTGAAGGATTTTGGCCAAATCGACGGTTTTTATTTAAAATATCTACGGTATGTTTTTTCAAAATTGAATATAAATCAAAAAAAGGATTGGGATACGAGGATAAGGTTCTTGCGTCGCATTCTATGCTTAGGGGATTGGATTTCTGCAACTGAAACAATGTGTAAAAATGAGAAGAGTTTTTTCTTGCTTTGTTAGTCAACCAGGTTTTATGTAATAAAATAATCCAGCTTACAGCAGACAAAAAGAAAAGCGCTATAAATATCGATTTCCCTAGCAGATCCGATTGTGTAAATGCTTCTACGAAGGGATTAGTAACCAAAATTAAATTGACACTCATTTCGCTTTCCTTTATTATAATAAGCTCTTTAGCTGCGAAAACAAATACTGGAGTTTGATAAATGAATAAAAGATCTGGGTGCTGCTTGTCAAGTTTTCTTTCCATATGGATGTACACCGGCTGCTTCATTCTAACACTGATCTATGGAAATCTCAACGGCTTAATCGCAGAAACCCCCTCTCCTATTCAGATTTCGCTGCATGCAGAAAGGACCGAGGCGGCCCCAAACGAACCCTTTTGGGTGGTTGCCCATGTACAATTGGAAGAAGGATGGCACACTTATGGACAAGATCCAGGAGACGCAGGATTCCCTCTGGAAGTCAAATGGCATCTTCCTGAAGGATTTGCAGTAGCCCCCTCGAAATGGCCGGCACCCATCCAATTTTCTACAGATGGACTTGTCAGCTTTGGTTACGCGGATGAACTTCTCCTTTTGTTCCAGATTACTCCCCCTGAAAATCTCGAGCATATCCATCCAAAACTGGAAGCGGAGCTCTCTTGGCTAGCTTGCTCAGATAGCCAATGTGTGCCAGGAAAGGCAACTGTCACGGCTACATTTCCTTCCGCCCCTCAGATAGTAGAACCCTTATTTGCACAAGCGCGGTCGCAGATTGCTCAAGTTGATCAAGAACTGATTAGTTTAGGGGAAGACGATAGCAGCCCCGCTTCTGACGTTTCTATGGACGCTGCCCCACTTTCTTTTTTAGAACAAAATGGGATCGCCATGATCTTATTCTTTGCATTTCTTGGCGGCTTAATCCTCAATTGCATGCCTTGCGTTCTCCCAGTGATCTCCTTGAAAATTTTAAGCTTCATAAAACTAGCGAGTCAGCAACGTTCTAAAATTTTTAAACATGGTGCAGCTTTTGCGGCAGGAGTCCTCACTTCCTTTTGGATCCTTGCTTCAATTCTTCTCCTGATGCAAACCTATGGCCGCTCACTTGGATGGGGCTTTCAGCTTCAGGAACCGCTCTTTGTCGCCCTATTAGCTGCTGTCCTATGGATCCTTAGCCTCAACCTATTCGGCCTCTTTGAAACAGGGACATCCCTCTCCTCGCTGGCAGGAGATGCGCAATCACAAGCCATTCGTTCGCGCTGCGGCTACCTGAGTTCTTTTTTCAGCGGTACTCTCGCAACGGCGGTGGCGACTCCATGCACAGGCCCTTTTCTTGGACCCGTTGTTGGATTTGCAGTGACCGCTTCTCCTCTTCAAGCTATGCTTACATTCTCCTTTGTAGGATTTGGAATGGCAGCTCCCTACTTACTTCTTGCAGCCTTTCCTAACCTCATGGTTTTTCTTCCAAAGCCAGGGAAGTGGATGGTTACATTCAAGCAGTTGATGGGCTTTCTCATGGTCGCGACCGTTTTATGGCTCGCTTGGATATTTGGAGCCGAGACAAGTAGCATGGGCCTGCTTGTTTTACTCATCAGCTTTTTTCTTTTGGCAATAGGAGGGTGGATCTATGGTAAATGGGGGGCCCCGATCCAAAAGCAAAAGGTGCGCTACCTCAGTTATATCTTTACTCTTTTCTGCGGCATAGCTGCCGTTTATACCCTAACCATCGCCTCCTCGTTTATAGAAGAAACAACTTCTTCATCCTCCTCTCAAGTTGCGGATCTGGATGGGTGGGAGCCCTTCTCGCTAGAACGTATTGCTGCCTTACAGGAGCAAGGAGTTCCGGTTTTTGTGGACTTCACAGCAAAATGGTGCCTCATCTGCCAAGTCAACCATTCAGTTTTAACCGATGCAGGCGTAACGAAAAGTTTTGCCGCACGCAAAGTAGTCAAAATGAAGGCCGATTGGACGAAAAAAGATGCGCAAATCACTCAAGCTCTGCAAAAATATGGAAGAAATGCGGTTCCCCTCTATCTCTTTTTTTCAGGAAACCCTGGAGAAGAGCCGCAAATTTTGCCACAGCTCTTAACCGCACAAATCATTAATAATGCCCTGCAGTAGAGAGAACAGGTGAGCAGGATAGGAAAATAAATAAGTTCGCGCTTTATCCTGCTTATTCTGCCCATCCTGTTTTTCCTTTTTAAGAACCCTTAGTTTCGAAAAGGTCTCATGTACAGTGATTCTCACGCCCATATCACCTCAAACACCCTTTTTCCAGAAGTGGAGGAAATTATCGCCTCTGCGAAATCAGCGGGGGTAAATACTATTATCGATATCGCCACTGAAGAGGAAGAGCTAAAACGAAGCCTCACCCTCCAAAAGCGATACCTAGGGGTTTATACGGCCGGAGGTGTGCATCCTCATGATGCCAACAGGGCTGAAGAACTCTATCCAATCTTTGCACACGCTGCCCAAGAAAAACAACTCGTTGCAATCGGAGAAACTGGACTCGACTATCACTACCAACACTCGACACCAGATCAGCAGCAGCAATCGTTGAGACTCCATCTGCGGCTCGCTTTGACATCGCAGCTTCCTGTTATCATCCACTGCAGAGAAGCTTTTACCGATTTTTTCCGCATTTTGGATGAGGAATATCAAACAAGAGAGGGGTTGTGGGGAGCTGGCGTGCTACACTGCTTTACAGGAACCGCTGAAGAGGCAGAAGAGGTGCTGCGACGCGGCTTCTACCTCTCGTTAAGCGGTGTCGTCACGTTTAAAAAAAGCATTGCTCTTCAAGAGATTGCGAAATCGGTCCCTTTAGACCGACTTTTAATTGAAACTGATTCTCCTTTCCTAGCTCCTCAAAGTAAGCGCGGCCAGAAAAATGAACCCGCCTATGTTGTAGAGGTTGCCAAAAAGATCGCAGAAATCAAAGGAGTCTCAGAAGAAGCGATCGCGACACAAACCAGCAAAAACACGCAAAAGCTTTTTTCACTCTCAGTCTTAAAAGAAGTCAATTAAAACAATGTTTGAATAGTACTAGCCTGTCAGATATTCCGCGATGAGGGAATTCAATACGGTAGGAAGTGGAGCGGTTATCTTAAAAACATCTTCGTAAATTTTTGTGATCGTGTTTAAAACCGTTTGGATTTCGGGAATGTTTCTCACTCCCAGATCCTGCTTTGCCAACCCAAAAGACGTTTCTCCCATATGATTTAAGGCAGCTGGATCTGCTCCTCGCTCAATCAGCTGAGGAACAATCGAGTATGCGGGCGCCAGCATGCTTCTCATGATTAAATGAAGAACCGTATTCTTTTTTTCTTTATTCCCAATAATCGCATTTGCATCTATCACAAAAGGAAAAGTCTCTTCCAGTGTGCAATCGGTAAAGGGATTTGCCTTTCCATGGAATCCTTCACCTATAGCCAATCTACGAATTCTGAGCAAAGCTTTCTCATTCAATTGCTTGGCAGCATATTCTTCATACGTCTCGCCCTGATGATTTCTAACCTTAGGATCTGCTCCTGCTTCTAAAAGAAATTTTACTAATTCATCGCACTTATTTGCTGCTGCATAATGAAGGGCGGTCAAACCGGTCGTTTCTTCCTGACAATTCAGAGAATGGCCACAGCGAATAAAAAATTTCATTATGTTGATTTTTCCTTCGTGTGCCCCTCTAAAAAACAAATTTCTGACAACTGTTGGGTCGGAACAGTTAGGGGTGTTCGCTCCTTGAGAAAGCAAGTATTCAAAAATATCCGCAGCATCTACCTTAAAAGCTTGTTCCAATGGAGATTCCTGTAAATGGCGCTCTTCCCCATAGTGGCCTCCATTTGCTAATTTTCTTGGGTCTGTTACATAGGAGAATAAATATTTAACACACTCAAGATGACCAGGCTGAATCATCTTGAGAAGAGAAGAGTAATTATAACCCCCATCTATACAAGGATGGAGCGGATCTGCTCCCTGTTCGAGCAGATAGAGTAAGATAGGAAGGTTATTGCGTTGTCCAGCGAAAGAAAGCGCACTTATTCCTGTTATCTCCCATTCTCCACCGTCACCTCTGAGACCTGTCACATCTTTAGCCCCCGCCTCTACAAGTTTTTTAATCACCTCCAAAGATGCCCTATGAACTACCGCATGAGCTAGAAGAGAGAGAAAAGTCCCAGATCCTTGCACTCCTGTACTATTGATCAATTCCGCTTCTACAGACCTCAGCAATTCATCCATGCGTGTTAAATTGGGCTCGGGTTCTTTGACCAAATCAAATAGCTCTAGTAGAGCGTCATATTCTAGTGTACTTACCCCTGTATGAATACGAACGCTACCCCGAAACACGGGCGCCGCCCTCTCTAATGGAAAACGCAAGCGGTCGCTGCCGGGTATCCGGCGTTCTTGAAAATTTTCTGAGGGAAGCCGAAACGTAAAAGCTGGGATGGGAAGCTGTCCAGTCTCCCGATGCAACGTCCTATTAGCATTGGAAGGCACTTCGAGATCAAATTGATTTTTTCTTCTGAAATAGATTTTTGTTGCTAATAGAATGATCGGAGGAATGATGAGAAATGAAATAAAAATAGATAAGCACTTATATCCAAAATGGACATTCAGATTTTTTTCTTCTTCAACTCTCTCAATAGAAAAATGAGTGTCTCCTAACTGAGTTGCGATCCTGTATTTATTGGCCGTGCAAGAAACAATAAACCAGAAACACTCTGTCACTTTTGCACACGAGCTCATCCTAACATCGGGACGACTTCCCCCGCACCAGATGGCCGTGCTAAAGGGGGAAATCAAGTTTCTATCTACATCACCAGTCATTACTATCCTTAAATTAAATGATAATGCTAGTATATAGAATAAAATAGTTTATTTCAACGGTTTCTTCTTGATATGTAAATACAAGGTAATCCGTCATTGGGAGAATCACGCTCTTGAACCAATCCCTCTAAAAAGTTTCAGCCAATTTTTTAGCGGGATTGGTTCTTCTATTCCGGATAACGCATCCGCATCTTTGGATTGATGTATATTTTTTTAAATCCATGCATTGCCATCGCGGCGTGAAGAGAAACATGTTCACAACAACTGACGTAGGGATAGCCTGGAGGGCTGGAAATTAACGTGTTATATTGAAATACAATGGGCACATTAGCAATGTTAGCGGTGTTATCCCAGTTAATCAGCTTCAGATATTCTTTTCGATTGGCGTCCTCTTTTGAAAGAGATCTTAGTATTCTTTTATAGTATTTTTTCAAATCAGGAGTCACCACACCTGAATAAGAAAATTTTATGATCGTTGCTGTTTTATATATCCCCAATCCTCCAAAGGCTGAATAGACAGGTAACCATTCCTGCTGCTCTTTTAGGCTAAACCATGTTTGGGACAGTTTATTCCACCACTCATCCCCTAATAATTCGGGCCCAAAAGGATGCTTCTCACTTCTATAAGCATAGCGATCCCAGTAGGTGTCTCCCCCTCTCAAACCGTTTGCTGCTACACAATCCCATTCCTGCGATGAACGCATCGTTTTCATGATTTCTTTTATCGGCCAAACGCAACGAAAATCTAAATCCACATTTATAAAATATTTATAGTCTGTGTACCCATTTCTGACGATCTCTAAAACTTTATTTCTCGCTCTTGCTATTTTTTCTGTCCGCGAAACGGACAACATCTCTTCTGAAAGTTTTTCTGAAACAAATACAACATTTTTATTCTTTTCTGCCCATTCGGTTAAGAGACCTACGGTATTATCCTCAGAATTATTTTCATAAATGATGACTCTATAATCCTTAAAGCATTTCCCTAGAGCCTCCATATTCTTAATGAGACAGGGCACGGAAGATTCAATATTTCGGCATATCCCGCAAATCAGAACCTTTTTTGAACTCACGTATGCGTTCAAAATAGGACTCTGTATGAGCAGACATAGCATGAAAAGAAGAGGGGTGTATTTTTTGAGTCTGTCCATTCCTTGGGTCACTTTTTTATTAGATTTTTTTGAAACCCTATTCGATTAATACAAATCGCTTGGAAGATTCTTCATAGCAATAGACATCTGCATGTGCAATATCAAACCACCACCCATGAACCCGTAGGTCCCCTTTTTCCAATCGCTCCTGAATGAATGAATAACTCTTTATATGTTCTATTTGCTGAAGAACGTTCACTTGTGAAATTTGGTTATGCTCAGCCAGGGTGGGATCAAGGGAAAATCCGCCCCTTACCCTATTTAAAGAGTTCTCCGCATATTTAAGCCAGGATTCAAGATGAGGACAGGTGCAGGTGTCAACACCTTGAATAAGCGCCTGCATGGCTCCACATTCAGAATGGCCGCATATGATGATATCAGATACTTGCAAGGAGAATATCGAGAATTCAATGACTGCAGAAGCACTGGACTCTTCAAGCGTAGGGGAAGCAGGTGGGATTAAATTTCCAATGTTTCTCAACACAAACAGATCGCCAGGATTCGTCGAAGCAAAAAGGTTTGGAACCACGCGACTATCGGAACAGGCAATAAAAAGAGTGTCTGGCTTTTGTCCAAGAGCTAATTTGGCAAAAAGGTCGCGTCCTTCTTCCGTAAGATTTTTTCTAAAATCAATAATTCCTTGAATCAGCTTTCTCATGCAGTTCTACTCATAAGTTCAAAGTGAGAGTTTTGGCTAACGTAAAGGCTCCCGAGGTTGAACGATCGCAAAAGCCATAGTATTAAGTCAACATATTGCCTTAAACACCTATGGGAATATGCGTATGGTCGGTTCCTAACACCTTCGATCATGATCTGTTTAGGACTACCAAAAAAATAGGGTAGTCCTAAACAGATCATGCTTTACCTATTCATTGTAGAGACTCAAACTAATAGAAACGCAAAGGCAGATTTAAGGGATTGTCTTCGTCAATCCTCTGCGCCTCCGCCTTCCTTTGCGCCATTGCATTTCCTTAGGTGAACGAAAAACCTATTCCTGACAAACGCTTCTGCTTAGGCATCTATCACTTGCCCAACCTCTTCTAACGTTACTTGTTTAAGAATACCAAAAATAGTTGAATAAAAGAATAAATTAAAACGATTAATCAAAAAGTTATTGTTTTTTTAATTAAAAAATATTATAATTGTTTTATAACAATTTAATTTTGGTTTAAAAATGAATATCATCTTAGGATATGCTTGTTATACAGGTTATAAACTGCTTACTTCAGCTTTAAGCGATATTTTTTGTCTGCATACTCTCAGACATGGCACTTGCTTGACTAATTTTATCGGTATCCAACTCCTCGGAATCCGCCCAGATTTAGGAGGTAGACAACCGGGCGAAGCTGTATTGCAAAAATATGCAGGAAACGGTAGTAACGAAGGTAGATTTTTTGTTTGGGTCGATGAATTCTATAAGCCCGGCTTCGTGAATCACCCCTGTGCCCCTCTAGTCCGTTTAATTAATTGCAAGCGCATGCACCCCCTAGTAAAAACCTTAGGGCCTCGTTACTATGCTGCCTTATCAGGAGCTGCTAGTTTTACTATCCGTCGGGCTCCTCAACCCCTACGAATATTTCTTCAAGTGATCGGTGGCTTGGTTGGCATCCTAACGCCCACGATTGATATTCACTGTACACAGGGAGACTTGCAAGATTCTTTTATTGTAGATCCTTGTCTAGTCCCTGCGGCTAGATACACATCAAAACCATTAAAGCCGTGGAAATTCATCGGTTTATCTGGAGTGCTGGTACAGGGGGTCAACAAAGAATTATTTCAACGCATTTCTGATAATCCTTTGCGATGTCTAAAGGGTCTTATCAAGCTCGCTCTTCTTGCAGCCCTTATTGCCTCTATCGTTTTATTATTTCTCGGCGTCATGCACATCGCAGCCCCGTTAACGCTATTGGGTATCTCCCATATCATCTCTTAAAAGTAGACCAAAAAAACCCACTTTGGCTAACTTCTGATTACATCAAATGCCCAGGTCTGGGACCTTTAAACATTGCTTGTTCAGCCCCTATGTTTTTATAGAGCGTTAGCCGCGCTTTTTTGTTGATCACTTTGTTCAGGGGTAGGGGTAAACGAGGGCAGCGTCCGCAAAATGGTATCGAGTGTTTCAAATTCTCCAATGACTCGGTCGATTCCAGCGATAATGTTTGCAGAATCTGGGTGCGCCGCCATTTTTTCACTTGTGAAAAGCGCGCGGAGCTCTCGGAATGGCTGAATCAAAAGTTTTGGACTGATTGTCTTATCTTGATGGAACATTTCCCGCGAGATCTCATTCATCTGAGAAACTAAAGTGGTAAATGGTTCTTGCAGCTCCGCATATTGCGTTTCTCCTTCGCTCAACACTTGCTTGGCCACCTCTTGAAGAGTGCAGACAGCCTTTGAGCCTACTTCAGGAACGCCTTGAGTTTGCGCAGCCATCGCAAAACGGCCTAGAAAGTGTACAGGAAAGCTCATCATTGAAAAATCATATTTAGCTGCAGCAATTGCAATTTTTCCCGTTTCCGTTACAGTCCCGCTGCAGACAGGTTCTAAATGCTGCTTGACCGCTTTATCGTTAATCATTTCTAGCCGTTGTAATAGGAAAAATAGGGTATAACTCACCTTATCCTTAATTCCCATCGCTTGACTCTGAGGATCCTTTTCTTGATAGCTAATACTTTTCGCCGATCGTAAGAATAATGTCGCAATTTCCTGCAAGTGTTTGCATACATGAATGGCTAAAGAGCTGCTGTGCCTCTGCACAGCTTTGACTCCAATTTCCGAAAGCGCGTCGCTCCACTGGCAAAGATCTAACTCCTGCTCATTTTGAATGCTCACAACTGCCCGCCGCTTAAGGAGGTCCGTCACATAAAATGGATCTAAATAACCATATACACGCTTGACTGTTTGGTAGAGGACATCCATTGCGATTCCAAACAAGACAATCCAGATTGCAAGAAAGAGCGGGTTATTGATCTTCGGAAAAAAGAAAAAAGCCATGGCCCCTAGATAGGTCAAGAGAGGAAAAATATACAGCCATCTTCGCATCCACGTAAGAGAGCGATCTTTTCGAAACAACTCGTGAATTCTCGAGGTCAGATCATGCTCTGAACGTTGTATAGACCCTGATGCTATGAATAATGCTATTGTCGGAACGAGAAGAAAAAGGGCCGCTGGGGTCACTAAGAATAAGGCGACTTCCATCAAACTCAAACTCTGCTCTGCAGGTGCGTTCAAATAAACTCCCACAGCCACCAAAAGCGCAATTATTGTCCCTATCATTGCCTTCTCCCTAAATTTAAATGTGTTCATTTTGATTGTATCAAAAAAAATATACTCATTACAGCTCAAAGTGAGCATGTCGGCTGGCAAAGGTTCCCGCATTGAGCGAGGTGAAAACAAAAGTACTCCCAAGAGGTTTTTAATTGCATCCCCTACACAGATTGTTATTTATTCTCGCTTGCAGCAAAATCTACAAGAAAAACATCCAGATCATGGTGTGAAAACAGGGACTAAAACATGCGTTCTCGAACTGGCGTTCTTTTGGTAAATCTTGGGACCCCCCTCTCTCCTAAACCCAGAGATGTCTCCCGATATTTAATTGAATTTTTGATGGATGACCGCGTAATTGATTTTCCTTGGTGGAAGCGTCAGCTGTTGGTTAAGGGAATTATCATTCCTATGCGTTATAGGCAATCTGCTCAAGCCTATAAAAAAATCTGGACAGAGGAAGGCTCTCCTTTACTTCTGTATGGAGAAAAGGTGAAGAAAAAACTTCAAGCCTTTCTCGGAGATTCTTTTTTTGTCGAATTGGGAATGCGCTATCAGTTTCCTTCGATCGAAGAGGCTCTGCAGAAACTTCTCTCTAAACGTCTGGATGAACTGGTTTTGATCCCTCTTTTTCCTCAATATGCCTCTGCAACGACTGGATCTATCTTTAAAAAGGTGACGGAGCTGCTTTCCCGTGAACAAACAATTCCACACTTCAAAGCAATTGGTTCTTATCCCACTCATTCAAAAATGATCGACGCCTTCTGTGCCGTTGCGCAACCCTATCTTATAAATGCTTATGATCATTTCCTTTTTAGTTTTCATGGACTGCCCCAACGACACGTCAAAAAGGCCGATCAGATAGACGTGTGTTTGAAGAAGGAAAATTGCTGTCGCTCTTGTATTCCAGAAAACCGCCACTGTTATTCTGCTCAATGCTACGCAACGGCCCAGGCTATTGCTAACCAACTTGCACTGCCCTCTCATCGCTATTCTATCTCCTTTCAATCACGCTTAGGAAAAGATCCATGGCTCCAGCCTTATAGCAGCTCAACCCTCCAAGCGCTTGCAAAAGCTGGAAATAAAAAAATTTTGGTTTTTTCCCCTGCTTTTGTCTGTGACTGCTTAGAAACTCTTTACGAAATTGAAGAAGAGTATGGCTTGGAATTTAAACAGGCAGGAGGAACAACTCTTGATCTCGTTCCCGGATTGAATGACCATCCCCTCTGGATAGAAGCCCTCGCCTCCTTGCTTCTTGAAACATCGCCTGTTTAGCACACAAATCACCCGATCGAGGTGATAAGGAAAAGATCTTAGATAAAAGAACTAAACTTTTTCCTTAACGCCAAAAAACCTATAAATTCTCTATTTTTAATTCGAACTTTTTATAATAAAATCATGGAAAATAAGAAGGAGGAACTATGCTAACAATCAGTAGATATTGGTGGTTGTCTTTCATTTTTCTAACAACAACAGGAATCTCTATGGAGACAAAGCAAGAGGAAGAAGTGCGGTGGCATGTTCCAATAGGAGTAGGCGTATTGCTCATCAAAGAAGATCAGGTATTCTTGGTGAAACGAGCCTATAAAGATTGGGGGTTCGGCGCCGTAGCTGGAGAATTGAATAAAGGAGAAACGCTTCGTCAAGCTGCAGCTCGCCATGTAGAAAAAGAGGTCGGAGTCACAATCGGAGACTCTGATTTGCAGTTTGTTTGTGTGGTTCATTACAAAACAACAGATGAAAAAGAAGCCCCTTTAGTTTTCTTTTTTTCCACTCAAAGTTGGACGGGAGAGATTTTCAACAAAGAACCTGGAAGGCACAGCGAGGCGGGATGGTTTAGCCTAGACCGCTTACCCGGTCACTTAGCTCCAGGGGAAGATCTCGTTTTTCGTAATTATAAACATTCTGGATCACATCAAAATGCTTACTTAGAACGCGGTTGGAAAACAGGTTTGTAGAGAGTAGACTTCTTTCAAAAAATTAAAAGCGGTCAAATAAAAAATATGATTTTGTTCTTTGTGTCTTTGTGTTGCCTTGCGCTCTACTTACTTCTGGTTAAGGCGATTAAACACACGAAGGCACGAAGAAGTCTAAAGCATGCCTTTTTACGTAAAAAGCTCCAAAATTCACCAAAAATCCTAATTTTTCATTGAGATCACCCTCTTGATCATAAGTCTCGTGCACGACTGTTCACTTCATGAAAAGGTCCGAAAGTTACTGACAAAGATTCGCCAAAAACGACATGTTATGATCTAATATGAACAAGTTGCCAACAAGGAAGCGACGTAGCGCATTTCCACAGGTTATGAACATTCCAACACGCTAAGAAGAAGAAGAAGAAAGA
>FTIX01000374.1_pt2 | contig 15223 bp, 11 predicted proteins | sample 1658561 | NCBI WGS metagenome assembly FTIX01 (sample SAMEA3914836, study PRJEB12502) | metagenome | biome: forest; material: soil | place: Canada | collected 2011-07-03 | depth 0.3 m | reverse complement strand
GGGCGTTGGCAGCTTTTCGTTGCATCGAACTCCTTTTTTAGAACATGCCTTGCTAGTAGGAGAAGCAGCTGGATTGCAAGACCTTCTCTGGGGATTTGGAATCCGTGTTGCGCTTCGATCAGGCCAGCTTGCAGCAGAAGCTCTCTTACGCTCCACATCTTATGAAGAAGCGGTCCAGAAGCACTTTCATCCTTTTCTAAAAGCCACTCTCGTCGGCCGCTTTCTCTGGGAGGTAGCCAAATGCCGAGGAAGACCGCTTCTACCTTTTATGCTTGCGCTGCCCCTTCCACTACGCTTCCAATTCCGGCAGCTTTACCGTTATTCATGTTTGCACCAGTTTCTCTACCCTAAAGCTGAAAAATATATTGGCAGTCGCTATCCTCAAGGAGTAAATAGAGATGATTAGTGTCACCGTCCTGACAAAAAATAGCCAAAAATATATCCGTGAAGTCCTACAAGCCTTAAAAAGTTTTGACGAAGTGTTAGTGTACGATACCGGATCTAAGGACGAAACGGTGCAGATTGCGCAAACATTTGCAAATGTGCGTGTAGTAAGAGGAGCATTTATCGGCTTTGGCCCCACCCATAATGAAGCTTCTCGTCAAGCGAAGTATTTCTGGATTCTCTCGATCGATAGCGACGAAGTGGTCTCGGCAGAGATGGCTGAGGCAATTCAGCAATTGCAGCTAGATCCCATGAGCGTCTACTCTTTTCCAAGACATAACTATTATCGGGGAAAGTGGATCCGATGGTGCGGTTGGTATCCAGATAGGCAGATTCGCCTTTATTGCAAAGCAAATACGCAGTTTAGCGATGCTCAGGTACATGAAAGCATCCTTTCGGCTGGAATGCAACACGTCGCTTTGGAAGCCCCGTTGAGGCACTATTCCTATGACTCTATCGCAGAATTTTTAGGAAAGATGCAGGTCTATTCAGACCTGTTCGCTTTGCAAAACAAAGGGAAAAAAAAATCATCTCCCTGGAAAGCGTTAGGACACGCTGCATTTGCATTCATTAAGAGCTACTTTCTAAAGCGTGGATTTTTGGGGGGGTATGAAGGGTTTCTGATTTCTGCATACAACGGCCATACCGCATTCTACAAGTACCTCAAGCTCTATGAAGCAAATCTAACGAATGTGTGTGAGCCCCCCCAAGTAGGGAGATAACGCCGCAGGAACATAAATAGACCCGTCGGCTTGCTGATGATTTTCAAGAAGGGCAACCATCAGACGCGAAGTAGCCAGCCCTGACCCATTCAATGTATGCACATATTCTAGATTGCCTGCGCTAGTACGGTAGCGAATATTGGAACGGCGTGATTGATAATCTGTGCAGTTTGAGATCGAAGAGACTTCATAGTAGCGGTTTTGACCCGGCAGCCATACTTCGACATCGATGGTACGGGCCGCAGCAAAAGAGGTATCACCCGTGACAAGAAGCGCAAGGCGGTGATGTAGCTCCAAGCCTTGGAGGATCTCTTCCGCCCCAGCGAGCATGAATTCAAAGGCAAGCATACTCTCTTCTGGTTTAGAAAAGAGAAACATCTCTACTTTATTAAACTGATGCATGCGGATTAAGCCGCGTTCAGAGGTCCCTGCAGCACCCGCTTCCCGACGGAAACAAGGCGTATAAGCCATATACTTAAGCGGTAGCTGTTCTTCAGGGATCAGCTCATCGGCATGAAGGCCGTTTAAAGGCATTTCTGCAGTTGCAATCAGATAAAGCTCATAGTCATCGTCATGCACTTTGAATTGCTGGTTCTCAAACTTCGGCAGTTGTCCCGATCCGAACACCACCTCTTTCTTTACAAGAAGAGGGGGAATCCACTGAGTGAACCCATTTTTTAGATGGATATCGATCATATAATTCAGCAACGCCCATTCAAGTCGTGCTCCGACCCCTGAATAGAGAGGCCATCCCGTCCCAGAAAGCTTAGCTCCCCGTTTGAAATCAAAGAGATGGAGTTTCTCGTTGAGTTCTAGATGGTTTTTAAATGGAAAATCAAAGTGCGGCTTCTGTTTAAATTCTTTAACGACCACATTCTCCTGAGGATCTTGAGAGACACGAATGTCATCCATGGGGATATTAGGCAGCGAGGCAAGTGTGTGATGAAATTTTTCTTCAAGAGCAGCCACTTGAGGATCTATAGCATGTACTTCGGCAGAAATTCCTGAAACCGTTTTCATCAGCTCTTGTGTGTCTGCCCCTTTCCGTTTCAACTCCCCAATTTTCTGAGAAAGGTCATTGCGCTGAGCTTTTAGTTGCTCCACCTTAGTCTTAAGGCCTCTCAATTGCTCATCCAATCCCAATAGCCCCTGAAGAGAAATCGTCGGATCTCTGGTTTGCAATTTTTTTTCGATAAGCTCTGGGTTTTTTCTGATCAATTTGATGTCTAACATGGGAAATCCTCAGCGTAAAATCGTCCACTCTCTCAAGTTTAAGAGTTCTTTTGCTTTTTAAGCAAAAGAACTCTTTTTTAGAGTTCAAATAGATATAAACAAAGAGTGTCGAGATGAGAGATCGTAGAAAAACAGCATTGAAGCAAAGGGGGGAGATAAATTACCTTGTCGAGGATGGGCTTTAGATGGAGTAAGTCTAATGTATAAAAAAAGGTTAGCGAATGATGAATAGAATGTGCAGTCTTGTGGTGCTTGTATTAGTTTTTGCAAATCCACTCTTTTGTTATGAAAAAAAATTGTCCATTGGGATGATCTTTAAAAACGAAGCCCCCTATCTAAAAGAATGGATCGAATATCATTTACTCGTAGGCGTTGAGTGTTTTTATCTTTATAACGATGGTTCAACAGATGCTTACAAACAAGTATTAAGCCCTTATGTTAAAAAGGGGATTGTCATTCTCTCGGATGCAGTTCAACAACCTGATTTTAATGGAACACAAGTAGATTGTTATAACCGTACTTTAATTCAGACCTACGGGAAATGTAAATGGGTTGCCATGATCGATTCTGATGAGTTTTTAGTGACTTCCTCGGGAATTAAAATTCTTGATCTATTAGATGAATTGGATAGTTTTGCAGGGGTGATGGTGAATTGGCGCAATTTTGGCACGTCCAACATAGATAAAATACCTTCAAATAAGCTCATGATAGAGTGTTTAACACATTGTGCTGAAGATGCCCATCCAATGAATAGCATAGTAAAATGTATTGTGAGGCCTGACCGCGTCAGATGCTTTGGAGGCCCTCATTGGCCAGAGCTTACCCCAAATCGGTATTGTGTAGATACAGATGGAGTCCGCTATACACCACCAGCTGCGCTTTTTAAATTATGGATTAACCATTATTGGACTCGAGATAAAGACTTTTTGATCAATGTAAAAATTCCTAGAAGTATTCCTTGGGGACGAACTTCGGAAGGAGTCCTATCTTTAGCCGCAAGTTTAAACGCATCCACGGATACAACGATTCTACGTCACGTTCCTCAGTTGAGGAAGAAGATCTTTGCGCACAAAAAAAGCTCCAAGAGCAAGCTACGCCAGAAGAAGGCAACCAGTTATGATAGGAAGATCTGATCCAATAGAAAGCTGCAGTTGCAAATTTAAACGATTTCGACTAATTTAAAGACAGAGTTTAAATTGAACGGAACATGTATCAGCAACGCACACTTGAAAATTTTTTGGAAAAAGCTAGCCTGCAGTTTCCCGTGATTTTAGTCACAGGCCCTCGACAAGTGGGTAAAACGACAATTCTACAGCATTTAAGTGATAAAAACCGTTCCTATGTCTCTTTAGATGATCCCGGAGTGGCTCTTCTAGCTAGAGAAGAGCCTTCTCTCTTTCTACAGCGCTTCAAGCCCCCCATTCTCATTGATGAAATTCAGTATGCTCCTGAGTTACTTCCATTCATCAAACTCCATGTGGACAAGCATAAAAAAATGGGAGACTTCTGGCTAACAGGATCCCAGCAGTTTCAATTAATGCATGGTGTTTCTGAATCATTGGCAGGGCGTGTGGGGATCGTTCAGTTACTAGGCTTGTCCCTAAAAGAAAGACAAAATTATGCAAAAAAAGGCGAACCCTTCTTACCCACCCCAGATTTGCTTCTAAAGAGACTTGAGTTTTCTCAGTCCCTTTCCCTCACGCAAGTATACGGCATGATTTGGCAAGGATCCTTCCCAGCATTGGACTTGAATCCCCTAAGAGATCGCGATCTTTTTTATAGTTCATACATCCAAACGTATCTTCAGCGGGATGTGCGGGATTTAGCAAGAGTTCGAGATGAAGGGGCCTTTTTAAAATTTTTAAGGGCAGCAGCTGCCAGAACTTCCCAGGTGTTAAATTTATCCGATCTGGCACGGGACGTAGGAGTGAGTTCCGTGACTGCCAAGCATTGGTTGTCTATTCTTGAGACTTCAGGAATTATCTACCTATTGGAACCTTATCACGTAAATATCAACAAACGGATGGTCAAAAGCCCAAAACTGCACTTTTTAGATACGGGATTAGCGGCTTATTTAACAGAGTGGACAAGCCCGGAAACCTTAGAAGCTGGGGCAATGTCGGGGAATATTTTGGAGACTTTCATTTTTACTGAGATTTTAAAGAGCTATTGGCATAGCGGTAAGCGTGCTCCAGTTTATTACTATCGCGATAAAGATAAAAAAGAAGTCGATATCCTGATTGTTCAAGATAATACAGTTTATCCTATAGAATGCAAAAAAACAGGTTTTCCGGGTTCGGACAGTTTTCGCCATTTCAAAGCCTTAGAAAGCTTAAAAATCCCCATGGGAGATGGCGCAGTCATTTGCTTGTGCGAAACGCTTCTGCCTATTACCAAACATGTACAGGCTGTGCCCGTTTTTTCGTTATGAGAACTCAACTGTCCGTGATCAGATGTTGTTGAATGGTTGCGGCTACTTCGCTTGCACGTCCAAGTCCTGTCATATCTGACATCACTGCAATTGTAAGGCCGTTATCGATTCTGTGAGAGAGATGGGCGCTGGCAGATTCGATAGATCCACCATGGGAAAATTCTCGGTCGCGATAGAATTCTCCGCCGAAAGACTCCACAAGTTTCATAAAAGGCTCTTCCTTAGATTTCTCTCCCAGCCAAGCTCCAAATTTTACCAGATCTTCCGCTGTACTCCAATATCCCCCTGCCGGCCCTCCTGCGATATAGGCAGCTGAGGGATCTTCTTTGTTTACTCGAGCTCCTTGTGGCATTTCGGTCTGAAAGGTCTCAACGCCGGCCGGTTCAAGAACATATCGGTTTAAAATTTCTGAATAAGAAAGAGATTCTCCTGTGTGCTGGTTGTACAAATGCTCAATCGATAGCCCTACCAAAAGAAGACCCAGATTGCTGTATGAACTTCCATCAGGCTCTAATTTCTCGAGAGGAATCAACTGCTCATCTGCATAGGCTAAAAAGTCTTGAGGCCTATGAATTTGTGGAGGAGGCACTCCTTCTTTCACCCCCTTTTCAATGGCATTTTGATACTTCTCCAAATAATCGCCATAGCGGCCACGATGGAGCATCACATCGTGCATGGTTGTTTTTGCTAGTTGTTCCCGTACCGCAGGAGGTAAATGCTTAACGACCTCTTCACTTAATTGAATTGGCTGCTCTAGGGTCTCTCGAGGGATGACGCCTTCTTCAATGAGACGTAGCATCAGGGTTCCTGTAAAGACTTTTCCTACTGAGTGCATGGCAAAAACAGCCTGAGGTTCTTTGATATGCTTAGAAGCCACTGTGTGGATTGCGCTTCCGTCTGAGATAGCAACCACGCCTGAAAAACTAGAATCTCGCATAAAATCGCGAACGTCCTGTAAAAAGCCGGTTGTGACTGTAACGGGTTGATCGCTAAAACTAAGAGCCAAAGTGTGTAATTGTTCTCCGCGATCAATGGGGAGCAGATGATTCATAGAAAGGTGTTTAAATAAAGATTGAAACAACTCAAAATCACGGGTTTCGATAGATTGCGCAAATAATGCTTCTAAATTAGGAGGGCTATTGGGGAGACTTTTCAGAAAATTTATCAGCATCGAATGGTCTTTTTTAGACCCCTCCGATAGATGTGTCGTCCAGTATGCCTGAGCGACTCGCCTTTGTTTTTCAGGCAGCTCAAACGCCTCTTTTGCGCTCCATGCCCCTACTTCCGAAGGTGAAGCGCGTCGTTCTTCAATGACGATTCCAGGAGAAGCCACATCGGTTACCTGAAGACGCCATGGAGCGCTTTCCGAAGCACGCACGAAGCGGAAGATTTTATCTGGGGGTTGGCGATCATGTCCGTTGAATGAAATCGCATTTTTTTCGACTTTAATGATTCCCAATGGGACAGATGCCTTCATTTGGCTTCCCTCTTCCACAGCGCAGGCGCATAGAAAGATATCGTCGCCCTTCCCCTTCACATCAAATCGAAAGATGCCCCATTCTCGATGCTTGCTATTGATGTAATCGCCCACAAAGTTGTGAAATTCTTTTTTTGCATATGCGATGTCTGCGTCGGATGGGATCCGGTCCACGGTTGTTTTGATGAACGAAGTATCTCCCACAGCCAGATACTCCTGTTCTGTCTGGTGTGCTCCCCTCACCTTCCAGACTTCCACATTTTCAAACCGGCCAGGGGTAGTAATGCGAAATTTGCGGCCTTCTGATGCAGAACTTTCTTGTTTGACAAGCTGTAAGGGAGTACCGCTCCAATGCATCACCCCTGCATCGTCTGTATCAGGGTCGAAGAGTAATGCGATTTTCCCGCGGGTCCCTTCGTAGTACTCTTTTGGATCTTCTAAAGGATGCGCAATATAATCCTGCAATGCGAGGTGAATTGCAGTTGCTTCTTTCTCTCTCGGCAGGTCTTGCATTCCTGGGTGGCTGATGTTTTTCACTTGCTCTTTAAATGCCTCAAGAATATGTACAGGCCGCTTATTGCAATTACACATCGCAATTAATCCAACACCAGAGGTTCGATCCACCCAGAACGTGTATGTGTCTTGATCGAAAGACCCCCCTTTCTCAACAAATGCACCCTCGCAGGATAATTCACTTCCGCCTAACCCCCACCCTGTATAGTGTCCATGTGGGCTAAATAAATAATGGAGATCTTCTTGAGATAATAGGAGCTCGCCTTCCTTGTCGACTAGCCCTCTTTTATCCGCCAAGCCTTGCGCCAGCTTTGAAGCATCTGTTAACGTAGTTCTTCCACCGCCGGCAGCATGCAACATGACATTTTCATGCGGAGGAGCCTTCGATTGCTGTCTTTTACTCTTTGAGTTCGTAAAAGTGACATCCATTTCGGTTCCTTTAGTTCCGTAGAAACCGCTGTGGGTCATTCCCATTGGGTCGAGCAGTTCACGTTTCATAATATCCGCATAAGACACTCGGTGATGGTTTGATGTGGTCAGTTTTTCTGGATCAAATTGCATCAAGAACCGATCAATCAAGTCGTAGATATAGACCTTTTCATGAGGCGGCTTGGAGATGTAAGCCGCATCGCACTCCAGTAACTCCTGCAAGGTGAGATCTAAAGCAGAATCGGGAATAGGTGGAGGAAGTTTTTTTAGTTTTTCCTTTAAAGAATCGAGCCGTTTCTTATGGGCATCAATTTGAGTATTCAGGTTTCCTTTTTTTGCTCTTCCCGTTGAGCCGCTTTTTACATGATCTCTCTGATAGGTCAGCCGTTCTAGATGCCGCTCTGCCGTTGCTATTTGTTCAGTCAGTTGAGCTCGAAGGGGTTCCACTTTTTCCGACAGCTCCCTCAGCGTCTGATTTTCATCAAGTTCCTTGCGGTCGATCAATTGAGCAGCGATGACTTTTTTGTAGGCTTTTTCTATGGGGTAGGCAGTTAACGAGATATTGTTCGAATACACAGAAATATGGTCTCTTGGGTCGTAAACTAAGTGAATCGCACCCTCTTGGATCGGCCCATTGCTGCGCATCAGTTCATCTAGCGTGGCGCGGCTGGAGTCTTTGGGCGATCGATCCTCATACTCCAGTCCAGCTGTCATTCCGACCATTGCTTCCAGCGACATCTCTTTAGCTAACTCAGGAGCTGGAATATCTTCTCCATCGGGCCCCAAGATACCAAATTTTCTGAGGGCTTCTTCAGGAGCAAATTTTTCTAACGTGTCATCCATTTTAATTTGCTGTGGATATTTTTTTGTTAAAATTGTGGATAATAACCCGGCCCATAGTTTTGCTCCGGACCCTGTGCGCCCTATTGTATTTTCGTCGACAGGTGTGGGGTCATCTACAGAGAGCTGTCCGAACAGTTGAGGTTTTTCAGCCCCTTCTATTCCGACGACCTGGACTAAAAGAGCCCCTTTGCCGATCTGTTTTTTTGCATAGCTTTCCAATTTTTGAGTCAGTTCTTGATAAGCAGTCTCCATTGTTATGGGTTTTAGCCCTTGTTTTAACGCCTTGGTTGCGATCGCACTTGTTTTTGTTGTCTGTGGAAATGAGATATCTCCACGAAGAAATAATCTTTCCTTTAGATCTTCTGGAGTAGAAAGAGCATCTAAAGAGATAGAAGATAAGATATCGCAGGCTGCATTGAGTTTTTCACTCTCCCCTAAAACCGCATAGCGAACACCATTGATTTCTACGGAATAATCGGATTTTTTATCCATCGCTAGGTCGAGGTTGTAATTCAAACCTTTGCAGGAAAAATTAAGATGTAATTCTCTAGGGAACGACATAAGCTTTCCATTATTAATGTTTTTTAATAAATAATTTAAATATGGAATTAGAACAAGGGGAGTTTTCAACCGCAAGCTACTCGCTAATCTCTCAGTTTTATTGCATCCGTAAGCTATGGAACCATCAGGGAAATTGCATTAAAAAACATTTTATAAACTTTAGCAACCAATCCAGTGAAGTAAAAATTACCTGTGTAATCGTGAGGCTTGTTGCAACGCAGGCGAATGTTTGAATCGATTGTTTGGTATATCTCTTTAACTGGTCATGAGCCGTCTTCCAGAGTTGTGCCATCTTTAGCCGTTGACCCACTGGATTCCTCCTGTGATTGGTTTTATGTTTCCTGATTTTCCGTAAGAGACTCTAAGGCTTCTTGATCGATAACAAACAATTTATTATAAAATTCGTTTTGATATAAATGGATAATTTTTATCATACAGCATCAATATCCTGGAATTTATTAAAAGATATTGGCACACTAAACCAGTGTGACAGACTATCAAGGCGCTCTTTCATAAACTCTCCTTTAATATATTATCAGACAATCGGAGCATTCATGGAGCCTCACGTATATAAAGAGTGGATTGCCGGCATCTTTGATCGAGCCGCTGAATCGTATGGAAAAAAACACAGCAGTTTTTTCGATTATTTTGCAAAAAATTTGGTTTCTTTAGCAGCCTTGCCACCTGGAGCACATGTACTGGATGTGGCAACAGGGCGCGGAGCAATTTTAAAACAAATCGCTGCAGCGGTCGGACCGCTAGGGAAAGCCGTGGGAGTCGATATCAGTTCGAATATGATCGAACAAACCGCTAAGGATTTGGCAGATTATCCCCATGTACAGCTCCTCTGCGGAGATGCTGAACAGTTAGAATTTGATGAACATTCTTTTGATTATCTCTTTTGCGGATTTGGCGTTTTTTTCTTTCCTCACGCATTACAGGCTTTACAAGGGTTTTTTAAGTTGCTTAAGCCAGGAGGTCGACTGCTCATTTCAACCTGGGGAAAAGAAGACGATATCTGCAGCGTCACTCTGCAAGAGGCGCTTAACGAGTTTGGACCCCAGATAAAAACGCGTTTGCATGAGTTTCATCGTCCAGATTTTATATGGGAGACATTATCCAGCTGCGGGTTTGTGGACATTAAAACAACTTCCGATGAGTTAGACCATGTGTATCCCACATTTGACGATTGGTTTTCTTCTTTATGGAGCTATGGCGGGCGAGGCAAATTGGAAAAACTCACGTTTCAGCAGCTGATAGAGTTGAAGGAGTCACTGCACACAAGGCTTCACCCTTATTTAAAGCCAGATGGACTGCACAAATTTCTGCAGGCTTATTATACGCAGGCAATGAAGCCAGGGGAAGATCTATCGTGAAAATAGCTGAGCTAGCAGAGATTGATACCGGCGCATTAACTTAAGCCCTTAGGTCATAGTGCCTAGCTGAATTGGTCACTGTATCATAAATGGCAAAGCTTGCACCCAACGGCTCATCTCGGGTCATTTTCATTAAGGAACCAGGATTTAAAGAAAGGGTTTTTCCGATAGTTTCGTTTATTTTCTTATGCGTATGGCCATGAAAGACGGCATCATAGACTCCACAAGAGACCAATGCGTTGACAATCTCTTGATAATCTCCATGAAAAACCGCTAGCTTTCGATTCTCGACGGTTAATGCTAAAAAACGGTCCTCATACGCAATGTCAAGGCGTAACTCCTCACTATATTTGAGATGACGGAATTTATCTCCATCATTGTTGCCGAACACGCCCCTTATGGGCATACGCAGGTCTTTAAATGCATACAAAATGAAGGGAGAAACCCAATCTCCACAGTGAATGAGTAATTCTACACCAGCGTCGTTCAACATTTGAACCGATTGCAGAATCAATTCCTGCTGATCATGGGTATCTGAGATCACTCCGATTTTCATCTAACTATTCCTAAGCCTGATATTAAGCCGCTTTTACTTCTCTATTTCGTCAGGGGATGCCCCGTAGAGATAGAAAGGCAGAGTGCTAATTTCTTTATAGCCCAACTTTTTGAAAAGACCCCACGCCAATCCTTTGGGCATGATGATTGCCATTACCTTTTGGTAGTTCCTTTTCTTTGCCTCAATAGAGGCTGCACAGCACAAAAATGTTCCAATTCCCTTGTTGCGGTAGTTTGGCAAGGTCGCACAGCTCCAAATGCCTGCAGATGTTGGCAACGTGCTCAAAGTGATTGTAGAAACGGGAACGCCATCGGAATAAGCAAGAAAAAGAGTTTGTTCTTTTCGATCCATCGCGATCTTACACATATTCACGTACTGTCGTTCGAGTTCTGCATTAAAATCAAAGCAAACCCCGATCACCTTACAAAAAGCATCCAATTCTTGCTATGTCTTGACAGTTCTTAACTCTACATTTGCTGGAGGGGTTGCAGATAGGTTTTTAATTTCAGCAGTGTCTAATGAAATTCCCTTCATCACCCCGCCAAATTGAAAACCGTGAGCTTCTAAAGAGCGATTCTCTGTCCACCAAACAAACGGTAATTTTTTTGCATTAAAAAATCGGATGACTTCATGGACATCATGATCCTTAAGATTAGTCTCCTGTTTTTCTACCACCCCATTGCAAGGGGCATAATCTATTCCTGACGAGTAGATGGTGCGCTCGGAGCCATCTTGAAAATCAGAGCGAGCCATAGGGCTCTCTTTTGAAACTGAACGGAAAAAGTCGATAAGACCCGTGGTAATGGCAGCGCTCATAAATACTCCTTTTAGGAACATCCCATTTAGATAGTTAATTTTTCAACTAGAGAAGACTAAAAATCATGATCTACGCTACCAGAGGTCTCTTTCAAATTCAACGAGATTTCTTTTACCAGGAGCGAAGGTGAGAATGAAAAGGCCAGCGTTGCTTAGAATATGCGCTTTTACGTCACCGGCCTCTTCTATCTCCTCCAGTCGCCTGGTCTCCGAAAAATTAATACCAATGGCGATAGGGTAAGAGTGGCTGACCTAAAAACAATTTTCTTAAATCAGCTGAATGAGCAGCCCCTGTTTTAATTACTAATGGTTTATCTGATGTTGGAAAGCCTTTTAAATAAGTTTGAATATTAGCATAGAAGAATTTACTCATCTGAGTACCAAATGTAAGCCCCCAAAATTCGGAAAGCGCTTTGGTGGAAGGTTCTTTGCTGATTTGTTCAAAAGGCGCCCGTTCTTCAGGCCCAAGCAGTCCCTTGGAAACAAGCGGCTCATGCATGACGTTGACGATAGTCGACACAATATTTAAAATTGAAAAAGGTAAGAAGGCAGGAGGCTTTTCTAGAAGTTTATTTTTAGCTTTTAGAAATTCTTCAATAGGTGTTTGTGCCTTCATATGATCGGTTAACCAAACGGCCGCTAGTTCTTCCTTGGGCAGTTCTCTAAGCACCTCCTTCCAACGAGCGACGAGGCTTTCTGGAAAGAGGGCAACATCTGTATAGATGTTTAGTAGTGTGCTGCTTAAAAGAGGGACGTCCACGTTGCATTCTTTAATGGCGATTGTTATACGCATTTTATTGTAAAATGCCTTCAAATAGAAAAGATATTCGACATCTATTAAACCCATGACATGATCTGCAGGTGTTCTTGCTTTAAATGGAGGTCCCGCTTCATCAAAAAGAATGAAATTTTTATTTTTTATTGCTGCTGCCCTCAAATGTACAGTGGCCTTTTGATCTTCTTCATGGATGTGATGCACTTCACCGATTAGGAAAACTTCTCTACCGAGATTAGGGATTCTAGTAAAAAATCCTCTATCTATTAAACTGCGAGGATTTAACCCTGTTAATTTTTCAAATGCTTCAATATCCTCTTTTGAGAAATAAAGCGATGGAGCTGCTGAATCAGGAGAGATTCCACAAGCAATTCTTATCACTGTTTGTTCTGAGGACTCATTGCGAAAAAGATTGATAGGTTTACCTAAATGTGGCACCTTAAGGTTGGTTCCCAACCTGGTGTTTTCTAAAGCGAAATGTGGGGTTTTTTGTAAATTAAACTCTGGCTTAATTAGGCCAGTCATTCTAGCTGCATAACTAATTTTTAAACAAAATCCAACAGTGATTATTCCAAAAGAATATTTTCCAAAGAAGCCGCTAAAATCTAATGTTGGATTTTGCTCTCTTATCTGAATAAAAATTTCTTTAAGTATTGGATTTGTTACGACTCGATTCTGATATAAGTCACGTCGCACACTCTTTCCGCACAGAGACATCATCAAGACATCTCGGGGGCTAGAAAACTTAAAAATTGTTTCATGGAAACCGAGCATAATTGGGCCAGGAAAACCGTTCATTATTCATCCTTCAGTGATTAAAAAATAATTCTTGATACGGTAGCAGAAAAAACAGAACCTTCAAGGAGAACATATTCCTATGTGTTTGCTCTATAGAGCCTACAGCGTGCTAGAATCAGACACGCCTTTTTATAATCTTTCATTTCTCGATCTCGTCAGGTGATGCCCCGTAGACATAGAAGGGAAGGGTACTGATTTTTTGGTAGCCCAACTTTTTGAAAAGGCCTGAGGCCATCCCTTTAGGCATCGTGATCGCGATCACCTGGGAGTAGTTTCTCTTTTTCGCTTCGACAGAGGCCGTAGAACACAGAAAAGTTCCTATTCCTTTGTTACGATAGCTAGGCAAGGTTGTGCAATTGTGAATTTTTGCAGAGTTTGACGCTATCGCTAAAGAGGCTGTAGCGACAGGAATGCCATTTGAATACGCAAGAAGATGGATTTGCTCTTTCCGGTCCATTGCGATTTTACTCACCCTCTCATACTGTTCCTTAAGCTCTAAAGGAAAGGCGCAGCAATCGGCGATGACTTGGCAAAACAGATGTATGTCTTCTTCTGTTCTGACCATTTTTAACTCGACGTTGGCGGGAGGACTCGGGGATAAAGTATTAATTTCTGCTGTGTTTAATGAAATGCCTGTCATCACCCCGCCAAATTGAAAACCTTGGGTTTCTAAGAAAGGATCCTTCGTCCACCAAATAAACGGCAACTTTTTCGCATCGAAAAAGCGGATCACCTCATCCAGATCATGAGGAGTAAGAGGAGCCCCTTGTTTTTCGATGACTCCGTTGCAAGTCGCAAAATTTATTCCTGAAGAGTAGAGCACCCGTTCAGGAAGATCCTGAAAACCAGATAGAGGCATAGGGCTTTTTTCTGAGACTGAACGGACAAAATCGATGAGTTTTGTTTTGAAAGAGGCGTTCATTAGATAGCTTTAGTTGTTCAAGGAGTTTGCTGTAAGCGGTTACGGGGGTAAAAACCAAAAGCGGCATTTGAAGTCTAATATTTCACGCAAACTACCAGAGAGCCCTTTCAAATTCAACGAGATTTCTTTTGGACCGCTTGAGATAGGGTGGAATACCCATTTTTCAACTCATTAATTATTTATTTATTTTTGTTATAAGTACTTAAAAGTTAAGTACTTGCGAAATAAAAAAAATAGTAGTGTTGACACTGTTTTATTTCTTTGGCACTTTGGAGCTTTTAAAAAAGCTGCGGAGGTCTATTGTGAGTGCTGTTACTTACGAAAGCGTTAATCCAAATCTTCAGAATCCTTCTTATATTGAGACATTAAGAAAAAAAATAAATCACATCTGTGTGACTCAGCGTATCTGTGCTCTTTTTACCACTTTGGCAACGGCATCTGCAGCCATTGGAATTCCCGCCTTGACGGGCACGATTCTTTTTATTTCTCTCGTGGAAGGATGTGTGTTTATAGCGGCTGGCGTTGTGGTCGGAATCGTCGCTTTATCGGTGCTTTATTATTGTACAAAGGCAAAAAAGCGCTATCAAAAGGAACGAGAGGAGATAGAGCGCGACATCGAGCGACAAAGGGCGGAGAAGCAGCGACAGCTAGATCGGCAAAAGATAGAAGAGCAGCAAAGAATAGATGAAGAGAGGGAGGAGGAAAGGCAAAAAACACTGCAGCAGGAGAAATTCTTTCAGATACTTTCCACGAATCATGGAGTGTTAGGGGCAAGTCAGTTTGCCTATTTTAGAAAGCATGGAACCGCCTGTCTGAGCCTCGATCTGAGTCGCATCGAAACAGAGAAGGGAGCGGGAGGGAAAAAGAAGCCAATCGTATTGGGCACCTCTCTGCAGGACTACTTCCAATGGAAGAAGCGTCAAATCGAGGCCGTCGAAGGAAAAGAAAGACAGCACTGGGAAATGCACTTGTTACTCCTAGAGAGCCACTTTACAGAGGCTGAGGATACTCTCGCCAGCTTTAACACGATTTTTACGATTAATATAAAGCTAAAAGAGAGCGTAAGAGCTTGTCTGGATGAAGATGCCATTAAGGCTGTTTGCTACGAGAGCCAGGATGATGTGCGGGCTCCGTTTGAAAAGGATCTCGAAGAAGATACAGAAAAAAGCACAAAGCGCGTTCTAGATGTCATTAAAAAGGTGCTCAGATTAGGTGGAGAAGTGGTTTGGACACCCAAGCAGATCAAATCTTTGCTGATCTATTGTCCAAATCTCCAGGAGTTAAACTGCGGGAATGTGGTGCATTCCAGATTTTTGCCGCATCCCAT
>FTIX01000002.1_pt1 | contig 15276 bp, 9 predicted proteins | sample 1658561 | NCBI WGS metagenome assembly FTIX01 (sample SAMEA3914836, study PRJEB12502) | metagenome | biome: forest; material: soil | place: Canada | collected 2011-07-03 | depth 0.3 m | reverse complement strand
AGGCCGGCATTTTAGGATAATCCATGAAGCGGGGACGACGAGCTCTAATTTTTATAACAAGGAAAAATTATGTGCATCGGATAACTCATGGAAGAGAAGCTCTGAAAAGTATTTAATTGAATTGGAATACCTTAAAAACTAAAACAAATCCCATATTGAGGCACTGAGGTGAGAGGGGCTTGCTGCGCTTCACCAGAGGGCGTTAACTGACATGGATGTCAGTTCCAAGCCTCCATGGACGGATTCACGGCGTCCCTCGGGTGAAGCGCAGCAAGCCCCTCTCACCGGAGTTTAAAGTCCTAGCAACACCGCGGCAATCCAAGGAAAGACCACCGTTACATCACTTTGAATCACCTGATAATAACTCTGCGTAGAAAGCTTATCCCAGGTTATTTTCTCCTTCCCACCTGCCCCAGAATACGAACCAAACGACATGGGAGAAGAACCAATTTCGATAAACCCAGCCCAATCACGCACCTTGCCCAGCTGCAAATCATGTTTAAGAGAAGGCACCACACAGATCGGAAAGTCTGCAGCAATACCACCGCCTAACTGCAAGAACGCAACCGGATGATCTTTAGAAATATCCTGATACCAATCATAGAGATAGGTAAAATATTCCAGACCACTTTTCATCACACTTTGATTTAAAATAACGCTTCTGTCTTCTCGATATTTGCCATCATAAGTGTAGCTGGCAAAAATATTACCCATGGTAGAATCTTCAAAGCCGGGAATAACGATGGGAATATTTTTCTGGTAGGCCGCATAAGTCCAGCAATCATGAGGATTAGCAGCGGGATCGGGTTGAATTAAGTTTTCAGAATAAAGCCGTCGAAAATATTCATGCGGGAAGAAACGTTCGCCTTTTTCCTGCGCCTGCTGCCACATGGCCAATAAATGCGGCTCCATAATGCGCACACTCTCCTCCTCCGGCAGGAAAGTATCGGTAATGCGTCGAAATCCGGCATCCCGCAGTTCGGCTTCTTGATTGGGAGTGAGTTCAGTATAGCGGGGGATATAAGCGTAATGAGAATGCGCGACATAGCGATAAAATGATTCCTCATGATTAGCACCGGTCGCAGAAATCAGATGCACTTTATCTTGACGAATCAGTTCCGCCAAGGTGACCCCAACCTGAAAAGAGCTTAAACCACCGGCAATAGTCACCACCAATTTGCCACCATTGTCTAAGTGATTTTTAAGCCACAACGCGGCCGCATAACTTGCACCGCCATTACAGTGTTTTAAGGTACGTTCGGCAAATGATGAAACCGGAGTTTCGCTCTGGCGGACATCTGCAGTCAATTCGCCCAAAGCCTGTTCTGTGGCGCTTTGAGTTGCATGAGGCACAATATATTTTTGCAGTTCAGGGGACAATTGACTGAATTTGGTGTTTTTCATAATGGGGTTTCTATCAGGGTTGATTGATAATTTAAAAATGCATCAGGGACACATAATATTATGATAAAAGCCATGAGTATAGTATATTTTTTCAATTATTAACTCAAAGAATGGGGAGTTCAGCTATGAGCCAAAAGAAAAAAGAAAAAACGAAACCACCATCCGATTGGAAAGAAATTGTATCCAGTAACACCGGGATGCAAATGATTCAAGCTAGAATTTTCAAAGCCTACCAATCCCCGGAGGAATTAACTGATGATGACAAAGACACGCTGGCAACAGGAAGGATGACCGTGGGGATTGGTGAGGTTCCTATGCCGATACTTCACCTATTATTGGCCAATGAAGCTACAAATGCTGTAATGATGATTCTTAAGCATATAGTAAAGAAAGGACTGAAATTTGATCTAACCAAGCGCTGGGATTTTGAAGGAAAAACTCTGCTTATTTTAGCCGCCAAAATGGGACCGCCCGGTGAAGAAATCTGTGAGTATATTTTGCAGAATTTGGATTTATTCGGGGGGGAAAGTTTATTAACATTTAAAGATGTTAATGGCTGCATAGCCGCGCACTATCTATATATGTATGGTAGCAGATTAGTTACAGAATTTAATCAATTACAAACTGCGGGGCCTGAGATACAGGATTTTAAGCATGGCTATCGTCCCGCAGAATATCTCAGTAAAACTAATCCAGATTTTATCAATACAGTTGCACGGTCAGTGTCCATTGATGCAAGTCGTTCACGATCAGCCACATCTAATGAGTTAATGCTGGAGGGGTCTTATGTTATAAATGAAACGAGACAAAGAATAAAGTCTCTTCCCAGTCAAGCAGCACTGATATCCGGAAAACTTTTTTTTGAGGTCCCAAATATTGGGCTGGAACCCAGACCTTTACACTCTAAAACTCAATTAACTTCTGAGCAATTATCCACCTTAAGAACAACTTGCCAAGGCTTTTCTCCAGTTACTCTGGCCGACCAGATTAACCATAACAGACAGAAATTAGGAAATAAGTTAAAAATAATAGTTCCCGCGTATAAACAGAAAGAAGATATTAAAGTTTCTACTCTCCCCAATTTTCACGCTCCAATCAAACCTGGGCAGTTGTTTACTAGGGCACAGGAGCATTTGACAAAAAACCAGTTTAAGGAAGCGGTGGTGGTGGCACAGCAAATTGTAGATTTTTACAAGAAAAAAGAGCAAAAAGAAACAGTGCGACCTACCCATTTACGAGGCGCTTATTATTTATTGGGTCGTGCGCAGCTCCTGCAATTTCAATCTATCCAGTCAACCGAGACGATACCGGATTTGGCATTATTAAACCAGGCCGAAACACATACGAAAGAAGCGCTGAAATATGATAAAAATGTTCAACAGGCAGGCAGTGCGGATCTTGATAGTAAAGCATGTCAGCAAATGTTGTTAGAGATTACAAATACTCAGACAGCTATAAGTCAGACTTCTGTAAAAATGCCGCCAGCAAAAGATAATTCTGACGAGGAAGAAAATAATTTTGATGAAGAAGATACAATGGCAATCAGAATGAGCAATCCCTTGCGTCAGTGTATCATCTTATAAACCTAGGTTTAATTTGTGACAATTTATTTAGACATGGCGTTCTTGTAAATGGCGACGAATTGCTTCTGTAACCCATTGGTTTAAGCTTATGCCACTGTGCTTAGCTTCGAGATATAATTGACGGTGCAAAGAGGGCTCAAGGCGCATAACATAGAGGATTATGAGCAATATCCAACTAAAAAATAATACTGTAATCTCAGTATCCTTCCGTCCATTTTTCATTGAGATTGGCATATGAAAGAGCCTCTACTTAATCCACAGGAAATCACCTTCAGTCCTGCCCTGATCGCTGACTACCCCATTATCCAAAATCTGGCGCGGTTTTGGGCTTATGATATGAGTGTGTATTTTCGTGATGATCCGGAATGGAAAATGCCAGACAGTGGCTTATACGAGGCGATTGATTTAAAAAAATACTGGGACACGCCTGATGCCTATCCGTTTTTAATTCACTATCGCAATGAATTGACTGGTTTCGTGATTATTGATAAAAAAGGCAGCCAGGCGCAGACGGATTTCAATATGGCGCAATTTTATATTGTCAGAAAATTTACCGGACAAGGTATGGGTCGGACTGTCGCTTATCGTTGTTTTGCACAATTTCCTGGTAATTGGGAGGTCATGGTCCTGCCAGGTAATGAAGGTGCTTATCGCTTTTGGCGAAAAATTCTTCAGGAATATAGCCACGGAACTTTACAGGAATCAACCCAAGCAATCGCCCATTTCAAGCAGCGGGTTTACAATATATTTAACTTTATCGCCCGAGCAGAACCCAATCCTTATAGTGGTCCTCCCGAGTATGATTTTAAACAAGACCCGATTGAATTAGTCGCCTATGATCCGCAATGGCCGAAAAAAGCTGCGCAGGAAATTAAGGCAGTGCGGAGCTTGTTTCCCGAAGCATTAATTATTGATATTCAACACGTCGGCAGCACCGCAATTCCAGAAATGCCGGCAAAACCAGTGCTGGATATCCAAATCGCCACTTCTTCTCTGGCTCGCATCAAGCCCATTGCTATTGAAGGTTTAAAAACTTTGGGCTATGTCTATTGGGCAGAAAACCCCGATCCGGAGCGCATGCTGTTTATTAAGGGAATTCCTCCTCATGGCAAACAGCGCAGCCATCATCTGCATATAGTTGAGCCACAATCCAGGCACTGGCCGGAAAAACTACTGTTTAGGGATTATTTACGTAAGGATGCTGATGCGGCGAAAGCTTATGCTCGAGTAAAACAAAGTTTAGCTGCGCGCTATCGCTATGATCGTGAAACCTATACTTCTGCCAAAACCAAGTTTATTCATGACATTCTACGCCATGCCAGGCGCGAATCTGCGGCTCAGAACCTCCGCATTGAGATCAGCAGCATGGCAGACAAACAGACCTTGGATGAGCAAATTATTGCTTATAACGCCAGTCAAATCCCCTTTACTCAGGAACCTGCGTTTATCGCGCTCGGTTACTCGCTTAAAGATGAAAAAGGGCAGTTAGTCGGTGGCATTGCCGCGGTTTTGTATTGCTGGGGGTGTTTAACGATCAATACGCTATGGGTTGACTCGACTTACCGAGGTCAAGGTTATGGTAGTTTGTTACTGAAAAAAGTTGAACAGCAGGCGCAGCACTTAGGATGTACTGTTGCTCATGTGAATACCTTTGATTTTCAAGCTCAGGAATTTTATACCACGCAAGGTTATGTGGTGTTTGGCGAACTGTATCATTGCCCCGCTCAGCATAAAAGATTTTATCTTGTGAAGTACCTTTCTTCTTAAACTCTCCCTTCCCCGCCTCATATATTCTTTCCATATTCTTTAGCGCTTGAAGTCCGGCGAAAGGGGCTAGGCTTTATTAAGCCTGTCATCCTTCGCTGCACTCAGGACGACAGCTTTGCGAGAACAAAATGCTAAAAATCTCAGTTAATACTATTTTAAGCTAGACCTGTTAGGATGATTTATAACTAGAAAAATAAGACCAAAAATTCGGGTTTTTACAATTTTTGGTCGAAAATTCCCTTATTATAAAAAACATAAATTGGTATTAAAACTATGTCGAGAGCAGAATCAGAAGTTTCATTTATAGAAGAAAATGTTGTAGTTGACAGTTTTGACGTTGATGACACAGCTGTGCGGGCTACTGACGCTGGAATTCAGAATGCTCCTAAAACTGAATTTGGTTTGGATCCCAAAATGGGAGTTATATTCGAACATCTGGATAGCCAGGACAAGCAATTCTTTTTCAATACTAATCGCACTGCTGGAGAAAATCAAAAACGTTTAAGGGTATTCTCAGGAAGCGCCCAGGCTGAAGCCAAGCAAGATGAGAAAGGAAAAACTCCAGAACAGAGATATCAAGAGATATTTCGCAAGATTAGTCTGCCCGTATTTTTAGAGGAACTTCGTGTTCGAGGAATTACCCGTTTTGATATCACTGCTGGATTTGATGGTGACCCTTTATATAATCAACATCGTCCCCAAGCTGATGATGCTAAAAACCCAGAAAGCTACACTACACAGTTGGTTGCGTTAGAAGCAGTAGCAATACAACAACCTTCTCTTGAAGATACGTTGAAATTTATTGATAGTTCACCTTTACATGATCTAGAAAAACAATTACCAAAACTAGATAACAAAGCTAAAAGTTATGAAAAACAATCAATACAGGATAGCTCTAAACAGAAAAAATTTGAAATAATTGCAGAGAAAATAGCCAAATCTGGGAAATTTAAACCGGGGACTAAAATAATCATTCATCATTGGGATGATTCACCTGGTGTATGTTCAGCCATAGAGCGCAATCCTTTCTTAAACGGAACAGAAACAGAAGAAAAAAAGAAATTTAAAGTTAAAGGCCTCACTTTCCAGGTTGTCGCAAAAAAAGTTGACCCCATAAACGACGACCAAAGACATGAGACCTTTAGAGAATTAGCCGAATCTACCGGGTTAAGATATAGCGCAGATACATTATTAGATAGTAAAAAATTCCCAGCTCCAAACGCGAACATTAAAGACATCCGCGCAGCTTTTGCCGCGCTGAAATATTTATTATTTACTCGCACAGATTCAGATGATGTACGACTAGAAAAAATAATGCAACTTTTTAGCCAAATGTCTGAAACTTATCGAATGGTAACTCTTGTCAACCCAATAAAAACATTATTTGAAGACACCCAACAGATATTAATGAGGGAAGCAAAGGGATTATTAACATGTGGAGTTTTTCCAGCTTTAAGCGCTCAGAATCATAAAACAGTTCGGCGCGCCTTCGACACTTTGCAATTCATAGGGAATGCTCCTTCTGAATCTTTGGGCCCAGAGTTAGAAGCACAAAGAGCAGTATTATTATGGGATATGTATAAAAAGCATTCTGAGCAAGTATATTCTGGAGAGCAAGGTCAAATTTTAAAAGCAGTTCATGATTCATATCAGAGCAATGCTCAACAATTATTAGCTGAGGAAAATTTCCCAGGCCCTGACCAGGATCCTGAAACAATCCAAAAAGCTTTTATCAGTCTGAGATTCTTATTATTCACTCGCACTGATTTAGATGATGATCAACAGAAGAAGATGCGAGCCCTGTTCCGAGATATGCAGGTTAAATATTCCAACCAGCCATTAGAAAATCCATTAAAAGCTTTATATGAGGATGCGAGTCAGTTACAACAAAGAGAAGCAGAACAATTAGCCAGTGGGGTTTTTCCAGCTCCAGTTGATGCTAAAGAAACTGACCCTAGAAAAATGAAAGCACTTAATCGTGCTTTTGATTGCCTTCTCTCTATTCATGATGCACCCAGAGGACAACTCAGCCCCGAACAATTAAAACAAAAAGAAGTTTTAACCTTTGAAATGTATGCACAACATCATAATGTAAATTATACGGGCAAAATAGGAGAATTATTAACTGGAATCAGTCGTACATATCAGAGAAATGCTGAATCACTGCTAAACAGTGGGAATTTTCCCAGGCCCAATAATGAAGACCCTAAAGAAATGAACCAAGCCTTTACCAGTCTGAAATATCTCTTGATTCATCAAGCTAGTTTCACTGAAGAAAAATTAAGGCGTCTCGACTTATTATTAAAAGACATGTATAGAAAATTCTCCGAGCCACGACCTACGGGAGAAGCAAGAGGGCTATTATTTCAAATATTTAATACATTATTCGACCATGATAAGACTATTACAGATAAATTTCAGCAGACAAATGACCCAGTTGCACGAAGCGACTTATTGAAATTCACTCGGGGACCAAAATTTCAAGAATTATCACTGGCAAAGCAATACGCTTGGTTTGACATTGTTGAAACGCGATTTAAAGGTTTCCCCAAGGGATCCATTGCTCGTGAATATCAATATGTCTATGGGGATTTAAAAAATCACCGCCCCCATCGCTGGTATGATATCTTAAATGTGTTCAAATGGCCGGGTGGATTATTCCAAGCCATACCCTTTGTTGGAGGCGTAATTGTTCAAGAGCTGGATCGTGTGCCAGCCCTCGGTAAATTTATGCGGGGACTTTGGTGGCTAACAATGTCAGCATTTTCACCGATTAATTCCTGTCGTCTGGCAAAGGCTCGAGGCCTTCAAACCAGTCCTCGGCGTGGCAATGCTTACATCGCTCTCAGCCTAACAGGCAGCTTTGTCGCATGGAGCGGCATATTAGTGGGCATTGGAGTTTTTGGTTTTGACAGCACCCATATGAGTAAACTGATTGATGGCTTAGGTAAAGTGGGTAGTGCTTTTACAGATTTTGCCAATTATCTTGGCGCTTCTGATTCTACTGTTGCTATGCTATCGCTCGCGTTTCTCGGTAGTTGTCTAATGACTTCTTATTTGGTGGGCACGGCATTTACTAATATTACTAGAAAGTATGAGTATGATGTGACCAAAGAAGACATGGAACACTCAAAACAAGCTGCCCCTGCTCCTACTCGGACTATGGCTAAAACTAAAGAACCTGGTACTTATAACACACCTGAAATTAAGCGCTCCAAAAACCAAAAGACACCAAAGAAGGAAAAGGAAGAAAGTGATGAAAGTTATGAAAGTGCAAAAATAGTACCTGCAACTCCTGAAAAACCAGTGCGTAAATTTTCTCTTTCCGCAGAACGGCGCTCTACTATTTCTGAAAGTGCACCTACTACACCTTCAAAACAATCTATTAGCTCTGCAAGTACAACTCCTTCAAAAAAATCTGATAGTGACAAGGATCGGGATCAAGTAGAGCAACAAACAAATACTACTCCCAGAATAAGTCCCTCAATAATACAACAACAGTAGGGTTAGAGTAGTGCCAAAATCAGCCTTCTGGTCAGTTTGGACAGAAGGCGGGGGAAGGGTGCATCAACTCTTCGCCAGGACCCTGAGACCCTCTCCCCAACCCCTCTCCCGCAAGCGGGAGAGGGGAAAGAATTTTGAAAGGCATTTTGAAAAGGCATTCAGGAGTTGTCTAAGGCACTGAGGTGAAAGGCTGTGCGGAGCTTCCACAGAGGGCGTTAACCGACATGGATGTCGGTTCCGAGCCTACATGGACGTATTTACGGCGTCCCTCTGTGGAAGCCCCGCACAGCCTTTCACCGGTCTATCATGAGATAAAGAATCTATGTTTTTGCAACAAGCCCTGGAAGAGAAGAGTTATTCATAAACCTCTCTTGTGGAAGAAGGCATATTTACTTCCGCCTCCATAACCAATCTCATATCAATCTCTTCTTCTACAGAAGCTCTACCAAACAATTCCCTCACAATAGCCACCGGTGGTCGGCTCAGCAAACTCATCACCACCACTGCAAAGCTGGCAAAAATAAACCCAGGAATAATTTCATACAATTGCAGCCAGGCATATTGTTTCCAGATTACCACCGTCAAACCACCCACAATAATACCAGCTAATGCCCCTTTCTCGGTCATTCGCGGCCAGGTTAAAGACAGTAGAATCACTGGACCAAAAGCAGCGCCAAACCCCGCCCAGGCATAACTTACAATTTTTAAAATCTGATTATTGGGATCTCCCGCCAGTGCAATGGCAATTAAGGCCACGAATAAGACCATGGCACGACCGCACCAGACTAACTCCCGTTGCGAAGCGGTTTTACGAATAAATGTTTTGTAGATATCTTCAGTCAGAGCGCTGGAACACACCAGCAGTTGACAGGCCAGAGTGCTCATAACCGCTGCTAGGATGGCTGCTAATAAAAATCCGCAGATCCAGGGGTTAAACAGCTGTCGAGCGACTTCGATGAAGACCATCTCGGCATCGGCAGCCACCAATCCGGCTTTAGCTGGGTTGGCTGAGAAATAAATCTGCCCTAAAAAACCCACGGCTAAAGCGCCTGCCAGGCAAAATATCATCCAGCTCATGCCAATACGCCGCGCTGCCGGAATGGTTTTTGGCGATTCTGCGGCCATGAAGCGCACCAAGATATGCGGTTGACCAAAATACCCCAGACTCCAGCCCAGCAAAGAAATCACGCCAATGCTGTTAAGGCCGTGGAAGATATCAAGATGCGTTGTTGCCACCGTTTCGACTGCCTTCATACTTGGGGTAATACCTCCTATGGCATGCACCACCATCAGTGGCGCGACAATCAGTGCAGCGATAATCAGCGAAGCCTGCACCGTATCAGTCCAGCTGACTGCCAAAAATCCACCGATAAACACATAGAAAATGGTGGCAAATGCCCCAATCCATAAAGCAGCCGCATAGGACAAGCCAAATAGATTTTTGAATAGCAGCGCGCTGGCAACTATGCCCGCGGCACAGTAGATCGTAAAAAAGGTCAAAATCGCCAGGGCGGTGATCATGCGTAGAGTATTGGTTTTAGCTTCAAAACGGCTGACAAAATAGTCCGGAAGTGTGAGCGCATTGCCACATTTCTCGGTGTAAAGCCGCAGACGAGCAGCAACAAAACGCCAGTTGAGCCATGCACCCATAATCAAACCTATTGCCAGCCAACTATAGGAAATACCGAATAGATAAACAGCGCCAGGGAAACCCATCAGCAGCCAGCCACTCATATCCGATGCGCCTGCAGAAAGAGCAGTCACCACTTTACCCAGCCGCCTGCCGCCGAGAATATAATCGGCTAAATTCTGCGTTGCTTTGTAACCAAACCAACCAATCGACAATATCACCATAAGATAGAGAATAAATGTTATAAGCGTTTGAGTGTTGGTATACATAATTTAAATCCACCAAGGGTAGGAAATTGCTATTTTACGTGTTAAAGTAATTTTAAGGCTATTTTTTGGTACATCATAACAAAATATAATAATAACGAATGTGAAAAAATACCATGTCAGGAAAATCATTCCCTCAAAAGGAAAAAAAACTGGGCTCCAATACAGGAGTGGGTCGGGTTGTAACTCAACGTCATTTCAACTCCTCAGAATCCACCGAGCCTGCACAGGAATTGTCCTTATCTGAAGATGAATATCTTTTTTTGGAGTGGCAGCACGCTAGAAAGTCGGGCACTACCTATTCCAAACTATTTGAGCTTAAATCGGCAGCTGGATTAAATCCCATTCAACATCATCTTGACGACATCGCCAGCCAACAGGGACGATCCTTGCCGGGAACTAGCCATAAAAGTCTGGCGCTGAGCTATTTAGAATGGTCTGCCTGGTTTCTACCCGTTTTTAAATTTCCGCAACGTTTCCTTCCTGATATCCCACTATTAACTGGGGTAGGCGCTGCAGACGTTCCTGCTGCTGCCACAAGGGCTGATACTCAAGTCACTGATTTTGCTTCTGAAGGGATGTTGTCTGGGATGAGACAGCAAGACCCACCCACAAGGACCCCGGATTTCAGACCCCTCACTTCAGAATCCTATTTTGGTGAAACGCCGTTAGAAAAGAAATTTTTACAAGCGATCGAAAAACAAAATTTGCAGGCGGTCAAGGACTATCTGGAAAATCCAAAAATTCGCGAGCGCTTGAACCTCCCTGACTCTGATGGTAACTTTCCAATTATTCATGCTGCTCGATCCGGCCATTCAGACATTACCTCGGAAATATTTCTGGCCGGCGCTGATTTAAATGCCCAAACCAAAACCGGGCAAACTGCAGTAATGATCGCCGCTTCCCAGCCCAACCCATCCCTGTTAATTCGCCTGGTTCACCATGGCGCTGATATAAACCACCGTGACCATTCAGGCAGAGATGCAGAAAAAATTGCTGAGGGAACAAAGTCAAAAGAGATGCTTCTTTTTGTGCAACTGTACAAGCGCTATGTCACTTACGAGGTACATCTACATAATCATAATAACGAAGCGGTATTGCAGGATATTGCTTATTTTCAGAACCTATCTAAAAAAACCAATCATGACTGGATCAATTCTTTATTTGGCAAAAGCAATACATTAATTGGGAGCGCTGCAGCTAATGGTAATCTCCCAGCTGTTAAACGATTACTGGGCATTGGCGCTCAAGTAGATTTTGCCGAGTTTAATAATTTAACTGCTTTGCAACTAGCCTGCTTCTATGGTCATTTAGAGGTTGTCGAAGAGTTATTGGCTCATGGCGCCAATCCTAATTTGGCCAGATTATCTGAATATCATCCCATCGTCTTAGCGGCGAAAACAGGTCACACAGCTATTGTGAAAACCTTGCACAATCGCGGTGTCAGTCTCGATATAGTTGATTTCCATGGCCTAAGCTTATTGACTCTGGCCACATATGGAAATCACCTGGAACTGCTTGAAACACTGGTTAGCTCTGGACTTAAAGACAATCATGATCAAGCTTTGGTCACAGCACTTAACAATCGTAATGAACAGGCTGTCGGAATTTTGTTAGGTGCAAAAAAACATATGGGCCAAACTGCAATTATGCGGGCAGCAGAACGAGGTGACAGGTATAGCTTCGGAGTTTTATTCATGGCCGGTACTGATTTGACTGCGGTGGATAACAAGGGAAATGATCTGCGTTATTACGCAGAAAAAGGCGGCATCGAAGATTTATATGATCAACTGACCGAAAAACCTGATGATCACAGTCATCTCCTACAACCGGTCGGCACAATTTTTACTTTCATTATTGGCGTTCTAAGTTGTTGTTTCCTGGCGGGAAGAAAAATTGAAAAACACAGTAACACCGCTCCCATAGAAAATGAACAGAAACAATCTCCCACAATACAAAAAACCAAGCAATCAGCCAGAAGTCCAGGTAATAAACAGCAAGGTCTAAAAAATGAAGTAGATGATTATATTGATTTATTTTTCGGTTCAGGAGATATGGACGATAGTTTTGAACCAGAAGATGAGAAAGAGAGTAATGAGGATTCAGAAAAAACTTCAGAGATCCCTGAGGAAAAAGTCCTAGAAAAATTGCCTAGGCCTGATACAGCAATTGACACCCTTAATAAAATTGATCAGGACATGCATGCAAAAATAACCGCTTTAGGTTTAGAACAGCGACAAATGACCCAGACCCTAATACATAAATTCGATCAGAGTGAAGCGAATTCTACTATGCTGACCCAAGTAAAACATTGGGGAGAGGCCATAGTTACATCGAAAAGAGAATGCGAGGAAATAAAAGCACTTGTAAGTCGTTTAAAATCTGCAATAGATTTGCAGCAACCTGAAATAACCCCACAGCAATCCGCAGAAATGGATAAATTAGTGAAGGCAGTTGCAGAAAGTAAAAAATTAATCTCCCAGATTCCTGAAATTCCAGCTATCACAAAGAGCGAAAATAAATCAAAATCTGCTAAATACAAATCTTCTAATCCTGGCAAAAACAGTCAAGGACATTTTCACCCTAAACCATCTTCCAGGGCTAAACCACGCTCTGAAGAAATACAAAATAAGTCTCCAGGCAAAAGTTTGTCCTTTCGTACCCACTCAGATTAAGTACTTCCCCCAGAACTATAACCTACAAACAAATGTATTGCCTTCATAATGAAATGCGACAGGCTGCAATGGCTTGACGTTTTCACATTGCGTAGGGTATTGGTATGAGACACAGGCAGTAAGACCAAGGAAGGATAAGAAGCTTAGAAAGATTATTAATTTTTTCATATATGCAAAGTCCTTTGCTAAATCACCTACTGAAAGATTAGCTTATCGCCACAAATTTGCCAGTGCTGCCCCTCCTTATTCATTTCACTCAAACCCCTTGACACTAACTTTAGCTAAAAGTTAAAGTTATCTCCCCTTAATCCCAGGATCCCACTGTTAGGAAAATTTTATGCTTGAGAAAATCGTTCATCCCTTACAACAGACCGCAGCTATAACAATAGAAACGCCATTACAAAATTCTTTTTTACAAGCTCTGTGTCGAGAACAAGTGCCTGTGCATGTCTATTTAATCAATGGCATCAAATTACAGGGACGTATTCAAACCTTTGATAGTCATACCATCTTGCTCAAAAATGGCGCCAGTCAATTAGTTTATAAATGTGCTGTGTCCACCATCTGTCCAGCAGAAAATGTGACTATTGGCATTAACTGAATAAGGTTTACCTGAGGATTTTTAATCCACCTTTATTCAGCCTTATTCTTAAACTCATAGGTATGATCCCTAGCTTATAGGTCGTAATGACCCACTGGCGGCTTCCACTCCTATTCCCAACACGCTCTATATAATTATTAATAAAAAGACCGTATAATTTAAAATTCCTAATTTACTTACTAGCAACTAAGTCCCCTATCCTCAATAATTATGATAAATCGTTCCATCCTGAAAACCAGTCCAGCTGCCTTATCGCCAATATCCCCACAACTCACGCGAAATGCTCTCATCGCCATCACTGAAGATGGTTTTGGTCTGGCGAGCGTTTTAGCTGAAAAATTATCTGAGCTAGGTTATCAGGCTATAGTGACGCCAGAACTGCCGCCAATTTGCGATGTCGCAGTGATATTAGACGCATTTCGGCCATTTCATTCCCAGGATCAAGCCCTGGCGATTAACCTTGAAGTTTTCGAGCAGGTGCAGCGCATTGCTGCACATTTCTCCACGCATGGCGGTGTTCTAATTGCTGTTGAAGATTGTGGGGGGCAATTCGGGACGAGCATCACCGGACCCTTATTCTCGCCCTGGGCTGCGGGGGTGTCTGGACTGATTAAAACTGCCGCGCAGGAGTGGCCTAAATCCCGATGTAAAGTCATTGATTTGCAACGCGCTGACCAAACCCTAGAACGTTTGGCTTTACGGTTGCTGGCTGAAATTATGGTGACAGATCAAGCGGTTGAAATTGGCTTGCTAGCCGATGGTCGCCGCATAAGCTTAACAACAGAGCCAATTCCAGCTAAACAGGCAGCTTTACCCTTGCAGGAAAATGCCCTGGTATTAGTCACCGGCGGTGCTCGGGGCGTAACCGCGGCCTGCCTGATTGCCCTAGCCCAGAAAATCAAACTCCGCCTGGTACTACTGGGACGCACGGCTTTAGAAGAGGAAGCTGAATTTTCCCGCAGCGCCACTAGCGAAGTTGCATTGAAACAGGCCTTATTCGCTGATTACTCCGCCAAAAACATTCGAGTGACTCCCAAAGATATACAGACACAAGTCAGCAAAATCCTGGGTAATCGGGAAATTGCCGCCACTATTCACAACCTGGAACAGCTTGGCAGCACCGTGCGCTATCTAGCCATTGATGTCCTAGACCAAGCCGCATTAGAAGACGCTGTTAAAGCCATTCGCCAGGAATGGGGCGAGATTCACGGCATCATCCACGGTGCGGGTGTTCTGGCTGATAAATTAATTACTGAAAAAACCAGCGCACAATTTTCCTGGGTATTTAATACCAAGGTATTAGGATTGCGCAATTTACTGGCGGTGACTGCGCAAAACCCATTGCTATTGCTGGTTCTGTTTTCTTCGGTGGCCGGTCGATTTGGCAACCCTGGGCAAGCTGATTATGCGATGGCGAATGAAGTATTGAATAAAGTGGCCCAGCACTATCGGCACGAACACCCGCAGTGCCTGGTGAAAGCAATCAATTGGGGTCCCTGGGAAGGCGGCATGGTCACCGAGCAAATTAAGCAATTGTTTGCGCAAAGAGGTGTGGCCATCTTGCCGGTCGCTGATGGCACCCGGATGTTTGTGGAAGAGCTTCAGACCCGCGATGCAGTGGAAGTGGTGATTGGGGGTGAACTACCCGCAACAGTGACTAAAGCCAGCAGTCCAGCTGTTAATCACCCTAGTCCTGTACTGCCACGTAGTGGTGTCGGAAAATTAGAACTCAGGTTTGCCGTTGATCAGCACAGCCATCCCTATTTAATCGATCATACCGTGCAAGAAACTCCGGTTTTACCCGCCTGCTTCGCTTTAGAATGGTTTGTGACCGCAGCAAAAAAAT
>FTIX01000180.1_pt1 | contig 15431 bp, 17 predicted proteins | sample 1658561 | NCBI WGS metagenome assembly FTIX01 (sample SAMEA3914836, study PRJEB12502) | metagenome | biome: forest; material: soil | place: Canada | collected 2011-07-03 | depth 0.3 m | reverse complement strand
GCCCATTGGATGGCTAAATATTATTGCACCCCGCTCTCCCAAGTTTTAAAGATCTTTATTCCTGCAAGCGTCCGCGCAAACAAAAAACCACGAGAGCACCTTCTGGTCATGCGTACAAAAACGTGTGCGGAACTGCAGGAGTTATGTGCAGAGCTTCGTCGAGAGGCCCCTGCTCAAGCAGATGTTTTGGATATCATGTTGCAAATCACAAAAGCAATTCCTCTGAGTGATCTGCTAGCGAAGACAGAAGGAAGCAGGTCCCCAGTCGATACCCTTGTAAAGAAAGGGATACTGCAATTGAAAAAGGTGAGAAGCGAACATCAACTGATTGAAGATGCGGAGTATTTGCCTGCAAAAGCAAAGACGCTCAACGAAGAACAGCTGAGAGCTTTAGAGAAAATTTCCGCAAGTATTGAAGGGGCTCGATTTGAAACACACCTAGTTCACGGTGTGACGGGAAGTGGAAAGACAGAAGTTTATATTCAAGCCATTCAAAAAACGGTTACGCTTGGAAAAGGAGTTGTCGTCCTTGTTCCCGAAATCGCACTCACGACACAAACCATTGAACGATTTAAGAGTCGTTTTTCTGAACCGATCGCAATCCTCCATCATCGTCTAAGCGATGGCGAGCGTTTTCATGAATGGAATAAAATCGCTTCTGGATCGGCCAGGATCGTCATTGGAGCGCGTTCTGCCCTTTTTTGCCCCATCAAAAATCTCGGCCTCATCGTTGTAGACGAGGAACACGATAGCTCTTATAAACAATGCGATGAAATGCCTTGCTATCATGCTCGCGATGTGGCTGTTATGCGTGCCAGCTTCACTAAAGCCACTGTCATTTTAGGCAGCGCAACACCTAGTTTGGAAAGCTATTATAACGTAGAAAAAAAGAAATACAATTTGTCTACATTGCAAACTCGTGCTGATGCTGCTCTTTTGCCTAAAGTCACAATTGTTGATATGAAGCGGGAACATGAAAAAGCTCAGCGATATACAAATTTCTCCGACACTCTTTTGGATGGAATTAAAAAAAGGATATCTTTAGGGGAGCAAACTATTCTTTTTTTGAATCGTCGAGGTTACCACACCTCAATGGTCTGTACAGCCTGCGGCTCAACACTCAAATGCGCCCATTGCGATGTAGCCCTAACCTTTCATCGAGGAGACAACTGGCTCTCTTGTCATTTATGCGGATTTGCCCTTCATCCAGCCCCTAGCTCTTGTCCGCTATGTGCCGCCCCTCAAACGCTGAAATATAAAGGAGTCGGTACTGAACAAGTGGAAGCTTCTCTCCATGCCATTTTGGGGGAGATTCGCACGTTGCGCATCGACGGCGATACGACACGCCACAAAGGAAGCCATCAAAAGCTATTCCGCGCCTTTGCGACAGGGAAAGCTGACGTGCTTATTGGAACTCAAATGATTACAAAAGGGCTCCATTTTCCTGCGGTTACTCTGGTCGGTGTTTTAAATAGCGACACGATCTTGAACCTACCTGATTTCCGCTCTTCTGAAATCACCTTTCAACTCATTACACAAGTGGCTGGAAGAGCGGGACGTGGAGCCATTTCCGGAGAAGTCATCATCCAAACATCGATTCCAGAAAATAAAACGATTCAGCTCGCTGCAACACAAGATTATTGTGCGTTCTACAAGGAAGAAATGGCGAGTCGCGCCTTGTTCAGCTATCCGCCCTACTCTCAGTTTGTTAAGATCATCTTTTCCGGACTGCAACAAGAGCAAGTACAAGAAACTGCAGAAGAGCTCCGGAATCAGCTAGTCAAATCTCTTCCCAACACCTACGAGGCATTTCCTGTTCAGCCAGCAGGCTATCCTAAAGTAAGAGATCATTACTACTTTCAGTTTATTGTCCGAGGAGCGCAGACAAAACCTATCAGTCAAGCTATGATGGATATTTTCCAAAACTCTAAAAAGAACCCCCATGTACGGATCCGCGTCGATGTCAATCCATTGTCTACTTTTTAAATAAACAGCACGGAGAAGCCTGTCTATAGTGCCCTTTTCCGGTCACTCAAAAATGTAAGCAAGAGGCTTTCTATTCGTTTATATAGAAAGCCTCTATCTCGCCTCACCATTACTCTGTGACTGCTTATGGTACTAAATTTAACGTAATTTGAAAAATATAAGGCGAAGCTGCGGAATCGAAGTTCGTATTGGTGTTTGGAAGCGTACTTTGAATCCCTCCAACAATATAACCAATCACCGTCTTCTCATCAAGGCGATCCAGTGCAACCACTCCATTCCGATAAACAGGAAGATCTTTTGCCAGGATAAACTGTGCTCCAGCCCCAAAGAGCAAAGGGTTTCCAGGATTTGAAGACGTAGATAAAATAGTCGGGTATTCACTTTGCATAAGGTACTGTGAAAATTGGGAATGTTTATCGATTTTTATCGTAGTGACTTGGTTTGTAAACGGAATTTCTGTATCCGTTGTAAACACCCCATCTTGAAAAAATCCATAGGTGATTCCTCCAAACAAAATCACATACATCTCTTCTTGTTTACTTGAAAAAAGACCCAAAGTGGGGCAAACATAGTTATTCATCCCTTGTTTAAATGCACGATCACTTTGAGGATTGGTCATCACGCTACTGCCATCCGGTGAGATGATCACTGGGACTGTCCAAACTCCACTTGTCTCTGTAAAAACACCTGAAAACGCCACATAAGCTTGCGTAGGAGTCGGTTTGCCAGGACGCATGATGGGAACGACATTCAGGTCTCGTCGACGGTATGCAGGATTTTGGGTAGGTTGATCTTTGTCTGCTGCTACGTACAGGGCTTTTCCGTTATCAAGAATACGAAAGGAACGCACTTGTTGCGTGTAAGCGCCATTGGAATCATCGTGATAGAGTCCAGTAAAATTTTGTCCAAAAATAAGCAGCGTGGGAAGGTGAGGAGCGGTTTGGTCCATATACCCTCCTGTGACTTGCAGAAGAGGATGTGTTATTTGACGTATCCTTCGAGCTGCACTCCCCTTTTTCTTAGGGCAAGTCACCCAATGGATCAGCCCAGGAACATCGATCGCGCTCAAAGTGGATTTTGTTCCCATCTGCCCAGTTGCCGAATCAATCCCATACCCGCCCGTCATATAAAGGGTTTGACCACTCTGGTAGAACTGGGGAGATGTGACAGACAGTGTATCTATCTGCGCTTGTGTAAGGCCAGCCCTTGGATCATTTAATGATCTTTCCCACACTTTTTGATGTTTGAAATCGATCACATAAAGAACCGTATTTTGTGCAGAAGGAGGGAAATTATTTACGTGAGGATCGTTATCAAACCCATGAAGACCATTCGTTCTTCCAGCGATCAAGAGACATTTACCCTCCCAAATAGCCGAGGCTCCTGAATGCCATCCATTCGGCAAAGCCAAATTTGAAAGCCCGATCGACACTTCGAAAGGCAAGCTCGCAGGAGGAAGAACTGGAGTCAATGTAGCAGTTTGATTATCTCCAAAAAGCGTTACAGCCTGGAAAAGACACAAAAAAAATGAAAAATTTTTAATCATAGTTTTTATTCAAAAAGGTTTTTTAAAATCAGCGATAAAGATCTGGCAAGTCTGATCTTTACTTCGTTTTGAAGTCCAAAGAAGTTTTTTCCCGTCATGACTAAACACAGGCAGCCCATCGAACCCCGAACGATCCGTAATACGATGAAGTAGCCCTGTATTTATGTTTAAGAGGTAAATTTCATATCGATCATGTCCGTGCAAAGAGGTCGTAAACGCAATCTTATCTCCATCGGGATGCCAATAAGGTGCCCAGTTCACAGCTTGATTATCGGTTAGCTGCGTCTCTTCGCCGCTTTGCAAGTCGATCATATAAATCTGCAGAAAATCAGGTTCCTTCCGGTCAGCTCTGAAAATGATCTTTGACCCATCCGGCGAAAAGAATGGCCCTCCATTATATACTCCTTCTGTATGAGTCAGTGGACACGAATTAGAACCATCGGCATCCATGATGTAGAGATTCATACTTCCATTTTCGTTGCTGGCATACACAATGTTCATTCCATCTGGTGAATACGCACACTCAGCATGATAAGCAGCGCCTGAGGTCAAAGCTTTCATCTCCGCTCCATCCAGATTAGTCTCATAAATGTTCATGTATGGCGTCAGATCCCATTTGTAGCCCGAATGAGTTTTTTCTTTCTTTATTGGATTGGGATCGGAATGACTCGAGGCAAAGATTATTTTTTTGCCATCAGGATGAAAAAAAGCGCATGTACAGTTTCCTTTTCCCGTACTAACAAGGCAAGGAACTCCTGCGGTTAAATCCATTCTATAGATCTGATACTCTTCTTGGCCGTTTAAAACCGCTTGAAATAATATGGAGGTATCATCAGGTGAGAAATAAGCCTCACCTGCCTTTGAAAACCCCATCTCTGAACATGTAAGCTGCCGAATGTTTTCAAGGCATTTTTCTTCCCCTAAACACATCTGCGGTAAAATTGAGAACAGCGAGAAAAATAGATGGCGCATATCACTCTCGTAACCGGTTAAAAACCGATCATCAGGGAAAATTGCATTGTTGACAATATGAATTCTATGCAAGGATATTCCAAAGGAGGTTTTTTATGACCATTTTTTCACGTTTCTCGATGCTGCCTTTTGCCTTGCTTTTTTTTATCCAAGGACAATCTTTTGCCGGCGAATGCTGCTGGTCTTCTCTCCCAATCGCAGGAGAAATCAATATCGCTTATGATGAATTTCGTGGAATTCCTGATGGAACCTGGAATGGCAACACAGGCGGCCTAGTAGGGGCAAATTTTGCTGTCGGAGTTTTTGACCTCTTCGGCATCCAGATCGGGGGGAGTTATGGAGTTTATGACTGGTATGGCCGAGGGGCTGTGGGTCCAGGAAGTGCATGTGCTGTGCAACAACAAGGTTTTGTGACAGCTGGCTTCTTCCGAGAAACGCTCTGTCCCTCTGGTTTTCAAGGAGCACTCGTGCTTGATTGGATGTTTAATGAAAACTTTGGGGTTTTTGCATTAAATCCCTCTTTTGGTCAACTGCGCCTTGAGGTCGGTTACCTTTTAAATGCAACTCATGAGTTTGGCTTGTGGGGCACTCTTGATGTTCACACCTCACATAAAAGCTCTTTCCAAATTCCGATCTCTTACCGGGCCATTAGTCAAGTCAACCTATTTTGGCGTTATTTTTTTGAAAACTGCGCCGAAGCTATGGTATGGGCTGGAGCACCCTATAAAAAAGGCCTCATGTTTCCAGGGAAAAGAGCGGGGCAATATATTTTAGGAGCCGCCCTTCGGGCGCCTCTCACAGCAAATCTAAACCTTGAAGCTCACGGCGCCTATATGGGTCCCATGCAGCATTGCACCTCTCGCCATTTTCAAAATTATGACGCCAACATTTGCATAGGCGTCAGTTATACATTTGGCTTGGGAGAAGATGTCTGCTGCGAAACTAGACAAGTCCGCCCCTACCTTTCAATCGCAAATAACAGTAACTTCTTCGTTGAAACTAACCTCAGTAACTAGTAGTGACTACTTAGAGTGCGCGTGGCTTGCGACGCGCACTCTAAAAAGAAGTCTACTTTAAAGGTTGAACAGTTACAGTGGCCGGCGTGGAAATGTTCCCAAGGGCATCGACAGCAACGATCCAGTAGTGATACACTTTACCAGCTTTGCGGTCATGGTCTACAAATTCCAGTTTATCAAATGCAGGGACAACCCCGGCCAGCTTCGTCAGCCCGGCATTGCGATAAATCTTATAAACCACCGGAGAATTCCCTACAGCAGGCGGTGTCCAGGTCAAAATGTTGACAAATTCTGTTTGCGTAAGGAATTTATTTGCAACTTGACGCCCCTTCAGATTATCGGGAGGAAAAACAGATCGTGGCGAAATTTTGATCACAAAAGCGTCAATGTCGCCTCCACCAAAAGTTGGCTGGAATACACCCGGGGTTGAGGTGAAATCGCTATCGTCACAGAGTCCTGTCACATAGATGTTTTCAGCACTATCCAAAGCAATGCCATTCCCTGCAGCACCACCTAAGTAGGTTGAAAAAAGCAGATTCGTTCCGGTCGAATTGAATTCTACAACATAATTCGATCCGCTGTCTTGCACAGGATTAACAAGGGGAAGTGCCCCGGAAAAATCCGTACCGGTGATATAGGAGTCTCCTGATGCATTTAATGCAACGCCTCGTCCCTGCCCTAAAGTTAAATAGCTTGAAAAAACGAGACCGGATCCTGTGGGATTCATTTTTGTGATAAATGTAGAAGGCGACCCTGGAAACGTTGTTTGAAAAGCTCCAGAAGTGACTGGAAAATCATTAGAATTAGTCTCGCCAGTAATATATGCATTTCCACTGCTATCTACAGCTATGCCATTTCCTTGATCTTCCACGCTACCCCCAAGATAGGTAGAATAGGCGAGCGTTGGTCCGACAGAATCAATTTTGGCAACAAAGGCGGTCCCTCCGCTGAGATTGCCAGAAGTTTGATAAGCCCCCACCGTCGTCGGAAAGTTAGGTGACAGCGTGCTTCCTGTAATATATGCATTAGCATTACTATCTAAAGCAATCCCCAGTCCAACGTCCTCGCCACTGCCGCCCAAAAATGTGGAGTAAACAAGTGCCGAACCGATAGAATTGAATTGTGTGACAAAAACATCCAAATCGCCTCCGATCACTCCTTGCACAGGATTAACTACAGGAAAATCTGCAGCACTTGTAGCCCCGGTGACATAAGCATTTCCTGCACCATCTACAGCGATCGCATTGCCGCTGGTCAAAGAGCTTCCTCCTAAGTAGGTTGAGTAACTCAGAGCTCCTTCAGCAGATATTTTTGTAACAAATGCGTTGCTCACCACAGACAAGCTAGCTGTTTGAAAAGCGCCAGGAGTTGTGGGAAAATCTGCCGACTCAGTGGTTCCTGTAATATATGCATTGTTATTTCCATCTAAAGCAATCCCTGCTCCAATATCCAGTGCACTTCCTCCAAGATATGTAGAATAGATCAAAGCAGATCCTGTGGCGTTAACTTTTGTAATAAAGGCGTCAAACTGTCCCCCAAAATTGGCTTGTAGGGGATTTTTCGTGGGAAAATCCGAAGAAGACGTGAACCCTACAATATAACTATTACCCGCATTATCCACAGCAATTCCATTCCCCTGGTCATCAGAGTTACCCCCTAAGAAGCTGGAGTAAAGAATGAGGGGATCAATGATCAACGGGTGCATGGGATCATAGGCACCTACAGTGAAGCCGATGGTGTTTTCAGCCAAAAGAACAAACTCCCCATCGACAAACACTTTTCCTCCATTCATTTCTTGATAAACGATAGGCTTGTTCATCTGGACCTGTTGCTGTTCATCCACATGCATGCAGAGATTGCCGAGACTATCGATGGAGAGTTCCTGAGCTCCTTCAATACGCAAGCGGATACCTTGAGGATCTCTTCCAGGAGCTATCGCAATATCGTATTCAAAGCTATTTTGATTGCCATAAAAGACCGCGTCGATTCCAGGATAGAGGTTAGCGTAGCGAACTTTTGCAAAATTTGGAACGTTCGTTTGCCATTTTGCAGGATCGTTCCCCTTGTAGTAGTGGGTTTTACATTCTTGCAGATCAACCCCTGCAATCCGGGGATTTTGCTCTGCATCGATAAACTGTATGCTTAGGAAAGCAACAACAGAAGAACCCTCTTGCTCCAGAGCCCCTTTCAATCCCATCACCACCTCTTGCGGAGTAAAATAAAAAGTGTATCCTTGCCCCCGTGATAAGAATTTGACTTTAGGGTCTAGCTGACCAATATTTTCTTCAAAGTAAAGAGGAAGATGGGACGAGGTTGCTTGAGCATGAGGAACATCGATTCCTCCCTGCGACTTAACAGAATTGTCTAGATGCTGAAAATATCCGTTTGTTCCCATGTAAAGCACGGTTAGCAAACACGCACCTGATGTCCAAATACTCCACATAAACTGTTTTTTAGAAAATCGCATACTCCTCCCTCTGTTCTAGATATTTTTACGCATTCTCTTAAAGCCACTCTTAACATTTGAACATATTTTTTTAATAGTTTTATCTACATTCTTGCTTTTTAAAGATGCGTTCATTTCAAGTGCTCGTCGCTTACAACCGCTTTTTAAAACGAACTATTGTGGAAGAGGGATTCTCACTTTGAGCTGTGATGAGCATATACCCATTTCGATTCAAAAAAAGAAATGGGTATATGAAAGAAGAGTTAAATACTTTTACCTAGCCGCAAGCCATTTTGCTTTTCGTGGAGCGGGTTTTGTTTTTTTCATAGGTGTCCTTTTTATCGGAGTCACTCTCGCTTTTTTTAGTGTGGCTTTAGCCTTTTTATGCGACGGGCTCACTTTTTTACGAGAAGGGCTCGCTTTTTTAGGATGACTTACTAATTTTTTTAATCCCATTTGTTTACCGTCCAGAAGATTGGCTTTATGATTGATTCCCGCTGTTAACAACCCGCCTTCAGCAATTTTTGTTAACTTTTTATCTGCATTCCCCTCTTCATTTAAAGTTTCCTGCAGCAGGTCTGCGATAGTGCTTAAGCGCAGTTCTTTTGCAAAAGTACGGATTGTTCCATACGCAGATATTTCGTAATGTTCAATTCTCTGTGCCTTAGAGATAAGCGCGGCATCTCTCACTGGAGATTTCTTAAATTCTTTCAGTACCTCTTTACATTCTAAAATGAGGCCTTTCATGGCCTTGCAGGTTTTTTCCTGAACTTTAATCCTTGCGAGTTTAAAAATTTTTTTAAGCCTCTGGATATGTCCTTTGGTTTCTTTCAAATGCGATTGAAACGCATTCTTAAGATGGGAAGATTCTGCAGCCGTCACCAATTCTGGTAAAGCTTTAACAATTTGTTCTTCAGAACTTAAGATGTCGTGCAACTCATCGACAAGAAGTTCTTTAATTCCTTTTCTCATACACTCCTCCTAAAATACTAATTACTATTTTTTATTTCCAGTTGATTTTTTACACTTATGATCCCTTGAACTTCACTGACCGTTCTCGCAATCAGTTCTTTTTCCTTCGAATTAGCAACACGCCCACGGAGCGTAACCACTCCATTGAGAGTGGTAATACTAATGTTTTTTGCATCGTTCGACAGACCCTCACTATCGACGATGGCTTCCCGTATTTCTTCCGTAATTACCTGGTCACTTGCACCCTCAGATAGATCCTCTGGAGTTTTTGTAACCGTATTTTTTTCTGGATGATCACTAGGAGATGGCCGGTTGTTCGGTACATCGCACGCAAGAAGCGCCAAGGAAAGCACAGGGAGTAATAACATTTTTTTCACAGTAACCTCCAAATTACATTAACTCTTTAAACGTCACTATCTATTTAAAAAAAATTAAAGTAAACAAAAAATTAATTTTATTATTTCTACTGCTGTTATTGATAAACTATGCCTGATACGAAAAAGTTCTCTTTGCGTTGGCTCAGCATCCTCTGCGGCTCTGCGGTGAACCTTCTTTTGGACTTAAGCATTTTAGAACCTGGTTCTTAGATTAGAAGTAGCCGTAGAGAACGCCGAGGACGTGTAGAGAATTTTTTCTTCACAAAAGTGACTCGTAATTGCATCCATTTGCACTTTCTGCATTAAAGTTTTTCCACTTTTAGTCCTGATCTGCTATGATTTTTCTCTATGACTGAATTACGTTTAATAGAACTCTTTCCTAGTGTTCAAGGGGAAACTAGCTGGACTGGTTTATCCACTACCTTTGTGCGTCTCGCAGCTTGCAATCTGCGCTGCACATGGTGCGACACTCCCTATTCATTTGTACGAGGTACACCCTATTCTTTAGAAACCATTCTGGCTCGCATTGAGGAGTTTGGCTGCCGCCACGTATGTATTACCGGAGGAGAGCCGCTCTTGCAAAAGAACGTTTATTTCCTTATGCAAACGTTAGCCGATCGAAACTACTGCATTAGCCTTGAAACAGGCGGATCCCTTAGCACCGAACAAGTAAACCCTCGAGTCAAAGTCATCTTAGACATCAAATGTCCCGGTAGTGGAATGCACCTGAAAAATGAATGGAAAAACGTGAGTCGATTAAACCCTCACGATGAAGTCAAATTTGTCTTAGCTCATCGAGAAGATTATCTTTACGCAAAAGAGGTTTGCGAAAAATACAACCTATTTACACGAGACCTTCCTGTACTGCTCTCTCCTGTACATGGAGTTTTGAATCCTCAAATATTAGTAAAGTGGATGTTGGAAGACAAAATTCCGGTCCGATTGAATCTACAAATCCATAAATTTATATGGACTCCAGAAACTCGAGCGGTTTGACTATGGACAAGAGTAAAAAAGCAGTGGTGCTTTTAAGTGGTGGATTGGATTCGACAGTTGTTCTTGCTATGGCGATTCAACAAGGAATAGAATGCGAGGCTCTGAGTTTTGACTATGGACAACGCCATCGGATAGAGCTCAATGCAGCTGCTGTAATTGCAGCTTACTATGCAGTTCCTCATCGGATGATCACACTTACGTCCTTTGCATTGGCTACTTCCGCGCTTATTTCAGATCAAGTTGCGCTCCCCAAAAATCGTTCACCAGAAGAAATGAATAAAAGCGCCATTCCAAGCAGCTATGTTCCTGCGCGAAATACCTTATTTTTAGCTTATGCCTTAGGGCATGCGGAACTAATCTATGCAGATGAAATTCACGTTGGCTTCAATGCCGCGGATCAGAATGCGTACCCGGATTGCCGACCTGAATTTCTAAAAGCTTTTCAACAGCTGATTCAAGTTGCAACAAAACAAAGTGTTGAAGGAAAAGTTCCTTTGTTAAAAGCCCCCTTAATTTCCTATTCCAAAAGAGAGATCATACAACACGGCTTGCTTTTGAAAGCACCTTTAGATCTCAGCTTCAGCTGTTATGACCCTACTCCTCAAAATCTCGCCTGTGGTGCATGCGACGCCTGCATTCTAAGGACGGATGGATTTCTAACAGCAGTCTAAACTAAGAAGTATGTAGGGAAATTGCATGAAAAAAAAATTACATCATAAAAATAACAAGATATGCAGGATAAAGAAAGACTTATAAGTGGTCTTTATCCTCTAAATCCTGCCCATCCTGCTATTTATTTGATGCTACAATCTATAAAATGTTCTTCATGCAATTTCACGGGCTCGGCGTACATACTTCTATTTATTCATGACCAGTGCCTATGTCACACGCTTCTTCTGGCATCCAATGAGGATCTTTCCCCTCCCATTTCACATTGCAGCCAATTGGATTTGTCCGAGGAACAGAGATTGGCTTTCCCGCTAAATGCTCACTTAATACACGCTCGAGATCATTCACTTTCATTTTGCTCGTATCACGCGGACTGTCCACTCCTCTTCCGGTATAAATCAATTTGCGCTCTTGATCAAAGATATAAAAATGAGGAGTTCTTAAAGCTCCATATTTTTTCGCAACCTCCTGTGTTGCGTCATATAAATAAATCCAGGGAAAGCGATGTTTATTCATGCGCTCGACCATATGGTCAAACGAATCTTCCGGATAGGTGCTGGCTGAGTTTGAATTGATCGCCACAAACTGCACCCCTTTTTTTTGAAAGGCTTCGGCACTCTTTCGCGTCATTTCATCTGACCCTGTCACATAAGGACAATGATTGCATGTAAAAAAGAGAACCAAGGTCGGAGAAGAATCGAAGTCTTTTAACTCATATATTAAGCCATTAGTCGCCGGCAATGTAAAGTCTGGTGCTTTCGCCCCATTTTCTAAGGTAAACGGCATGAAATTTCCTCCATTATACAATGATATGTGAGAGAAGTGTTTTCTCACGTAGGGTTTGAGTTTATACAATAGACTTCTCGCATAACTCTTGAGAACAGCCTATCTGATAACGCTGGCATAAGGAGGAGAGAAAATCCCAAAGGTGATCCAGGATGATCCCTACAGACCGCAATGCAGACTCTGCATTCACGGAAGAGTAGTGCCGCGCCATCAGTTCTTTTTCTACTGCTGCATGTTCTTTATCTGCCTCAATGTGAACGCGAAAATACTCCCAATCTTCAGGAGTAGACATCTCATAATTTTCCTTTAATCCTGCAATTTTTGAGATGCAAATTTCAGGGATTTGGCTTTCATATGCATACAAAGCAGCGATTCCTGCTAGAACCGTTTCTTGGAGGCAAACTTTTTTAAAAGACTCAATGAGTTTTTTAATTTCATCATTTGGCGTATGCCCAGCCAACTCTTCTTCTGTCACTCCAAGTCTAAGCGTGAACCTTTTCCAAAGCTCTGGATGGTTTGGAACACCCCCCTCTTCTTCTACTAGGTTAACCAACAGTTTTTTTCTTGTATCTGGATCTTCCGCATGAAAAAGCAATGCTGCCAGATACGTGGGAAAAGCTTTTACATGTTGATAATAGTGTTTAGCATATTCTTGCAAACATTCCTTTGAGAGCTTTCCCAAAGTCCAAGCTCGGTAAAAATCATGTTTTAAAAGATGCTTTTCTGCAATTTGCCGGTCAACGAGAGACAAAAATTGTTCTGCTGAATTGATCATTCTTTTCCTTGATGTTACGTGGCGTGCGAATTTTCGATTTGTATACCGTCTTTACAAGACTTGACTTCTTTCCCAGGCCGGAGTTGCGAATGCAATAAGCATGGGAGGCTTTAAGTTATAAAGGTCAAGAAGAGATCGAGTTCTGAAGGGCGGCACAGACCAAAAAATCCACCCATCGCGTTAATGTTACAGGGTACTAGTTTTTTGTACGTCCTAAAAAGAGAGCAAGCTGTTTACCTAGCTGCACAACATCTTCTTGTTGCTTTGCGTCCTTTAAATCCCCAGAAGAATCAAAAGCCTTATCTGCTTGTGAAATCGATTTCTGCTGCGGCAACACAAGACTATAAATGTTACTTAACATCGCGCGTACAGGAACCAAGCCTCGCAGCCCCCCAAGTTGTCCAGGGGAAGCGCTCATGAGTACCGCAACTTTATCTACAAAACACACCAAATTAGGTTCCCCAGGAACCGGCCGTGACACCCAATCGATTACATTTTTTAAAACAGCTGAAACAGAGCTATTATATTCTGGACAGGAAATCAAAAAACCATCATGTTCGCGAAAAAGACGCTTTAATTCCAACGCATTTTTTGGCAATCCCTCTGTTTCCTCAATATCTTGATCATAGATAGGTAACGGATACTCTTTGAGGTCGATAAATGTCACCTTTGCTCCCGCTGACTCGGCACCCTTGATCGCAATTTTCACCAGCTGCTTATTTAAAGAACCTTTGCGTAAACTTCCTGCAAAAGCTAAAATTTTTGGCTGTTTCATTATGTCTCCTCGTTAGGCTTTACAAAATCTTTAGATCGGAAAGTAGCTCCAACAACTAACTTTTTCGAATATCCTAAAAACTTTAAAAACAACTCTTGAAGTTCTTGCTGTATCTCCTGCACCGTCGCTTTGCGTTCTTTGGTTGGAACAGAAGGAAGGTCAGCTATGACTTTGATCTTGTTGCGGCCAAAAACGAGACGAGTAGGAATCTCTTGTAAAGGATATCGCTGCTTCCAATATGTCTCTACATAATGACGAATAATCTGTTCGTTGATTGCGACAGACTTGCTCCCACCACTTGCATAATACCATCGCTGCTTCAACCCGGAAAGCAACATGCAAAAAGCCGCAACTCCTATAACAAGGAAAGCAAAACCAAAAAGTCCAATCGCAATCGAATTATTTGAAATAAACGTTGTAAGATCAGCTTGCACTGCCGGAGAGAACGGGAGAATTAGGCAAAGAATGCCTAGAATGACAAAAAAAGTAGCAACAAGAAAACTCACAAGAGAATAAAACAGCCTCGCGAGTGTACCAAACATAAGAAAAAACCTTTTCTAAAAATCATCGCTATACTTGAACTCTTGACTATCTTCATCAGACACCTGTCGATTAAGAGACTCAACTGCACGAAGCATACGAGTGGCCTGATCTGGAGGAATGACGTCTTTAAATACGACGTGAATTGAAGCTACTCGTAATCCTGTCAGATGAGTGATCTCTTCCGAGACTTTTGATTGGATCTCTTCTGCTTTTTCCGGAATCGAGAGTCCATAATGAATGTTGACTTCTATTTTTATATTGACGGACTGTGTCTTGTGATCCTGCTCTGAAGAGATTCCGCTTCCAACCGCAGTCGAGCTTCGGCCAAAAATGCTATCGATAAACGTACCCTCAACTAATGAAATGCCTTCGATTTTTGAGAGTGCTTGAAGAACAATTCCTTGAAATACTTTGCCGTCTATATCGCTAATGAAAAGAGTTTCGGGAAGCTCGAACTCTTTCGTATCTACCTTAATGGGCCGCTTTAAGTCATCCTTTACCCAGCCGTCTACCATACTATCCTCCTGTCTCTACTCTAAGAACCTGTCTTGACACTATGATCTAGACGCCTTACAGCTAAATCATGGTGTGAAGACAGGTTCTTAGAGCAACGACTCATTTAGGCTCTCATTTGCTTATGTTAACCGAATCGGAAAATTTCAGCTAGCATGAACATAAATAATCAGAGGGGGCCTGTCTATAGTAGGCTTTTCCTGTCACCCAACGAAACGCAAAGACACTAAGAAATAATTTACAATAGCAATTTCTTAAATATCTCTTTGCATTTCCTTGGGTGACAGGAAAAGTCTTCTAAAAAGATCCGAAGATAATCACCTATCTTCGCAGTCACGAAGAAGTTAACCCAAGAGTGGATGCCTGGCTACAGTTTCAACCTATCGGTCTACACAAAAGTAGCTTTTTCGCTCCACAGATCACTCGTTTCGACTTACCAACTTGCCTTGGTGACACCTGGAATGAGCCCGTTAGAAGCCATTTCACGGAAGCAGAGACGAGAAACTCTAAACTTACGAAGGTATCCTCGAGATCTTCCTGTTAACTGGCAACGATTTCGCAATCTTACCTTGGAAGAGTTCTTTGGCATTTTATTGAGAGCCATTCTTGCATCGTGCCGCTCATCTTCTGAGAGAGAGTGATCCGCTGCTTTCTTCTTAAGAGCTAACCGTTTCTCTTTTTTGAGTTCGGTTAAACGCTCTCTATTTTTTTCTTTTTCTATAGATGCTTTTCTTGCCATATCGAAAACCTATTTTTTACGCGCAGGGCCTTTTTGTCTTTGCTTGCGATTTGGATCTTTCCTATTGATAACATATAGACGACCTCGACGTCGTACTAGGATGTCTCCTTTTGAAGGATCTGCTTTTATGGATGCTTTAACTTTCATATATATCTCTATTTTTCAGACCTTAGGAGGTACAGTTTCTCCTGAAGTTATATGTGAAACAGCTATTCTATTTCAATGTTTTTCTTCCGAAACCGCAAATTTTTGGTGCAAAGAGAAGTGTGAAGGCAAGTTCTTAGCGGGATACTTCCTAAATATACTCATAACAGCTCAAA
>FTIX01000009.1_pt2 | contig 15644 bp, 15 predicted proteins | sample 1658561 | NCBI WGS metagenome assembly FTIX01 (sample SAMEA3914836, study PRJEB12502) | metagenome | biome: forest; material: soil | place: Canada | collected 2011-07-03 | depth 0.3 m | reverse complement strand
CCCCGAGCACCCTTTAACCGGAGGCTCTACCCGGCACCCTTACGCTGTTCCCACTCCATTTTTCCTTCATTTCCTACTGCCGTTTTTAAGATAATTCAGTATACTTCCCCGTCCAGACAAGGATAATACTTATGACCGCGGTAAAAAACCAAGATAATCTCGATGTAAACACTTTCCAAGGCCTAATTTTCACATTGCAAAAATATTGGTCCATGCAAGGCTGCATTATTCTTCAACCCTTAGACACTGAGGTCGGCGCCGGCACCTTCCACCCCGCCACCTTCATGCGCGCCATCGGCCCTGAACCCTGGCATGCAGCCTATGTACAACCCTGTCGCCGACCCACCGATGGACGCTATGGCGACAACCCAAACCGTGGCCAACACTACTACCAGTTTCAAGTCATCCTCAAACCCTCTCCTGACAATATCCAGGAATTATATCTCAACTCCTTGCGAGCTTTAGGTGTTGATCCGCTCAGCGATGACATCCGTTTTGTGGAAGACAACTGGGAATCACCCACACTAGGCGCCTGGGGCTTAGGTTGGGAGGTATGGCAAAATGGCATGGAAGTAACACAGTTCACTTATTTTCAACAGGTAGGCGGCCTGGAATGCCGACCCGTCACCGGCGAAATGACCTATGGCCTTGAACGCATTGCCATGTATTTGCAAGGGGTGGAAAGCATGTATGATTTAGTTTGGGCTCATACCCCAGAAGGAAGCATTCGCTATGGAGACGTCTTTCATCAAAATGAAGTCGAAATGTCCGCTTTTAATTTTGAGCACGCCAATGTCAGCGAATTATTTCATCAGTTTAACTATTATGAGCAGGAATGTAACCGCTTAATTGCTGAGAACTTACCCTTGCCGGCTTACGATATGGTGCTCAAAGCCTCCCATGCTTTTAATTTGCTGGATGCCCGCCGTGCCATTTCCGTAACCGAACGACAGGCTTATATTTTACGCATCCGAAAATTAGCTTTTGCCGTAGCTTCAGCCTATTACATGACACGCGAAAAACTGGGATTTCCATTATTAGCAAGGAGTAATACATGACCGTCAGCCGCGACTTACTACTGGAAATCGGCACGGAAGAATTGCCACCCAAGGAACTCAATAAATTATCTGAAGCTTTAGCGAGAAATTTGCAACAGGGTCTAGCTAAGGCGGCCTTGACTCATGCTGACACTGAAATTTTTGCCACCCCACGTCGTCTGGCGGTTTACATTAAAGCATTAGTGAGCGCACAGAAAACTCATGTGGTAGAAAAACGCGGTCCAGCCCTAACTGCGGCCTTTGATAGCAGTGGTCATCCCACTTTAGCTTGTCTGGGTTTTGCTAATTCCTGTGGGGTGACCGTTGAAGAATTAACTACTCAGGAAACTGAAAAAGGCGCCTGGTTATTTTTCCGTCGTGAACAGCCAGGAAAAACTACCATAGAACTACTGCCCGAAATTGTGCGGCAAGCTATAGCTGCGCTTCCCATCAACAAACCCATGCATTGGGGTAAGCATAAAGAATCATTTATTCGGCCGGTGCACTGGATTGTTCTGCTATTTGGTAAGGACCTGGTTGCAGCAGATATACTCGGCTTAAAAACCCGGTCCAGTACTTTCGGCCACCGCTTCCTTCATCCCCAGAAAATTCCTATTCCGCATCCTAGCGATTATGAAGGATTACTAGAGACACCGGGTTTTGTGATCGCCGATTTTCATAAGCGTCAAAACCTGGTCCGCGAACAGGTGCTGGCAATCGCCGCGAAAAAAGGTCAGGCACACATAGATGAGGCCTTGTTAGCAGAGGTCACTGCAATCGTGGAATGGCCTTGTGCACTCTTGGGGGAGTTTACTGAATCATTCTTGGAAATCCCCCCAGAAGTAATTATCACCGCCATGCAAAGTCATCAAAAATATTTTCCTGTCCTTGATGCCCATGAGCGGTTACTTCCTTATTTTGTCACGATATGTAATATCGCCAGCAAACAGCCTGAGCGGGTGGTTATGGGTAATCAACGCGTTTTACACGCCCGTTTAGCCGATGCGGGTTTTTTCTATCACAGTGATTTAAAACACCCTCTAGAACATCACTTAGAAGGTTTAAACAAGGTCATTTTTCAGAAAAAGTTAGGTAGCTTATTCGAAAAAGCTCAGCGCATTTCCAGCTTGGCCAGCCTGTTAGCTAAAGGCAGTAAAACCAGTGACAAACACGCCAAACGTGCCGGCTTGCTAGCCAAAGCAGATCTCACTTCGGCCATGGTGGGAGAATTCCCCGAATTACAAGGCATCATGGGCAGTTATTATGCAGAACAAGATGGTGAGGCTGAAGAAGTAATCGCGGCAATTCGCGAACATTATCAACCTCGATTTTCTGGTGATACCTTGCCAGAAACCTTGCTGGGTTGCCAAATCGCTCTCGCTGATAAAATTGATACCTTGGTAGGATTGTTTGGTGTCGGACAACCCCCGAGCGGTGAAAAAGATCCTTTTGGCTTACGTCGCTGTGCTTTAGGTATTCTGCGTATCCTCATTGAAAAACAGCTACCACTGGATTTACTAACTCTGCTGACACAGGCTACCACGCTGTATGGTAATAAAATTAATAACTCGAAAATTGTCCGCGAGACCTTTGACTTTATGATCGAGCGCCTACGCGCCTGGTATTTGGACCGTGAGGTAACTAGCGAAGTTTTTAATGCGGTGTTAGCTCGCTTGCCTACACAGCCTATGGACTTTCATGCGCGGATTCAAGCCGTGCAGGATTTCCAAAAATTACCGGAAGCCCAAGCTCTGACCGTTGCCAATAAGCGCGTCGGTCACATTTTAAAAAATCAATCCGGCGAGTGGCGGCATCATCCGATTAATCCCGATTTATTTGAGCAAAAAGCTGAAAAACAGTTGTTAGCTGCTATTGAGCAAATAAACAAGAAAATTGAAATCCTGTATCGCGATGGAAAATATAGTGCGGTATTATCAGCATTGGCCAGTTTACGCACACCAATCGATAGTTTTTTTGATGAAGTGATGGTGATGGTTGATGATGAAAAGCTACGGAATAACCGCCTAGCGATGTTATATCAATTGCAGCAATTATTTATCCAGGTGGCGGATATTTCGTTGTTATGATTTAAAGAGGGCTGAGGACTGTCATCCTGAGTATAAAAGGTGAAAATAGAGTTCTTATGACTACAGCAGCTGCAACAACCTTAAACCCTAAACAACTTAAATATTGGTTGGCATTATGGCGCACCCCTGAAATCGGACCGATACGCTTTGGTAAATTGCTGCTAGCTTTTCCAGATTTGGAAGAACTATTCACTCTTCCCAAAAGCCAACTCGCTAGTTTAAACATTCCCTCTCAAATACTTGCCGCCCTTCAAAATCCTAATTGGACGGCGATCGAACGTGATCTGCGTTGGTCTGAGCTACCGAATCACCATATTATCTCACTCCAAGATGCCATATATCCGCCATTGCTCAAAGAAATTTCTAGTGCGCCGCCCTTGTTATTCATTCATGGCTGTCCTGATATACTCACATCACCGCAACTGGCCATGGTCGGCAGCCGCAACCCCACGCCCATGGGGAAGGAAACTGCTTTAAATTTCGCGGGTTATTTGACGCAAGCGGGACTCACCATCACCAGTGGTTTAGCCTTAGGCATTGATGGTAAAAGTCATGAAGGAGCTATAGCCGGCGCGGGTAAAACCATAGCGGTACTAGGTTCCGGGATTGATTGCATTTACCCCAAACGGCATGGAAATTTAGCCGAACGTATTTTAGCCGCCCAAGGCGCGATCATTTCTGAGTTACCCACCGGGATATCGCCCCAAGCAGAACACTTCCCGCGGCGCAATCGCATTGTCAGCGGTTTAAGTCTGGGTGTTTTGGTTATAGAGGCCACTAGGCAGAGCGGCTCTTTAATTACTGCCCATTTGGCTGGAGAACAAGGGCGAGAAGTATTTGCCATCCCCGGCTCTATTCATAATCCCCTGTCCCGCGGTTGCCATTTCCTAATTCAACGCGGCGCCAAACTCGTTACAACTGTCCAGGATATCCTGGAAGAGTTGCCCCATTTTAAACTCAGCGAGAAAGCCCCCCTAACCCCTGAAAATCCTGGTGGCAAGGCTAGAACTGCTATGGGATCAAAACCTGCCAGTAAAAAACTACTTGCTGAAGATTATCAGCAACTGTTAGAGTGTATTGGCTTTGAAGCAACCAGTATTGACCAAATGGTAGCGCGAAGCGGGCAACCGCCCCATACTATCGCTTCAATGCTGATAACATTAGAATTAAAGGGCTATATCTCCGCAGTGGTGGCCGGGGGTTATACCAGGTTATCTTAACTAAGGGGGCAATTGGATGACCATTTTCTACCCAGTAAATGACTATGACTGAACTTTTACAAGTACTGATGTATTTTTTTGCCAAGATAGGTGATGGTTCCTCGTTACCTTTCAACGAACACTATCTTATCTCGGAACTCAAAGAACTTGGCATCTCCCAAGATGAAATTCAGCAGATAATGTCCTGGATTAATCGCTTCACCGAGCTAAAGAAACAAATAACCGACTACCCACTACAAAATCATTCCGGCACCCGTATTTTTACCCCTCTGGAATGTCAATACCTGAATAAAAAATATCGTAGCTTATTATTAGGACTTGAACAGAAAGGAATTTTAACCCCGGCCACGCTTGAACTGGTGCTTGATCATCTCATGTATTTAGATCCTGAAGATATTACTATTGGCCGCATAAAATTCACCATATTAATGGTTTTATCTAATCAGCCAGATAAACTGGCTATTGCCAGCATGGAGCGCTTTCTGTTGAATGAAGCTCCTGAAGAATTACATTAACCGCCAATTTAACTCATGACCAAAAATTTAGTTGTTGTTGAATCGCCTGCCAAAGCGAAAACAATCAAAAAATACCTAGGAAAGGACTTTGAAGTACTTGCCTCTTATGGTCATGTCCGTGATTTAATTCCCAAAGAAGGCGCGGTAGATCCAGAGCATGGTTTCGCCATGAAGTACGATCTCATCGAAAAAAATGCCAAACACGTAGAGGCGATTGCCAAAGCTCTTAAACAAGCAGATACCTTATACCTAGCAACAGACCCTGATAGAGAAGGCGAGGCCATTTCATGGCATATTCATGAACTCATGAAGAGCAAAAGATCGCTCAGCAAAAAACCTACCTACCGAATTGTCTTTCATGAAATCACCCAATCTGCGATTAACGCCGCGGTAAAAAATCCCCGCGACATTTCAATGGAATTAGTCAACGCCCAGCAAGCCCGCCGTGCCCTGGATTATTTAGTAGGTTTCAATTTATCACCCCTACTCTGGCGAAAAGTAAGACCCGGGTTATCCGCGGGTCGAGTACAAAGTCCAGCATTGCGCTTAATCGTTGAACGCGAACAAGAGATTGAAGCTTTTGTTACCCAGGAATATTGGACAATCGAAGCTGAGGCTGCGCAAAAACAACAACCTTTTGCAGCAAGATTGGTTGAATATGCAGGGGAGAAGTTAGAACAGTTTTCAATCACAAATGAAAAAGACGCAGGAAAAATCGAACAAGCCCTCGCCAAAGCAGGAAAAAAAGGCTTAATCGTTACTAAGGTGGATAAAAAGCAAAAAAAACGCAATCCCGCTGCACCTTTTATTACTAGCACCTTACAGCAAGAAGCAGCCCGCAAATTAGGTTTTACGGCTGACCGCACAATGCGCACTGCGCAACAGCTTTATGAAGGTATTACTCTTGGCAAAGAAGGTTCTGTCGGTTTGATTACTTATATGCGTACCGATTCAGTCAACCTTGCCCAGGAAGCCACCCAAGCTATTCGCGAATTAATTGTTAAACGTTACGGTGAAGACAATATACCCACTGCCGTTAAAGTCTATCAAACCAAATCCAAAAATGCCCAGGAAGCCCATGAAGCTATCCGGCCGACCGACATTGAACGCACCCCAGAATCAATCAAAGACTCCCTCAACCCCGAGCAGTTCAAACTCTATGATTTGATCTGGAAACGCACCGTCGCTTGCCAAATGGTGCCGGCAACCATCAATACGGTTGCTGTCGATTTAAGTTGCGGAACAGGTAATCGCTTTCGTGCCAGCGGTTCCATCGTAGCCCATCCGGGGTTTATGGCGGTTTATCTAGAAGATATTGATGATCCTAAGAAAACCGAGGATGGCGAAACCTTGCTACCAATCATGGAAGAAGGTGATGTCGTCGATTTATTGTCGGTTAAGGGCGTCCAACATTTTACTGAGCCACCACCACGCTATACCGAAGCCAGTTTAGTGAAGTCGCTGGAAGAACATGGCATTGGTCGGCCATCCACCTATGCCAGCATTATTTACACTTTAAAACATCGAGAGTATGTAACTCTCGATCAAAAGCGCTTCAAACCCACAGATATTGGCCGAATCGTTAATAAATTTTTGACTCAGTATTTTACTCAGTATGTTGATTATGACTTCACCGCAAAACTCGAAGATAACTTAGATGCTATCGCCCGCGGTGAAGCAGCCTGGGTGCCCATGCTGGAAACTTTTTGGGGTCCGTTTATTCAATTGGTCGGGCAAACCCAGGAAACTGTCAAGCGCAGCGATGTTACACAAGAAAAACTGGATGAAAATTGCCCACAATGTGGCAAACCCCTCTCTATTCGTTTAGGAAAACGTGGACGTTTCATCGGCTGTACGGGTTATCCCGAATGTAACTATACTCGCAATCTGGAGGACGGCGAGCAGCAAGCTGCCGAACCGGAAGTAATCGAAGGCCGGGTTTGTCCTCTCTGTTCATCACCACTCATTATCAAAGTCGGACGTTATGGGAAGTTTATTGGCTGCAGCAATTACCCCAGCTGTAAACACATGGAACCTCTGGAAAAACCTGCCGATACCGGAGTGCCCTGCCCACTATGTCATGAGGGCAGCCTGTTGAAACGTAAATCGCGTTACAATAAAATTTTCTACTCCTGCTCTACTTATCCGACTTGCCAATACGCCATTTGGAATGAACCGCTGGCAGAAAAATGTCCTAAATGTAGCTGGCCAATTTTGACCCTAAAAACTACTAAGCGCCGCGGCACTGAAAAAGTATGTCCACAAAAAGAATGTGGTTTCGCCGAACCGGCATAAAACAAAATACCATCTTCCGCTTCACAACCTCTCTATTTTTGTTATATTATTGCGCTCCCTTAGCTCGGATATTTCATAATTTGCGGCGATAACGGATTTTCCAAGGATACAATTATGAAGGTACTGGAAAATCTCTATTGGTATACTAGAAAAGAATTATGATTATAAAACTAAATGTATATTTTATAGCTACGCAACTTATGAAATATTCGAGTTAAAAGGAAGTTAACTTAAAAGACATATTCCAATCTTCGGAGATTTAAACCATGACTATCGCTAAAAAACTAACAATTTTCGCAGCAACCAGTGTTCTGTCCGTTGCAGCTTTCGCTGTAGACCAATCAAGCACCGCTACCACTACTGACACCACCCTAGCAACCGCCTCTACTACAACTACTGCTCCTGCAACTACGGATACCAGCAGCCAGGCGACCACCACTCCTAGCACCGACAGCACCACCACCACTACAGACAGCAGCACCACCACAACCACCCAACCTGCTAAAAAGCATCATCATAAAACCCACCACAAAACCACTACAACTACACCCGCTTCCACAGACGGCGCTAGCAGCAGTTCCTCCAGCACCACCAACTAATCATTCCACCCCAGCTTAATATTGCTGAGGAATGAAAAAGTTACGAAGGGCGCGCAATAGCGCCCTTTTTTAATTCTCAAAAAATTCCAGTTCACCTTCCCAGCAAAAAGTCCTGCTGCCGCCACGCTTCATATAAAATCACTGCCACGGCATTCGATAAATTCAAACTGCGATTGTTGGCTAGCATGGGTATGCGGATGATATTTTTCGGCGGCAAAGTTTTTAAGAGATCATGAGGTAACCCCCTGGTTTCCGGTCCAAATAGTAAAGTATCTTCAGCCTGATAATTGATATTATGATAATACTCCTGCCCCTTAGTTGAGCAAGCAAACAAGCGCTTAGGCTGGACACAATGGAGAAAACTTACAAAATCCTCATGTTGAGTGACATTCACCCACTCATGATAATCGAGTCCGGCACGGCGCAGATGTTTATCTGTCGGTGAAAATCCTAAGGGTTTGATCAGATGTAATTGTGCGCCTGTATTAGCGCATAGACGAATAATATTTCCAGTGTTTGGTGGAATTTCAGGTTCAAACAATACGATATTAAACATCATTATTTCCTAGGCTTAATGTCTTCTGGTATTTTAGATATAGGCGCCGCTTCACATGCTGGGTCAACAAGCTCTTGAGCTATTGATGTATGCAATTGGCAACTCTCAAACCATGATCTCGGTAGCGATTGTGGTCTTGTTATTGGCGGACCCTGCCTGCTGTTAAAAAGTGCAGCTGAATTCCAACCGATTCTAGTAGGACTAATTGATCGCTGAAAGTGAAAATTATTACTTAGCTGCCGCATAAATAATAGAAAATTTTCTCCACTGTTTTCTTGTTTTAATATTTCGGTAATATCTTCTCTACTCATATTTTGTTCAATTATTTGAAACCTGTATTCCAAGAGCGTGGATATTTTTTTTAATCCATCTCTCGAACTCGTGACATCGAAGATTTGCTTATTAGTGAAACCTGTTGCCCTTAACTCACTGCCATGAATATTCAATTTCCATAATTTTCCGGCGGCCTCATGAGTTGTTGCTAAATGAAATATTTGAGCAAAAGAAAAATCCAATTGCTTTAGCCCTAAAAAGCACTGATCTAAAGTACTCAAGATATTCTCAAAATCAGGGTGATCCGTTATTGATAGTAATTGTTGAATTTGGGGTTCATTAAGGATTTGACCGAGACCTCTAATTTTATCTACAAGTAATCTTGCTTTTTCTTGGTTTGTCGCAAAAACGGCGTCCCTTGTTGATTTCTTTTCTTTTTCTTCCAATGCAGTTATAGGCTCAAGCCTTTGCAGCATTCCTAACCTTTCACAGACCTGAGGGGGTAGGGGAGTTATTCCTGGATTATACTGATTTAATAACATCCCTAGCTGATAATTCAGTATGGGAAAGGGAGGGTGACTTTGCATCTGCAATGGCGGGCTATAAAGCTCATGGCTATTCTGAAAGAAAAACCGAAATGGCGTGTCATCTCCTGAAAAGGGAAGTATTGGATGAATAAATGGGGCCATTCTCATGGGCATATGCCTTAACGGGAATGGAATTATGGGCGGAGGAGGAGGATAAAATAATGGTGCTGGAAAAATCGTGGGTGCTAAATCATGATGGGAATGAACGACTTCTTGGGAAGAAGAAATGACTTCTTCGGACGTTAAATCAATAAGGTTTGTCTGGAGTGTAGGTTGATGAGCAGTTTTTGCTTTAAATTCTCTCTTTTGAGCTTTTTCTTTCTTTCTTCTTTTTAGCAATTTCTTGTGCGGCTTTTCTTCCCCTTCTGCACTACTTAGAGACTTTGAACTATTCCCCAGCCTTAGACCTTCAGGCATAGGATCCAGGGCCGTAAGCAACTCTGGGAATAGTTCAAGATCACCTGACGGCAAATCACTTGTAAGAGTATTACTATTTTTTTTCGGCATCATTCCCGATAATGGGGATGTTTTTTTTTCGGTTTCGGGTTCAAATCCGTCAAAATATTCTTTTGAAAATTCTTTCATAAGCCACCCTCTTTAAATTTATTCAAGGATGCTGACTTGCTGAAATAAATTTCAGCAAGCTTCCAGCTTATTATCTTTTACAAAGATCTTTAATTTTTAGATTCTTTGTCAGAGACCTCGGTTTTCTTCTGAATAAATGAACAATGAATACATTGAATGTATTCCTCAGGCTGTTCATACCAGACAATGGAATCAAACGCTTTACATTGCGGACAAATGGCGCTGGCGATAAAACGTTTTTTGGGTTTAGCAGCAGAATCAGTTAAAGTGTTTGGCATGGGCGTTGCCTTTGTGACAAAATCTATGAAAATTAAAAGAGAACTATTATACCATGACAAATATCGCAAATCTTATTGGCATAATCGGCGTAGTGTTTATATTACTCGCCTATCTTTTAGTGCAAATCGGCAAATTATCGGCTACAGAACTCAAATTCCCCATCCTAAATCTTGCTGGCGCACTGATGGTGCTGTTTTCGCTGCTATTTGCCTGGAATTTGCCTTCTTTTATTATTGAATTATTTTGGGCGCTGATCAGCATTTATGGTATTCGCCGCATCATTAAAACCCGCAAAGCTGCTGTTTCAAACTCCTAGGCCATATCTCCCCAACGACTTTGCAAAGCAGCTATCGCCGCTAAAGCCGCTGTTTCAGTACGCAAAATCCTTGGCCCGAATTGCCAAGCTGTAAATCCAAATTGCTTGGCTAATGCCACTTCCGCATCTGCGAAACCGCCCTCAGCTCCTGCCAATAATGCCAATTGCTGATCCGGACAATCCAAACTGGCAAGTCTGCTGCCGTCTTGCGGATGCATGAGTAATTTTAGTGTTTCACTGCACTGTGCTAGCCATATCGCCAATTTTCTGGGTTCCTGCAATTTAGGTAGATAATTGCGTCCAGATTGTTCACAGGCGCTGATGATGATGGCCTGCCAATGCGCCATCCGTTTCTGCAGGCGCTCTGGATCTAGCTTAACTTCAGTAAATTCCGTAAAGAGGGGCGTGATGCTGGCCACGCCTAACTCAACCGCTTTCTGCAGGGTATAATCCATTTTTTCACCACGAGAAATGCCTTGCCCTAAATGGATACGAAGCGGTGATTCCATGTCTACTACTACCGGTTTCGTTAATGCCAATATGGCAGACTGAGCCCCACACGCCTGTAGTTCGGCAAAAAACTCGCGGCCTTGACCATCGAACACCCGAACCAGCGCACCAGGCCGCAGACGCAAAACCCGTAATAGATGATTACTGGCCTTGCTATCCAGCTCAATGCTTAAGCCTGATAATAAGTTTTGAGGTGTATAAATCCTAGGAATGCGCATAGTATTTTATAGATGGAGGTTAAATAGCGCTAAATTAATGGCAAAAATAATCAGCATCACGCCCATGACTTTAATGGCTATGGGCTGAATGCGCCAAATCTTTTCCCGGACATGGGGGTTAGTGATAATAACTGACACCAAACTAAACCATAGAAAAGTGACCAACACCATCCATACCCCATAGAAGGTTCGCTCCCACCAGGGTGTGCCGGGTTTTATCGCTAATGTATACATACCCAGGGTAAACAACGTCGCTTTCGGGTTCAATAGATTGCAGAATAGGCCTTCTTTGAAAGCTTGCCATTGGCTGATGTTAGCTGCCACATGACTCGCTTTACCTTCTGCCACTTGCTGTTTATGCGGCAACCAGATTTTAATACCCAAATACAGTAAATAGGCGGCGCCCAAGTATTTTATAATATTAAAAACAATCAGCGATTTCGCAATGACAATCGCCAAACCCAAAATACAATAGGTGGAATGCACCGCAATCCCCAGCGCAATGCCTAATGAAGTCATAATCGCTGTGCGGCGTGGATAGGCCAAGGCATTTTTAGTCACTACCGCAAAATCGGGTCCTGGAGTGACCACCGCCAAAAAATGCAGGCTGGCCACGGTGAAAAAAGTAAATAAAAAACTATGCATAAATGCCTTTTCAATAATCTTTCCCTCTCCCGCTTGCGGGAGAGGGGTTGGGGAGAGAGACCTTGATTTGGCTCTTCCCTACTTCATATTTTGCTTATACCATGCCAATTTCAAATGCCGATAATAGCTGCTTTCTGCGCTAGAAACCGCAACCACAAAGCCAATCCGCCCATCCAAAAACCCCCGACGGAGAATATAGGATCGGATAAAAGCCCAAACACCTCGCCAAATCGCTTTGCGCAGACTAGAAGATTGCCCTTTCGCCCAACGACTATTAGCAGAAAGTGTGCTGTAACGATTCATACGCTCGATTAATTCTTCGATCGAACGATAGGAATTGTGCAATAAGGGATTTTTTAAAACCCCCACTGCGCCATTCACTAGCACTCGTTCATGGACCACATCCTCACTGAATTGTGCCTGACCCCGTTTAAATAAGCGGATCACTTTATCTTGACCTGCATCACCATGATCCACCCATGCGCCCAAATATTGGGTACGCCGGGGAATAAAGTAAGCAGCCATCGCGCGGGGATCAGCAATAATAGCTTGAATTTCTTGCTGCAAAGCTGCATCGACCCATTCATCGGCATCAATAGAAAATACCCAGTCTCCTGTAGCGTGTGCTAAAGCACGATTTTTTTGTTTGCCAAATCCAGGCCAATCGGTGACGATGATTTTCGGGGTAAATTCCTGCGCAATGGCAACTGTGGCATCGACACTCCCAGAATCTACTAGAATAATTTCATCTGCCCAGGATACAGACTCCAAGCAATGGCGAATACGCTGGGCTTCATTTTTAGTAATGATAATGACACTTAGCAACTATAAAACTCCTCTTTAACTATAAGCTGTCAGTATAATTGTCATCTCTCACGCGCGAACTCTGTAGGGGACAAAAAAGATAAATTCCCTGTGGGCCGTCATTGCGAGGAGCGCCAGAGGAATCAAGAATTACGTTAATTAGTGGCTTTTTAGCCAATGTAGAAGCGTAAATCCAATTTTTGTCCCCTACAGAGACGCGCGAATAATGACAACTGCTTTTTAAGATAACCGTAAGTTTATCCGAGTATTATATACATTATCCAATGTAAACCAATGACATGACGAGTACAAATTTATGACACAATATCCAGATCAAGAACAACTAAACCTAAGTGGCCTTCGCTCTTTGCTCGATGAAGCACAAAATTTAAGGCGAACTGATTACCCTCAAGCCAAACTTTTAGCACAAATAGTTGTGAGAACTTTTTCATCGCTGGCAGAAAAGCATCCTGGCAACCTTCAGATTCTGAGCACACTCGGCGAAGCTTTGGATTTGATAGGCGATAGAACTAGGGCTAAAAAAACCTATGAAACAGCTTTAAGAGTGGTCCCGCGTACTCCCCAGGATCGGGATATACAAAGCAAAATAATGACTAAGCTTGGAAGGCATACAAAAGCTATTAAATTAGCAGATCAAGCCTGGAGAGAAATCTGGAAACAAAACCCAAAAAATCATGAGCTTCAACATACTTATCGACATACTCATTTAGAAGCTATCGCGTCTCAAGAAGCTCAATACAAAATAGATGAAGACAAGAAAGCTATCCCCTACAAAGCGGTACGTAATAAAACCAGTGAATCGCCTGAACAATTCACTTCGTGTAAGCATTTACTTCTGGAAAAAGCTTTCAATTCTTTTCTTAAAGAAAAACACACATCACCTACATATAACCCTGAGTCTTTTCCTCATTCAGTTCACAGCATCTTTGCCAGATCCAACAAAAAGCGTCTTGAAAGAGAAAACAAATCCACAAAACCAGAAATGAGTAACTTGACACTAGAAGAGATTAAAGCATATGAAGCAACACGTAAAAAAGAGCTTGAAACCCCAGAGCTTGCATCTAAAAAAGTCAAATCAAAGATAAGTTCCAGAGCTCAGATTTCGTTTACTAGAGACTTTGATAATCCCAATCCGCTAGCTCAAACCACTGCTAAATTGAATCTTCCTCTGAAACCGCAAATACTGGATTCTGAAACTCAAAAAAAATCCAGCACTTCTAGAAGAAGCAGAGGCAGCTTCCGGTTTTAAAAATAATATCCACTTTCGAAGTGCGCGAGTGTGGATCAGGCAATGTCAATAAGGGGACTATAAAAAATCTGAGCGTCAGTTTACTTTAATCTGCCTCTCTTGTAATAGCCCCTGGGGTATAGTAACGTTTATAATCTATTTGTGCTGGATGCCCATATCATGCAAATAACAGAACTTGTCTCCCCTAAATTGCCGACTGCTTCGGTCATAGACCAAGCGCGACAATTGGTGTATGCCGATTGGCAACAAGTAGACACCCTAATCCAAAAAAGTCTCCACAGCCCTGTGGAGTTAATCGAAAAGATCTGCCAACACATCATTCAGAGCGGGGGCAAACGTTTACGGCCTTTGCTGACCTTGCTAAGCGCCAAACTCTGCGATTATCCAGGCACTGACCATATTCGGCTCGCGGTAATTGTGGAGTTCATCCACACGGCAACCTTACTCCATGATGATGTGGTTGATGCCTCTGGCCTGCGTCGCGGGCAACCGACTGCAAACTCTCTCTGGGGTAACCAGGCCAGTGTATTGGTCGGTGATTTTCTGTATTCACGGACCTTTCAATTACTGACCGAAATGCAACATTTACCAATCATGCAGATTTTAGCTAATGCGACTAATACCATAGCCGAAGGTGAGATTCTGCAACTGGTTAATCGCAATAATCCCCAGGTTTCTGAACAAAACTACTTGGACGTCATCCGCAGCAAAACTGCGGTGCTATTTGCAGCTGCTACTGAATTGGGTGTTGCCGTCGCACAACATTCCCCAGAGCAACAGCAAGCGATGGCAGACTATGGCTTACATCTTGGCATGGCGTTTCAAATGATCGACGATTGGCTGGATTACGCAGTCAATGCAGAAGAATCCGGCAAAAATCCAGGTGATGATCTCGCTGATGGTAAAATCACCTTACCACTAATTTATGCTATGCAGCACAGTTCTCCAGCTGAAAGCCAATTAATTCGCAAAGCCATCGAGCAAGGCACGAGCCAAGACTTTAAGGCTATTCTTGAAATCATTGCTTCCACACAAGCTTTTGCTTATGTCCGCCGCTGCGCACAACACCATGCTGACAAGGCTAAAGCGGCACTAGCAATCTTTCCAGACAATCATTATCGACAATCCCTGATAGCTTTAGCCCAACTGGCTGTCGATCGCAGTAATTGAACATATTTATTTATTCATTAACCAAGAGATATCTCATGAAAAAATCACTTTTAAAAAAAACAATCGTCGGCATCAGTGCAATATTAGTGACCTTCAATGGCTTTGCAGCAATTCAACATGCGAACTATGGGAATCTTACCGTAAAAACCCAGAAGGCTGCAGTGACCGTTTATTGTGATAATAAAGATAGTGCTTCCCCTGTTCCCAATGGTCCTTTTTCTTTTAATGTTCAAGCTGGGGAGCAAAAAACTGAGTCTCTAATTAATTTTTGGCAAACGCCTTCAACCCATTACACTTGTAGTCTTTATGCCTCAGATTCTAAGGGTCAGTTGCTAGGAAATTTTATTTTCAATGTTGACCATGATAAACATTTAATCCGTGTAACTGGTGAAGGTTGGCAATTAGACACTAGCAGCGTACCTAAGGTAAATGGCGAGCCTTTACCTTCTGTTGTGTTATACACCACCTATCATGGTAGTTCTGTTCCTAGTTCCCATTAATCCCTAGGATTGCATATATAGTTGGCTACTCACTTTTCTCTCCCCAACCAGCAGGGGAGAGAAAAGTGCTATTTCAAGCCAAATCCGCGGTTTTTCCCCAGCAATCCCTGTGTTATAATGGCTTATTACTCGACTTTAGCCATTTTCACTCTCCCTCTGGCCGTCATTGCGAGGAGCG
>FTIX01000672.1_pt1 | contig 15776 bp, 15 predicted proteins | sample 1658561 | NCBI WGS metagenome assembly FTIX01 (sample SAMEA3914836, study PRJEB12502) | metagenome | biome: forest; material: soil | place: Canada | collected 2011-07-03 | depth 0.3 m | reverse complement strand
AAGAAATACTGGACTATGTGCTGCGAGAGATGGCCCATTCGGAAGGCGGATTTTACTCGGCCCAAGATGCTGAGTCGGAGGGAAAGGAAGGCCTCTATTATACCTGGACGCCTCAAGAGATTGAAGAAATTACCGGAAAAGAAGCTGCGGAGTTATTTTGCTCTTTTTATGGAGTGGTTGAAGAGGGCAATTTCGAAGGACGCAGTGTTCTGCACATCACAGAGTCTCCAGCAGCGTTTGCTCAAACGAGAAAAATGGAACTGATCGAGCTTTCTAACCGCCTCCTAGGAATACGGCAACAATTGTGGCTCGCGCGGAATCGAAGAATCCCTCCTTTTAAGGATGATAAAATTTTGACTGCTTGGAATGGGATGATGATCTCCGTGATGGCCAAAGCGGGTTGCGCGTTTGAGATACAACGTTATTTAGAAGCAGCGTTTAAAGCTGTAAAATTTATCCGGAATCATCTATGGAGAGATGGGGTTCTTTTAAGGCGTTGGAGGGAAGGAGAGGCTGGGTATGAAGGAAGCTTAGAAGAATACGTATTTCTCATCCAAGGATTGCTCTATGCTTTTGAGGCAGATGGGGGAAGTGACTATCTTGAATGGGCATTGATCTTGACGCAAAAAGTGAAGGAGTTGTTCAAAGAAGAGGGAGGAGCATTTTATCAGACTAATGAGAAAAATCAACACCTCATTTTACGGGCTTGCCAGTTCGCAGATGGTGCCGAGCCTTCTGGAAATGCGATCCATTGCGAAAACTTGCTTAGGCTGTATCAGCTTACGTGGGAGAGCGACTATCTAGAACAAGCAAAAGATATTTTTAAGGCTGTGGATAAGTATCTGAATACGTATGCTCCAGGCTATTGCTATCATTTGCTTAACTTGATCCGTTACTACGACAAGCATTCTCCAACGCTTGTCGTTGCTCTTAATGAAGAAAGCGAGCACAAAGAGCAGATAATGAAAGCAATCTACTCAAACTTTATTCCGCATAAAGCAGTGATTTGGCGTCATCTTGGGGATGAGAGGCTACTTAAACTGCTACCCTCTGTTAAGCAGCAGGAACCTATACAAAATAGAACGACATTGTATATCTGCTACCAAGGAGTCTGTCAAAAGCCACTTGTGGATAAAGAAATCGTGCAGGGAATTAAAGACATTTCCTTGATTTCTTAACTCACCTTACGCGCCGGGAGCGGGGTTTGGGCTGGGCCAAAGCCCAAATGCCACTCGTGGCGCGTCAGGTGAGTTCCTAACAACGTTGTGAGCAATAGTCATGAGTCTAGATAGGAAGGCCTGCTAAAAATTGTCTTGAAGGCGATTTTTCAAGGCGATACCCCTATACTGCCATGTAGAACGGTATATCCACAGTGACCAATTACGAGCAATACACACAAAGAGTTTTGTATCATTTAAACAAGCAATGAAGTATACTGAGCAGGAACCGACTCTTGTCGGCGCTCTTCAGCAGAGATAACTAAATAGTTATTTCTAATGAGCTCGACTTTGTAAGGTTTTTTCTTCTCTCCGAAGACGAAGGCAAAAATTTTACAAAATCGAGATGAGTTGTTTTTGAATTTTTGTACATAACTACAGAGCTTTATGGAACAAGAATCTCCAATAGAGAAACAGTTACAGGAAATTTGGGAATCTAATAATCTAGATCAGCTGGCTTCCTTTGAAGATCACATAGTTTGGCAGAAGATGACGGATGCCGAGCGGCTGCTTCTTGCCATTCTATTGGTGAAGCGAGGGAGTAGACAGCTGGATTGCGGAGAGTCTGTTGCGTTGGAAAGCTTTAGCTTAGCACAAAAGATCGCCCCCAATCATCCTCATCTGTTGTTTCATCTTGGGACCGCTTATGCATCCCAACTAGATAATCTTCGCTGTCTCCAATCTTCTTGCCAGGCATTTCAAGCTGCAGTCTTATTAGATCCTACCCTTTGTGAAGCATGGTCTGGCTGGGGTGCTGTTCTTGCGCAAATAGGGCTTTCGCAAAACGAGGCGGCCCCTCTCCAAGAAGGTTTGAAAAAATTTGAAATGGGCGCCCTGCACCTACAGAAGCTCAGCAGGGAGCAGCAGCAGAGATTCCAAGAGCAATGGGGATGGTGCTGGTGCATGCTTGGCCGCTATTCTGGCGAAGCCCAAGACTTTCATATTGCTCTTGAGCATTACCACTTAGCTGCAGAATTGGGATTGGACACTGCGGAGTTCTGGGTGGAATATGGAAATGCGCTTATAGAACTTTCGACATTGATTAACTGTCCAGAATTGATCTTGAAGGCTACAGTTTTATTTCGTTCTGCAATCAATTTGAAACCTGACTACTTCGAACCATGGCACTTACTCGCATGCAGTTTTCAGAGGCTGATTGAATTGACGAAAGAGGGGTCCTATTTCCAGTTTGCGATGGAGTGTTTTGGAAGAGCTGCTGCTCTAGATCCAAATGTAGCTGGTGTTTGGCTTTACTGGGGCAAGCTGCTGCTGGATGCAGGAAGCGATGCAGAGTATGCACCATGGCTGCAGGAAGCTTCTAAGAAGTTTGAGCATGCTCACCAACTTGATCCCGATAATGCAGCTCCATTGGCTTATTGGGCAGAAGCCGAGACAATATGCGGAAGTTTGGAAGAGCGGTTGGATTTGTTGCGGAGCGGCGAAGAAAAGATTGTTCACAGTCTAAGGCTGAATTCCAGCGATCCTAACGCTTGGCTCACTTATGGAACCGTGCTTTTAGAGCTGGCTTACTACTTTGAAGATTACCGACTGTGCGACCAAGCAATTGAAAAGATGCGCTATGGCCTCTCTTTAAACTCGTCTCTTCCTGAGCTCTGGCATGCTCTTGCTTTGGCTTACTTTTTTCTAGGGGAGTCGCGTCAAGAGGCTTGTTCTATCGAACAAGCAGTTTCCTATTTTTCTAAAGCGGTCAATCATAGCAGGGAAATGGTGCCTTATTTCTGGAATGATTGGGGAGTGGCGTTGCTTGCATTGTTTGAGATTACAGAGGAACGTGCTGCAGTAGAGGCTGCGATTCAGAAATTTGAGCGGGTGCTAGGACGGGATTGGACTAAGGAACAGAAAGAAATCGAATGCCTTTATAACTACGGATCGGCTTTGGATATGCTGGGGGGGCTTACAGAAGATCCTCAAGATTATGAAAAAGCAATACAAGTGCTTACCTTGGTTCTGCAACTCAATGCGGCTCATCCTCAAGCGAGGCATAACTTGGCGCTGGCTTACTTGCACCTTGGGCAGATGACGGATGAAATCGAAAGTTATCAGATGGCTATTGAGCATTTTCAAGTCCTCTGTGCTCAGGATCAGGAAGATCTTACAATTTGGAATGATTGGGGCGTTGCTCTTACTCACGTAGGATATCTTGTACGAGACGCTTCCAGACTAGACATCAGTCAATATTGGTATGAACAGGCAGAAGAGAAATTGCTACACGCGATTACATTAGGGGCCTTGTCGACCTTTTATCCGCTTGCTTGCCTTTACTCTTTAATGGGGAATCATACGGCCGCTATGCACTACATAGAAAAAGCAGAGGTTGCAGGGATGTTGCCTTCTGTAGATGAGGTGCTACAAGATGAGTGGCTGGAAAACTTACGTTGCATGCCTGATTTTCGAAACTTCATTATAGGGTGCGGCGGCCCCGATGTGGGCACAGGATGAAGATTGTCATGGAACCGAAGAGACAAACGGTTGTCCATGGAACCAAGGGAAACGCAGAGGCGCAAAGACGCAGAGGGAATTTATAAGGGTAAGGGGTCATTCGATTTTTTTAATGCGAACTTTCTCAACGCAGCGATCATTAGATTCTAAAATTTCCATGTCAAATTGATTTTGATGAATCACAAATCCTTTATTAGGAATCGTTCCAGTCACGTGGAAAATATAGCCTCCAATAGTATCATACTCCCCTTCTTGAGGAATCTTGATGCTCATCGCTTCATCTGCATCCCATAGATTTAAGCGTGCATCTACAATCCAAGAGCCGTCCGGTTGAGGGTGAAGAAGAGCTTCCTCCTCATCATATTCATCCGAGATTTCTCCTACGATTTCCTCTAGAATATCTTCAATTGTGACAATTCCCTCCGTTCCCCCGTACTCATCGACGACGATTGCTAGATGCATCTGTTTTTTTCGGAATTCTTGCAACAAACTAGAGAGGCGTTTTGTCTCCGGGGTATGAAGTACATTCTTCTGAATTGTTTCAATCGGAGCTTCTAAAATGGAAGGATCATTCCCGCGGCGTTCATATTCGATATATTTACTTAAAAGATCCTTATGCATGAGTACGCCGACAATATTATCGATCGTATTTCGAAAGATGGGGGTGCGGCTATACCCTTCTTCTATCAGAAGGCGGGCGGCTTCTTTAATGGGGGTATCTGCAGAGAGGCTGAAGAGGTCAACGCGAGGAATCATGACCTCTCGTGCAATGCCTTCTCGAAAAGTCAAAACAGACTCAATCAATTTTTGATCATGAGCGTCAAAAGCAGCTCCTCCATCTGTTTCCGTGTGACGCAGTAGATTGAGCAGTTCTTCTCTTGAGCGTTGATGTGGAAAAGAGGTGGCAGCTAAAAGTTGCACAGTGTTGGCAAAAAATTTACAAAGTAAAGCTGTCATGGGGAATGCAAGGAATAGCAAGGGAGAGGCTGAGGGTGTGGAAATGGATAAAAAAACAGCTGGAAATCGGCTTCCCAACATGCGTGGTAGGAAATCTGCGCAAACAAATAGAAGTAAAAATGCGGCTGATAACCCTAAAAAGGGCCATCCCCAGCCATTCAATAAACCCACATCATGTATTGCAGGTTCTTGATTTAACCATCCAGCCTGGATCAAGAGAAAAACAGCAACTGCTGCGTACAAAAAACGACCAATGTTAAGAGCTGTAAGAACAGCAAAAGAAAATGTATCAAGCGTATCCTTAGGAAAAAAGAAGCGGTGAAAAGGAAAATAAAAAAAACGGTCCGCTTTTCCCAATAAACCTAAGGCTTCCTCGCGAGGCAAGCAGCGCAGGGCGCTCATGAGGGCTCTTAGCAAAAAGATGCCGCAAAGAAGAAGCAATGCTAAAACAAACAAGGGCATAGATAATACGTTTCCTATTGCAACCACAGTCCATGACGCTTAAGGAATTCTAAGTGGCGTTTTTCTGCTAATTTCATTAATTTTCTATCATCTTTACTAATATCATCATATCCAATTAAATGCAAAAGTCCATGGATGATATAAAGTGTTAACTCTTTGTAAGGAGTTGTTTTTGAATGCTGTTGGGCATATAGCAGAGCAGTTTCAGGGCAGACAAACACATCTCCCAGTGGAAGATATCCTATGATGCCGGTTCGATCAATGGGAAAGGAGATGCAATCCGTGGAAGAAGGGTCGGAAAAAAATTTCGCATGCATCTGACAGATGGTTGGAGTGTCTACAAAATGGATGGCCACCTCGTCGCATTGAATATCCTCTCGTCGGAGGACGGCGTGGACGATTTTTTGGACAGCAAGGGGGCAAATGGGCAACGAAGATTGATTGTTTTCTACATCAACGTTCATATCGAAGCTGTGCTGCATATACTCATAAAAGCTCAAAGAAGGTAGGGGCACGAAGCGTTTGGAGTGAGAAAGAAGTCTATTAAGAACCTGTTTTCACACCTCGATCGGATGATTTGCGTGCTAAATTGCGCTACATATGACTAAAAATTTATACGCATTTTTAGCGCAATTTAGCACACAAATCATCCTGATCATGGTGTGAAGACAAGTTCTAAATCACAGGGGTTTTTGGAAGGCCGGTGACTCGCTTATTTTCTGTCGGTTTCCATTTACCAAGCTTTTTCAACACATCGACTCGTTCAAAACGCTTTAATACATTGCGCTTTGTCGCACCACTGGTTGCTTTACCAAAACTGGAGTGTCTAGACATATTCTTTCCTCGAAATCTTAGATTACTTAATTTTCGGAATAAATGCGGTTTGAGCAATAGTCCCTTCAAGGGCGTTTGGATGCTCTTTAAATGCAGCAGCTTGTTTCGTTTGTTGCTGTTGAGCTTTTCCATTTGAAATGCGAGGCCGCCGGGGAGACTGCGCTCTTCTTTCTGATTGTTTACTTATGCGAACCATCTCTTTTCCTTGCTTTGAACATTCTACGTTACAATCCAGTTTAAATCAGATGCCCATAATCATGCAAGGTCTCTCTGATCACTCAGGTCTTCCCACCCATTACGGTTCAGCTTTAATTGCACTTTTTCCAATGCCTTTTTTGCTTTTGGGTGGCCTTTGTCCGCGGCTTTCTGGTATAACTGGGCGGCTTTAATAAGATCTTGTTCCACGCCAACACCATGTTCGTAGCAATTCCCTGAGTTATACAGCCCATCGGGATCCCCAAGGGTTGCTGCTTGGCGATATAACGCAGCGGCCTGCTTTAGATCTATTTCAACACCGGTACCTTTCTCATAACAGATCGCTAAATTATTCATCGCAATGGAATTTCCACCCTTAACCGCTTGTCGATATAGGGTAATCGCTTTTTGAATATCTTTTTCGACACCCCTTCCTTCTTCATAGATAAGTGCCAAACGGTTCATGGCAATGGGTAGGCCAAGAGTGGCTGCTTGGTGATATAGTTCCACTGCCCCTTTCCTATCCTTATCGACCCCGTCTCCCTGTTCATAGCAGATCCCTAAATTATACATCGCACTGTGATTTCCAGCGTTAACCGCTTGTCGATATAGGGCAATGGCTTTTTGAATGTTTTTTCCGACGCCTCTTCCTTCGTCATAGCAGAGTGCCAAACGATTCATAGCCCTTGGGAGGCCAAGATCTGCGGCCTGCCGATATAGCTTCACTGCCTCTTCCACATTCTTCTCGACACCGTAGCCATATTCGTAACACTTCCCTAGGTTATATAGGCCATCGGGATCCCCAAGGGTTGCTGCTTGGCGATATAACGCAGCGGCCTGTTTTAGATCTCTTTCAACACCGGTACCTTTCTCATAACAGATCGCTAAATTATTCATCGCAATGGAATTTCCACCCTTAACCGCTTGTCGATACAAGGCAATTGCTTTTTGAAGGTCTTTTCCGACGCCCCTTCCATTTTCATAGCAAACCGCCAAACAGTTCATTGCATTGGCATGGCCACGCACTGCCGCTTGCAAGTACCAATATGTCGCCTTATTCTGCTGACCCTGCTCTTTTCCATAACACCTTCCGAGTAAATTCATCGCATCAGCATTTCCAAGTTTTGCCCAAGTTTGCAAGGAAGGGATGTTCTTTTTTTCAAGAGTGAGTGACCGAACTTTCTTTGATGCAAGGAGATTCAGAGCGCAAAAAAGGATGTTTCCGACAATCGGAATAAGGAGAAGGAGGCAGAGTCCAAAGTGTTTTTCTTTCAAGTAAGAGGAATAATAATGTTTTTCTTTAGGGATGGAGGTTTTGCAGAAAAGGATAGCTTTTGCAAAAATAGCAAAAAGATTTGTGACGCTACTCACTATTGGGATAAAGTCGGTTTTGACATTGGCTCGAGTAAGAACAAAAGAATCGCGATAGCACTCCCTAATCATAAGACAGCCTTTTGGTTCGTTGCGAGCAATTAAATAATTGTAAGAAAAGTATAGTAATTAAGCTTGCAACAAATTAATAAAAAATGCAAGTATTTTTTGGATCAAATATTCTGGACTTCTGCAAAGGTGCATAGAACGGGAGATAGAAAAAGAATAAGGACAATAACGACCCAGACAATAAGGACTTAAAGAACTCTTAACGATCTGCCTACACTTTCCGTGTAATCTTGCTTTATCTTCTTAGGTCGCTCCCACATGGATGTTGTTAAGGCCCTTTAAGTCCTTATTGTCCCTGGAGTCGTTATTGTCGTTTGGCCTTATTTCGGAAGAGGAGAGATTCGGACTTTTTCTTGGAGAGAGTTGGCATTCTTCTAGAAGAGTGGTTTAATTCAACTATAAGAGTAAACAATCTTGTTGTCGGAGGTGATGATATGGCGTTATTATCGAATATTGATAATTTCGATTCACACAACGCGATTAATAACCGTAAATTCTATCCCTTCGCCCCTTCACAAGCCACTTTCTTCAGTACGAGCTTTTCTTAATTCGAAAATTTGCTCATCTTTTTTTTCTGTTTTCGAACTTTTCTTGAAGGAACTATCAATAATGATTTTGAAAGAGTCTTCAGCGTCTGGATAAATAAATGAGTGTAAGGTAACTGATTTTAGTATAGGGACTGACTAAGTAATGAAAGTGTCGGAAGAGGAGGGATTTGAACCCCCGTTACCATCTCTGGTAAATCTGTTTTCGAAACAGACGCATTCGGCCACTCTGCCACTCTTCCTTGAACCGGAAAGTATAGCTTAAGCTGAATATTTCTTCATGCAGATTATGCAATCTCCTAAGCAGAGGAGCCCTCTTGCTGGACTCTGATTGGAATAGGAGTTTCTTGCGAGACGCTTAGCTGCCGTTCTACAACTGCAACAACGCAAGAATCGGACCAAACATTGACTGCCGTTTCCAGCATATCAATCAAAGCATAAAAGGGAAGGATTACCCCCATTAAAGTAAGGGGAACATTCATGGATGCTAATAATGCACTAGCAAGAAAATAACATCCCATCGGCACCCCTGCATTTCCTAGGGCTGCTATGGTAGCGACAACGGTCCAGATGCACATCTCTGCCAATGAATAAGAAACTCCATGGCTCATCGAAACAAATAAGACGGTGATCAAAATAAAGGCAGCGCAGCCATTCATATTCAACGTAGTGCAAAGGGGGAATGCTAAGCTTGTCATCTTTTTTGAAAAACCAAGCCGCTCTTCTGCACAACGGAGTGCCATCGGAAGAGTTGCGCTTGAGGATTTGGTAAAAAATGCAACAGACAAAGCCGGCCACATTCCTCGAAACAATCGAATGGGAGAGATGCGCTTAGTCTTTAGAAAGATAGGGAGCACAACGAGGGCTTGTACGAGATTTGCTGCAACCACAGTCAGCAGATAAAGAGCCATCGTCTTCATTTCTAAGCCATCTTTCATGTCGCGAATAAATAAAGTAATAAAGCTCCAGATTGCTAGAGGAATGACTAACACGACCCAAGAGGCAACTTTCATGATCAGGGCGTATAAGCTCGAAAAGAGCTGGTGAATCGTTTGTCGTTGCGTAGTCGGTAAGGCGAGTGAAGCGATACTGAGGAGAAGAGCCAAGAGCATCACTCCCACTACATTACTTTCACTAAAAGGAGTGACAATGTTTGAAGGAATTGCTTTGAGTAAATAGGTGAAATAGCTCTGCTGACTCTCTCTGCTTACAATTTCTTGTGAAACGGATTGAGCGCCTTGAACGGGATCGATGACTAAAAAAAGAAAAAGTGCTGTGCATGCGGCGATAAAAGTCGTCAGAATTGTGTATTTGATGACTCGCTTTCCCAAATTCTGAAACTCATGAAGTTCCATTCCCGAAATTGTGGAGACGAGAGAAAGAAAAATCACAGGAACACTGACTAGCTTCAGCAAGTTCATGAAAATATCAGATACTCCAGCTGCCAAGATATAAACAAAGGGATGGCCATAGAGTCCCCCGGCGATTGCAAGAGCAACAGAGAGGAGGACGAGCGTATTAAAGGAAATTTTTTTATTTTTGTGTTGGCACATCGGCTATTCTTCGGTTATGATTAGCATCATTGTAACACAGCAGATGAATTTTCGAATAGATGAATGATGAAAATTTTTATTACATAGTGCTGGATCCTTAAGGATGGTTTATGGTTGATCATGCGCGCGGAGTGATGAGATCTGCGTTTCACTTTATGTCGGGAACTTTTCTAAGCCGTATTTCCGGTCTTGTTAGGGACATGTCAATGGCGTTTTGTTTTGGCACCGACCCCGCCATCGCCGGTTTTTTGGTGGCCTTTCGGTTTGCAAATTTACTCAGGCGCATCTTTGGGGAAGGATCTTTGCAAACAAGCTTTATTCCCCACTTTGAATCTTATCGAACTGGTGATCCGAAGCGAGCAGCACAATTTTTTCGTGACCTATTTTTTTCACTAGCTGTGATTTTAACGGTGATCATTATTGTTGTGGAAGTCGGCTTGTACTATGGATCGATTTGGGAAGGATTATCTGCCAACAATCTTCAGATTATCAATCTTACGAGAGTGATGCTGCCCAGCATTCTCTTTATCTGTTTGTTTACTCTCTGCGCGGGGTTGCTGCAGTGTGAAGGACGGTTTTTTTTAACAGGCGGAGCTCCGATTGTGTTTAATGCTGTTTGGATCGCTTCGGTATTCCTATTCAAAGAACAGAAGCCGGAAAAGGCAGTGGAAGGGCTTGCCTGGGCGGTGACATTGGCCTTATCTGTTCAGTGGATTGTGACCTTGCCTAGGACAGTTGTCTTTCTACGCTCTCTTCTTTCTTGGAGGGAATTACTTCACTTTCGCTGCTTTTCTTCAGAGGTGAGAAAGATGGCAGCTTCCATGTCTTTGGGAGTTGTGGCAGTTGGGGCGTCGCAAATTAATAGTGCCATAGATACCCTATTTGCCCGATATGCTTCTTTAGAGGGGCCTGCTTACCTCAATTATGCAATCCATTTATATCAGCTTCCGCTTGCCCTGTTTGGTATAGGCTTTGCCTCTTCGTTGCTTCCTGCTCTTTCGCGGGCAGCACAGTCCAACAATATGCAGAAGTATAAAGAGCTTCTTGGCAATGCATTCCTGGTAACGCTATTATTTCTCTTGCCATGCACCTTTGCGATATTTGCTCTTGGCGGGAGTTCTGTTAACTTAATTTTTGGCCGGGGGGATTTCAACAACTTCTCCACAGTGGAAACGACAAGCTGTTTATTTGGATATGGCGTTGGGCTGATTCCCGCAGGATTAGCGCTGCTCCTTGGTCCTGCATTTTTTGCGCAAAAAAATTATCGGATCCCTACCTACGCTTCCCTGATTTCTATCGCACTCAATCTTTTGCTTAATTTTATATTGGTATTTTTTTTACATTGGGGACCTGCGAGTCTTGCGATCTCTACAAGCTGTGCCGCCTATTGTAATGCAGGAATCTTGATGTGGAAGCTTGCTGAGAATACATCATTGCCTTGGGCTCGTTTTGTCTTGCGAAAATCGATTAAACTATTGCTTTGCGTAGGAGTTGCTTCTATTTTAACAATTGCCTTTGGAGTTTTCTGCTTGGATATTCCGACTTGCTTGCAGGTGATAAATAAAGAGGCCTACTTTTCCAGAGTCTTTGCAATCCAGATGAGTGATTTCTTTACACTGGCTCTAGTTTTTGTGGGAACATTTTTTGTGGCTGCACGGTCCCTGAATCTTATTGAAAATTCTTTTACCTCCATTCTCTTTCAAGAATTAGGTCCAGATTCGGAGGAAGGATAAGGGAGGGCATACTCAACTTGAGCCTTTATGAGTATATATTCGATTTTTCGTTGGGAAAACTCTCATATTGAGTACAATTAGTAATTGTGATGCTTGAGCTTCCGCTTCCTATTCCAATCGCGGGGCTTTGGTGCCGCCGAATCGTTCAATTTATTGTGGTCCTCTTATACTTAGAGATGTAGATTTATGCAATCAGTGATTCCTTCTCAGGTTAAATCCTGGGGTACTCAGATTTTCGGTTATGTGGCCATTGCTTTTGGTGCTTTTTTGGCCGCTTTTGCCATTGAAGTATTTTTACTTCCTAATAACATCATTGACGGTGGAATTGTGGGCTTGGCGATGACGGGTGGACATGTTTTTGGCCAATACTGGTTTCCTTATCTGTTTATCCTGCTCAATATTCCCTTCCTTTGCCTCGCTTATCGGCATATCGGAAAAGTGTTTGTTTTACATATGTTTGCTGCATTTGCCTTATTTTCAGGGTTTCTGATCCTGATTCATCAATTTATGCCTTTGACCTTTCATGGAGATAACTTGGAGGTCGTGGTCATTGGGGGGGCGATTTTGGGGATAGGTTTAGGGACCGTCATTCGGTACGGGGGATGTGTGGACGGTACCGAGATTTTGGGCATCATCATCAATCGAAAACTTGGATTTACCGTAGGACAAGTCGTTCTTGTCTGCAATATCCTTGTATTTGGGCTTGCAGGATTTGTCTTTCCCGATTGGCATACCCCGCTTCTTTCTCTTATTACCTATATTGTGGTCGTTAAAATCATGGATGCGGTGATTGTAGGGTTGGATGAAACAAAATCGGTTTTGATCATCTCCTCTCATTCTCAAGCCATTGCAGAAGCCATTGTCCATGAGCTTGGTTTAGGTCTTACGGTGATGTATGGAAGAGGGGGATATTCAGGGGATGAGCGGGAAATCTTATATGTCATTGCTGAGCGGCTCCAGCTGGCCGAACTAAAAGAACTCATTCATCGAGAAGATCCTGCAGCGTTCATTGCTATAGAAAACTTGCATGAAGTTGCCACAGGCAAATATGGGACGGGAAAAAAGAAAAAACGATTGCAGGATATGATTACAACCGTTCTTGGAACAACAGGTCGATGACAGCATGCCTCACACTTTCTCAAGATAGGGAAATCCCCTTTGAAGAATTGCGTATGCAGGCAATTCAACTAGGATGGCAGGAGATAGGGGTGACCCCGGCGCAAGTTCCAGAAGAAGATGTCCAGGCTTATCTACAATGGCTTAAAAGGGGAGGCCACGGGGAGTTGGCGTGGATGGAAAAAGAGATGCGTTGTTATCCAGAGCAGCTCTTTCCTGGCGCTAAAACAGCGATTTTGTTTTTAAGTTACTATAAGCAAGAAAAGCTGCCGTTTCGTGAGGATGCGGGAGTGGTTGCTTCCTATGCTCGTGGTCGAGATTATCATAGAGTTCATCAAAAAAGATTAAAAAAATTTATCCAATGGTTGGAAATCCGGACGGGAGAAAGAGGGATAGCGAAAGGATTTAGCGACTCTTCTCCCTTGTTGGAAAAAGCATTGGCGGTTCAGGCCGGCTTGGGCTGGTTTGGGAAGAACACGCTTTTAATCCATCGCCGTTTGGGAACCTACACACTGATTTCAGGTGTGCTGACTACGTTGGAATTCTCCTATGCGGCTGTCCACCCCCGCTTGCCCAAATGCGGGTCATGCAGGCGTTGCTTGGATGCTTGTCCCACACAGGCTTTGGTAGCCCCTTACCACTTAGATGCAGCGAAATGTCTTTCCTATCAGTTGATTGAATCCAAAAAGCCGCTCTCTCAAGAAACTATTAAAAGTAATCCCGGATATATTTTTGGTTGTGATATTTGTCAGGATGTGTGTCCGCATAATATGCGAACCCCCCTTTCTCTAAGTCCAGAATTTTCTCCGGAACAAGGCATGGGCGGATATTTGAAGCTTGAGCAAGTTGAGAAGTTAGAGAAGACTCCGGAGGCACTGCATGGCACTCCATTACAGAGGAGAGGTGTGCAGGGATTGCGCCATACAGCAGAAACGTTGTTTGCGAGCGGCGTAGAGAATTCGGGAGAACGAGAAGAGACGTAACGTGATCAAAGCAATAGGAGTTTCTGCATGAGTAGTTTTTATGAAAATCAGGAAAGGCTATTTACGATGGATGCTTGGCGTATTTTTCGGATTCTCTCTGAATTTGTGGATGGGTTTGAAACCATGACCAGCTTAGGTCCCTCTGTATCTATCTTTGGATCTGCCCGTTTTCCTACAAACAGTCCTTATTATCAAATGGGAGTAGATGTCGCTCAACATATTGCAAAGAAGGGATTTGCCATTATCACCGGAGGGGGTCCTGGCATTATGGAGGCGGCCAATAGGGGGGCTCAGGAAGCAAAAGGAAGCTCTTGTGGTTTGAGTATAGATCTACCTCTTGAGTATGAGCCAAACAAATATATAGATCCAAAATACCGACTGCAATTCCGTTACTTTTTTGTTCGCAAAGTGATGTTTATTCGATATGCCCAAGGATTTGTCTTTTTACCTGGAGGGGTAGGGACCTTGGATGAGTTATTTGAAGCACTGACGCTGATTCAAACAAACAAAATCCGCGCGTTTCCTATCTATCTGATGGGGGCTACTTACTGGGAAGGGTTGATTGACTGGATGAAGGGGACGTTGCTAGCTGAAGAAGCGATTAGCCCTGAAGACCTCAACCTTATTCAGATTACCGATGATCCTGAGGAAGTGGCGCATGGGATTGAGAGACATTATCAACGAGATCGCGTTCAGAAAAATTTTTAACAGCGACCTGCATAGGATTTTTAGCAGTCGAAATACTCGCAGCCAAGATTCCCGCCTAAAGACAATAAAGCCTATTCGACTGCATAACTCAACGCCGAGATTTAATGCTCTTTTGATTTTTTCTTATTCCCACCGATCAGTCAAGAACTCTTCTGGGATAGCTGGCAGAGACTGAGAATCGTGGATATTAAGATAGCTTTCAATCAGTTTAGTAATGTCGCGAGGCAGATACACCAACGCGTTATCGATGAGATGGTCTCTCTCCTCGCGGTAGGCTTCTTCCACAATTGCAAATATTGGTCTTTGTTTAAAAAAGTTTGCTAACTCTTCATTTCCGTTATGGACCTTTTCCTTTTCGCCAGAAGAAACTCTCCTTAACATGGGTATATACCGCATAAATCTGTGCACGCTCAGAATCCCCGTTCCCAGCATGCACCAGCTTTTTGCAAGTGCTTTCAATTCATCATCGGAGGGAATAAATCTCTGCGCCATCCGATTGACTTGATAGCAAGCGAATTTAGAAGCATAGACACGATCGACCTTTTGTATAAACCGTTTCAAAAATTCCTGAACGAGGGGAATAAGTAACTTATGACTGGGTCTGTCCATCTCATTTACCATCGGATCGAGCCAATCCGATGCGACACAATCATTCCACTTTACAACGTCTAATAATTTTTCTAATAAATTTATTTGACTTTCTACGATCTGTTTTATAGTGTTTTTTACACTAACCTCTATGTGGTAAAAACTCTTAGAGAACATGCGATTTAATGCATTCTGAACTTCCAAAAATAACTCTTTAAAAGATCTATTTGTTGGTTTTCTATGAGCGTATCTAAAAGGAGATGAACAGTTGGAAGAATCGTTAAATAGTCTGCCTCAATGAGAGTCTTATCTAGTGTGAGCAGCGAAAGTAACGCCTTTTTTACTTTATCAGGATAAAGAGTGACTTGATCTTGATGGATGCCATTCGCTAACTCTTCAATTATTTCTCTACCTTCAGGTTTTGCTACTGTTCGCATTCCTTCAAAAGCGTCACGTGTAATGATCAAAGGCGGCTGTGTAGAAGACGGATTCGAAGCCGCGAATGTCTCTGTGCTTCCTCCCTCTTGGCCTTTATTTTGCTGCAAGGGTGGGAGATGTGAAGAATCCGGTGGGGAAATTGAGCGGTTTCAAGGGGAAATGAGTATCTGTAAGCTTTATTAAAGATTTGATATGTATTAAATAGACAATCATAACAAGAGGGCTGCAGATGAGTACAACGAGAGAGACTGCCATATGTTGCAAATGCTGCTTAGTACCAAAATGACACATAACTCCTATTGTCAAAAGCGTAACAGTTAGATCAGCTGTTGCTGCGAAAGGAATGACTATAGCGATAAAAAGGTGTGTAATTCCCTGTTCAAAGTGTAGGCGCAAAGTTGAAATGTCGTATTCCTGCAAAGTTAAAATGTCGTATTTGACTCCCATGAGATATAAAAAATAGATTATCTACACGCTAATCACCCAAGGAGGAGGTTAGTGTGGAGGAAGGAGCATATATGACCAAACGAGATCTGAATAGAGCAGA
>FTIX01000017.1_pt1 | contig 16087 bp, 15 predicted proteins | sample 1658561 | NCBI WGS metagenome assembly FTIX01 (sample SAMEA3914836, study PRJEB12502) | metagenome | biome: forest; material: soil | place: Canada | collected 2011-07-03 | depth 0.3 m | reverse complement strand
GGATGTCAGTTCCAAGCCCCCAAGGACGGGTTCACGGCGTCCCTTAAGTTCAAGTTCCGAGCACCCGCGTAACCTCAGTGCCAATAGATAGAAATGTTGATCTAAAGATTTCGTAATTGTTCCTTGTGGAAAAAGGTGTATCCTTCCAAGCAGAAAGATAAATGATTAATGGGAAAACACTTATGAAACAAACAAAACAAATCATCCAAACCCAAGAAGCTCCTGCCGCTATTGGCACTTATTCGCAAGCGGTTAAAACCGGTAATCATGTGTATATTTCCGGACAAATTCCCTTGCGGCCGGATACTATGCAGATGGTAGAGGGTGATATTAAAGAACATACACAGCAGGTGTTTAAAAATTTAGACGCAATCGCTAAGGCGGCTGGTGGTAGTCTTGCGGATGTGGTGAAGTTAAATGTTTTTCTGCGTGATTTGACTCACTTTCCTATTGTGAATGAGGTAATGGCTGAATTTTTTCAACAACCCTATCCAGCACGCGCGGTGATTGGAGTGTCAGCATTGCCTAAAGATGCTGTAGTTGAAGCCGATGCTATTATGAAATTGCCTGATGCCTAAAAAAATACCTTCTCTTTCGCAGCTGCCTTGCACTCAATTGCGAGGAGTGGGGCCGCAGATGGCCGCGCGCTTGGATAAATTGGGCATCCATAGTGTGCAAGATTTATTATTTCATTTACCGTTTCGTTATCAAGATCGTACGCGTATTTTGCCAGTGTCTCGCTTGCGTCCTGGCGATCACGCGGTGATTGAGGGCAGCGTCCTTAATGCGCAAATACGCTATGGCAAACGCCCCAGTTTATTATGTTCCCTAAAAGATGATAGCGGCATCATAATCCTCCGGTTCTTTCATTTTACGCAATCGCAACGTGAACTGTTGATGCGACCAGAAGTTAAAATTCGCTGCTTCGGTGAGGTGCGATGGGGGGCGGCGAATTTTGAAATGATTCATCCAGAATATCACTTGGTTACAGCCGACACGCCAGCTCCCAGCGCGGAATCATTAACTCCAATTTATCCAACAACCGAAGGTATCCATCAAATTAGTTTTCGTAAACTGACAGAACAAGCCCTGAGTTTGCTGCATGAAAATAAGCAGGTCGAGGATTATTTACCTGAGGCTATTTTGCAGCAATTTTCTCTGCCCAATTTAGTGGATGCATTACAATATGTGCATCGTCCACCGCCTGATGCGCCGATAGCGCAATTGCTCGCAGGCTTGCATCCAGCGCAGCAGCGTTTGGCATTTGAAGAATTACTCGCGCATCAACTCAGCCTGCAACAATTACGGACTAGTATTCAACAGAATTTAGCGCCGGAATTAACTGAGCAGGGCCTGCATGGACAATTTCTCACCCGATTACCTTTCTCCTTAACACAAGCCCAGCAGCAAGTTTTAGTGGAAATTGCTCGTGATTTAAATCAAACCCAGCCGATGTTGCGTCTGTTACAAGGCGATGTGGGTTCCGGCAAAACCGTAGTGGCTGCCTTAGCCATGCTGCAAGCTGTTGCCAGTGGCTACCAAGCGGCTTTGATGGCGCCGACGGAACTATTAGCTGAACAACACTATCAAAATTTCCAGCAATGGCTACAGCCTTTAGGACTAAATGTGGTGTTTCTGGTGTCGGCGCTGAAATCATCCGTTCGGAATAAAGCTTTAGCGCTGATGGATAATGGGGAAGCTCATGTGATTATTGGCACTCATGCCTTGTTCCAAAAAGGTGTAGAATTCGCGCGTTTGGCTTTGGTCATTATTGATGAGCAGCACCGTTTCGGTGTGCAACAACGCTTAGATTTGATGGAAAAAGGCCGGCAACGTAATATTTTCCCGCATCAATTAATTATGACTGCAACCCCCATTCCCAGAACATTAGCAATGACTGCTTATGCTGATCTGGACTGTTCGGTCATCAATGAGTTGCCCCCAGGGCGTAAACCCATTACGACGGTAGTGGTGTCTGATTCTCGGCGTCCCGAGGTAATAGCCCGCATTCATGAAGCCTGCCGTTCTGGCCAACAGGCTTATTGGGTATGTACTTTGATTGAAGAATCAGAAGTATTGCAATGCCAGGCTGCGGAGGCAACTTTCACCACTTTAAGTGAATCACTGCCGGGTGTCCGCATCGCTTTAATTCATGGTCGATTAAAAGCTGCTGAAAAAGAACAGACGATGGCGGCTTTTAAAGCCGGTAACATCGATTTGCTAGTAGCTACTACTGTCATTGAGGTGGGTGTCGATGTGCCCAATGCAAGTTTACTGGTGATAGAAAATGCCGAGCGTTTAGGCTTAGCGCAGTTACATCAATTAAGAGGGCGGGTAGGGCGCGGACAAAATGCCAGTTACTGCGTGTTACTGCATCAAAACCCGCTGTCAGCGCAGGCAAAACAGCGTCTGACAGTTTTGCGTAATAGCACTGATGGTTTCGTTATTGCCCAGCAAGATCTGGAGATCAGAGGCCCAGGAGAAGTTCTAGGCACCCGACAGACCGGCCTCATGCAGTTTCGTATCGCGGATTTGTTGCGTGATAAAAATTTATTACCGGAAGTGCAGCAGGTCAGTCAATTGCTGCTGAAAGAACATGCCGAATTACTGCCATTATTACTGCATCGCTGGATTCCGCAAGGGCAGCGTTATGTCAGAGTCTAAATTATACTGCTACTACTGAAATATATTGTTTCTTTGCGTAATTCATTATTTTTTCATCATGAGTTAAAAGTGTTAAGCTGTGTAAACGTGCAGTAGCAATAATCAAACGATCTGCGGGATCGCCATGAAAGCCATCTGGCAATTGACAACTTTCTGCGGCAATTTCAGGAGATAATGCTTTTACTTCAATACCAGGTAAATTAATTGCTTCCTGTATCCAGGCCAGAATGGGTTTCTCCAGGATGATCTGTTCCTTCATGGCCAGCATGCTCACTTCCCACATAGAAATTGCCGCAATACAGACTTGTCCGTGTTGTGCAGAGTCATTAATTAACTTTTGATGTTTACTGGATAGGGCAGAGACACCTTCCATTAACCAGATCCAGACATGCGTATCTAAAAGCAAACCTTTCATTGTTCTGCATCCCACTCTTCATTAGTTGATATGATATTGCCTTTTATTTTCAAATTGCCTTTTAAAATACCAAACAGGTTAATAGGTTCTTCTTCTATGGGAACCAATTTGGCGACGGGCACGCCGTGTTTGGTAATAATCAAAGAGATATGTTTTTCATTAACATAGTCCATTAATTGCAGACATTGTGCTTTGAATTTTCCGGCGGGGACTGTGCGAATAGTCATGTTCATTTTAAAGTATCCATGGTCATGTGATTATGGTCATTTTATAGGTTGTTCGATGCATAATCAAGAACGACTGATAATATTAATCTGATCAAGCCGCCTGAAGGTGTTTTTCCGCTGGTGTTCCCTCCTTAGGAGGGGTATGTTTAACATCAGTAAAGGCATGATTTCAATACCGTAGTTATTTAGCCTGGAGGTTTTTATGTTAGGAATACCATCAAAATTATTGCGGGGAGACCGGGAAAAATTTGAAGAAAAGCTTAAACAAAGAATTGCAGTAGGCAAGCATTTAAAAAAACAGGGGCTTGAATTATATAGTAAAGGTGAATATAGCGCTGGATTGGAGTGTTTATTCGCCGCGCTAGAAAATAATGAAGGAGATTTTGAAACTCTAACCCAGTTGCGTACAAAAACATTGGAACAGATCCAGAGATTACGTGCACAAGGAGAAAATAAGGAGGCAGAGGAATTGATGGAGCGGCTAAAGTCTAGACTACCCTTTGAAGATAGTAAATTAGAATTAAAAGGACAATTAGCTGACAACTCAGAGCCCCCATTACAATCCGAGACTGGGAATAAATTGGTGCAATCCGCGTCACAGATCTGGGCTGGTCAATTTACTCTCCCTTCATCTCCTAAGGAATTGGATGGAACAACAAATGATAGCTTAAGCTCAGAAGAATCTGAAATACTTGCGGCAGAGGAAAGCAACCCATTCCAGAATAAGTCTAAAACCTGAATACTTATATACACTAGTCATAATAAAAATATGCCGCAGCAATAAATTGCAATACAGCCCAGGCATATACTGCAGCTAGTAAATCATCCACCATCGTACCGAATCCGCCAGATATTTTGCGGTCTAGCCAATAAATCGGCCACGGCTTCCAGATATCGAAAATTCGAAATAATACAAAACCGGCGATGATCCAAAACCAACCCAGAGGCACTGCAAACATGGTGAGCATATATCCAGCGATCTCATCCCATACGATACCTTTGTAGTCATGAATGCCAATCTCGCGCTCGGTGTTATCACAAATATAAATGCCGGCAATAATCACCAGCAGTGTCACCAAAGCGTATAACCACAGCGGGAAGTGCATCATCAACATATAAATCGGAATGGCGACGACGGTCCCCCAGGTCCCAGGCATTTTCGGTAATACGCCGCTGCCAAAACCAAAAGCAAGGAAATGAATGGGGTTGCGCCATACGCTGCGTATGGTGTGGGCTGAGGGGTGATGGGATTTTATAGATTTCATGACCAATTCCTGTTCTCAAAAGTGAGTGTAACCTTTTTTCACCAGTGTTGCAGTTTGTCCCTTACGATAGCTTAACCTCAAACCTGGTGTTTCTTCAATTTTGCCAATTAAATGACAGGGCAGCCCAAGTTGAGTGCATATCTGGTCTAGTTCTTTTTCGCGTTCTGCCGCCACGGTAAAACATAATTCATAATCATCGCCGGCAGACAGCGCTAACTCCTGGGCTAGTTGCGGATTAATGCTGCGCAGGACCGGTGATAAGGGTAAATTATCCACGTTGATTTGCGCTCCGACCCCACTTGCGACGAGTATATGTTCCAAATCGGCGACTAGACCATCGGAGATGTCAATCGCACTGTGGGCAATAAAGCGCAAGGCCAGGCCGATTGCTATCCGTGGATCAGGAAAATCTAAACGTCGCCTCACGAATTGTAACTGATCCGCAGGAAGTTGTATTTGGTTTTGCAGACAACGCAAAGCCAGACCCGCATCTCCTAAGCAGCCAGTGACATAAATAGGGTCACCAGGCTTGGCGCCACTGCGTAATATTGCGCTATCGGATGGAATAAAGCCCATGACTTGAGTGCTTATACTCAGTGGCCCAGCGGTCATATTGCCGCCAACCAGCTGCATTTGGTATTGATTTAACAATGGAAAAAAACCTTGGCCAAAGGCCTGGAGCCAGGACGGATCCGCTGCTGGCAAAGTAAGAGATAGCAACACCCATGCGGGCTCTGCGCCCATGGCTGCTAAATCACTTAAACTGATGGCCAGGCATTTATGACCAATAGCCTGAACTGGGGTATCAGGAAAAAAATGGATATTCTCAACTAATGTATCCGTAGTCACTGCAAGGCTTTGGTTTTGACGAGGGGTTAACAGCGCACAATCATCGCCGATGCCTAAGGCTACATCCAGGCGTTGGCCGGCATGTGCTTGCAGATAATGGGCAATCAAATCAAATTCATTCATCGCGACTAGAATGTGTTTTCTGCGGAGATTGGGTTTCAACCTGGCGCAGATCATGGGCTATTTTATGCAATACCGCATTTACAAAACGAAAACCTTCGGTAGCTCCGAAAGTTTTAGCCAGGCGCAAAGCTTCGTCAATGACTACACGATAGGGTATATCAGGACGATGCGCTAACTCAAAAACACCAATACGCAATATAGTGAGTTCGATTGGATTTAATTCCTCAACTCTACGATCCAGAGTGGGTCTTATATAGTCATCTAATTCTGCAACACATCGAGTGGCACTGGTCAGCAGTTCAATAAAATACGGTACGTCAACTTTAGTTGAAATTTGTTCTTGCAAAAACTGATTTTGAATTTCAAGCGGAGATAATTGCGTTAATTGCCATTGATATAATGCTTGTAGCGCAAGGCGACGCGCTTTGCGGCGGGCAGTGGGAGTGGGTTTTTTCGAACTGTCATGGGATGATTTTTGCATAGTTATTTTCGAGTGTTAAATGCCTAAAGGGACTTGCCCCATCATGAGTGCTGTCATTTCTTCACTGTGCTCATGATGACAGCTTCTTATATTCTTCCAACCGTTGAATTTCATCACGGAAGGCATGTACATCTTGAAAACTGCGATGCACTGAAGCAAAGCGTACATAGGCTACCTGATCTAATTGACGCAATTGCTCCATCACTGTCTCGCCAAGAAAAGTTGAGGAAATTTCTCTTTCTCCCTGGGCCCGCAGACTGCGAATAATTTGAGAAATTGAGGTTTCCACTTGATCCGCACTCACCGGCCGTTTTTCCAGTGCTTTCATCATACCTGCACGCAGCTTTTTTTCTTCAAAAGCAACGCGACGTTGATCGCGTTTGATAATTTGCGGCATTAATAATTCCACAATCTCATAGGTGGTAAAACGCTCATTACAATTGGGGCATTCTCGTCGTCGGCGAATCTGGTTTTCTTCATCCACGAGCCGAGAATCAATCACCCGAGTATCAGAAGTATGACAAAATGGACAATGCATAACCGAATCCTTTAAGCAGCCGTATAGACTGGGAAGTTCCTGCAAATATCCAGCACTGCAGTTTTCACTCGTTCCACAGTCGCGTTATCTTGTAAATTATCTAAGATATCACAGACCCAGCCGGCCAACAGCTCGGTCTCTTGTTCTTTAAAGCCACGAGTCGTGATAGCGGGAGTGCCTAATCTTAAGCCACTGGTGATAAAAGGCGAACGCGGATCATTGGGTACCGCATTTTTATTCACGGTGATATTGGCTTCGCCCAAGCGGATTTCAGCATCTTTACCGGTGATATCCTTATCGATGAGATCCAACAAAAACAAATGATTGTCAGTGCCGCCGGAAACGACTTTATAACCGCGCTGCATAATGACCGCCGCCATTTTACGAGCATTATTGAGGATTTGCTGCTGATATTGCTTGAATTCAGGCGCCATCGCTTCTTTAAACGCCACAGCTTTTGCAGCGATCACATGCATCAAGGGGCCGCCTTGTAAGCCGGGGAATACCGCAGAATTCAGTTTTTTCTCAATTTCGGGATTGGCCTTAGCCAAAATAAAACCACTGCGTGGTCCGCGTAATGTTTTGTGCGTAGTCGAAGTGGTGACATCGGCAATTTGTACTGGGGAAGGGTAAAGCCCCGCGGCAATTAACCCGGCCACATGAGCGATATCAGCGACCATGTAAGCACCGACGGCATCAGCAATTGCTCGAAATCGTTGCCAATCAGCAATACGTGAATACGCGGAAAATCCAGTCATCAGCATTTTCGGCCGGTGTTCTTTCGCTAAGGCTTCGACCTGTTCATAATCGATTTCTCCCGTTTGTGCATTGAGGCCATAAGTGACGGCATGGTAAATTTTGCCAGAAAAATTAACTTTCGAACCGTGGGTTAAGTGTCCGCCGTCGGCAAGGCTCATTCCCAATACTGTGTCGCCTGGGTTGAGTAATGCCAGGTACACCGCTGCATTAGCCTGAGAACCGGAATGGGGTTGAACATTGGCATAATCAGCAGCAAATAATTTTTTTACTCTGGAAATTGCTAATTCTTCAGCGATATCGACGTATTCACAGCCACCATAATAGCGTTTGCCGGGATACCCTTCCGCATATTTATTGGTTAATACGGAACCTTGTGCTGCCATGACCAGTGGGCTGGTATAATTTTCAGAGGCAATCAATTCAATGTGATCTTCTTGTCGGCGAATTTCACCTTTTATCGCCTGCCATAATTCTGGATCAAAGCTTTCTATTGTTAGGTCTTTATTAAACATTTATATCTCTCTCCTAGTGCCATTCACTATCCGCATCGACTAAACCGTATTTAATTGCCATGCGGGTGGCCTCTACATCAGTTTTTACTTCAAGCTTCTTTAAAATATTACTGCGATAGCCATTAATGGTTTTGGTGCTAAGAAATAATTTCTTGGCAATATCTTCGGTGTCAATCCCGCGCGCTACCATCAGCAAAATTTGTAATTCGCGTTCTGACAATTGAGCAAAAGGCGAAATCTTGGTGGGAGAAAAACGCGGCAGCAGAATTTGATCTAACATGACAGGATCAATATAACGGGTACCTTCTTGCAAAGATTTAATTGCCAGTAATAATTGTTCCTGATTGGCATTTTTGGTTAAGAATCCCAAAGCACCCAAACCAATTAACCGTGAGGGCACATACTTATCAAGGTGTGTCGTGGTGACCAGGATTTTGATATCAGGATCATTGCGCAATAAGCGCATGGTTGCTTCCATACCGCCTATTCCGGGCATATTAATATCCATCAGCACGATATCAGGTTTCAATTCGCGTGCCAAGTGAACAGCGTCTTCGCCATTAGCCGCTTCACCGACAATCTCAAGGTTTTTCATATCCGCGAGCAATAGCCTAATGCCGGTGCGCACCAATGCATGATCATCTACAAGTAGAATAGTAGTCGTCATAAACTCTCCTTAATGTGCCTGATCCCAATTATCACCTACACTCACATGAATCGCCAAGGGAACTGATAATTCCACCACGTGGATCATAGCTTCTCGAATATATTCTATCATTTGATTGACGTCTGATTCAGCGACTTCAAAGACCAGCTCATCATGGACCTGCATAATCATTTTTGCATTTAATTTGCTAGTTCGTAAGTGCTGATCTAGATGGATCATCGCTAGTTTAATTATATCGGCAGCTGTGCCTTGCATGGGAGCATTAATAGCAGCACGTTCTGCAGCGCGGCGTCTTTGCATCTGGCTGCTGCGGATATCTGGAACAAATAATCGTCGCCCAAATAAAGTTTTTACAAAGCCTTGATTAGAGGCTAATTCACGTGTGCTATCCATATAGTTTTTAACATGGGGGTAGCGCGCAAAATAAAGGTCGATATAAGCTTGGGCGGTGTTTCTATCGATAGCCAATTGCCGCGACAAACCAAATGCGGACATTCCATAAATTAAGCCAAAATTAATCGCCTTGGCATGACGTCTTTGCTCAGCAGTCACCTGGTTGAGCTCCACAGCAAATACTTCGGCAGCAGTAGCGGTATGGATATCAAGGTCTTTGGCAAATGCTGACAATAAGCTGGCGTCTTGTGATAAATGTGCCATGATGCGTAATTCTATTTGCGAATAGTCAGCAGAGATGATTTTATAGCCGGGTGGTGCGATGAACGCTTGCCTGATGCGACGTCCTTCTTCGTTGCGCACAGGAATATTTTGCAGATTAGGGTCAGTAGAAGAGAGGCGGCCTGTAGAAGTGACAGCTTGATTGTAACAGGTATGGATACGCTGGGTTTTTGGGTGGATTTGCCTGGGTAAACTATCCGTATAAGTAGACTTGAGTTTAGTTAAACTACGGTACTCGAGAATGAGTTTAGGCAATGGATAATCCAAAGCTAATTCCTGTAGGACCGATTCTGCAGTGGAAGGGGCGCCGGTGGGTGTCTTACTTAACACCGGTAAATGTAAGCGATCATATAAAATTTCTTGTAATTGCTTGGGCGATGACAAATTAAAGACTGTTCCCGCCAGATGATAAGTTTCCGTTTCAAGTTCCACTATGCGCTTGGCCAGATCATGGCTTTGATTAGCTAGTAATTTTGGATCGATCATCACCCCGTAGCGTTCCATATGCTGCAATACCGGTAATAACTCTAGCTCGATATCGAGCAATATTCTTTTTAAATCAGGATCATTGGCAATTTTTGGCCATAATGTTTCATGTACTTGCAGTGCATAATCCGCAGCTTGTGCACAATAAGCGCTGGCTTCATGCAAATCAATTTGTGCCAAGGGTAATTGTTTTGCGCCTTTGCCTGTGATGTCTGTTAAAACGAGGGGATTTTTTCCTAAATATTTCAGGGTCAAACTATTTAAATCATGACGATTACCCGAACTGTCTAACACATAGGATTCCAGCATGGTGTCAAATAGTCTGGCTTTGAAATGCAATTCATGGTTGGCGAATACACTGATGATATTTTTCATGTCGTCGCCAATTATAGTTTTCCCAGGATTTTCCAGCAAAGGTTTGAAGCGGGCTAATACATAGTCACGGGAAAGTTGCGCCGGTGCGCCAAAATAATCATGGGCCATAGGAATATATGCAGCTTGATTAGGGGCAACTGCAACGGCAATACCTACTAATCGTGCATCCAATGGGTTGGTGCTGTTGTTCATAATGGCGAGAGCAAAACTAGCACTTGCCTGTAATTTTTGCAGCCACTGATCTAGTTGGTTTTCGGTTAGAACAGTCTCATATTCTGGTACAGTTTGCGGCTGGACATTGCCATCGGGGTTTTCCAATAATTCTTTCAGCCAGGATTTAAATTCTAAATGCTGAAATAAATTAATTAACTGAGCCGAATCGGCTGGTTTGGCCTGCAAATCTTCTGGAGTGTAGGGTAGAGCTATATCGGTTTTTAAAGTGACGAGTGTTCGGGAAAGTTCCAGTTGCGGTAGGGTATTGCGGAGGTTTTCGCCAATTTTACCACTGAATTCTGCAGCATGGGCAATAATTGCATCCAGTGAGCCATAGTCTTGCAGCCATTTAACCGCGGTTTTGGGACCTACTTTGGGCACACCGGGAATGTTATCCACGCTATCCCCGATCAAAGTCAGGTAGTCGATCATTTTTTCTGGGGGAATGCCAAATTTTTCAGTCACGCCTTTTCTATCGAGGACGACATTGGTCATGGTGTTAATTAAGGTAATGTGCTCGTCCACTAGTTGTGCTAGGTCTTTATCGCCGGTGGAAATTACTATCTGCCAGCCTTTTTGCGCAGCCGTATGAGCCAAAGTGGCAATGACATCATCGGCCTCGACTCCGGGTATAGTGATCAAAGGCAGGCCCATGGCAGTTATTGCAGTATGTATAGCTTGAATTTGCCCTCTTAATTCATCAGGCATCGAGGGGCGATGTGCTTTATAAGCAGGATAGATTTCATCGCGAAAAGTCTTTTCTTTCGCGTCAAAGACGACGGCGACATACTGTGGGTTATAGTCTGCTAGTAACTTGCGGATCATGTTCATGACCCCGTAGACAGCGCCGGTAGGCTCGCCTTTGGAATTGGTTAGTGCGGGTAGGGCATGGAATGCGCGATACAGATAGGAAGAACCATCAATCAAAATCAAAGGTTTGCTTGCTGGGCTTGGGGACATGAGGCTATGGTTCCAGGGCTATAATTAGCTATTTTATAACCTTTAGCTTCGGCAATTACAATCTTTTATATCGAATTCTTTGATTCAGCAGACAAATGTTATATAATAGTCGTCATTTTTAAAAACATAAATATCATATTGAAAACACTCTTTAATAATATTAAAACAGGAATATAAAATGCCATACATTCTATATAGAATACCCGATGAAAGCCCAGAATTAGAATATGATTCCATTTCCTCTTTTCGACTCCCAGGTAAAGAAGCTGAATTTTCTAGGGGTGATTATGAGACAGGTGAGGCGGGGGATTATGTAGGTAGCGCAGAAAAAGATATAGTGAAGTTTTCCTCTGTATTTCAGGATTTTGCAGATCTGATGATGAAGTATATTTTGGGTATTCCTCTCGAAGAGGCAGAAACCTACGAGTATGAGTTGGGGAGTGAGGCGGAGCATGCTATTGAAGAAGACGCAGATCGCCTGAAAAGTGACACAAGATCTCTAAAATATGCTGTATTTAAATTGCCTATTGGAGTAAGTGAACTCCATGAAATGGCAAATACAAAGAGTAAAGAAAAAAACCTGATCCAAGTAATCGAAGAAACCTATTTATACGATAATGATGGCAATTATATTTCTAGGCAAAGTAAAGAAGAAGTTCTCAATCGCTCTAAGCCTTCAACGGTGTCCCGGGAAGCAAAAACTGTTCAACTTCAAGATGCAACGGTGAGTGATCTTAACTTCCTTGAGTCTGATGATTTGCGAGACAAGCGAATTGCGTGGGATAAATGGCCGAATGATCAGGTCATTGATTATGAGGATGATGATTTTTCCTCCATTTTAGGTCCCATACCTTCAAAAACGCCTTGCGTGTTTCTGGAGGTGGCAAATAGGGACAGGCCAGGTACCACAGTACACGTTTATACTGAGGCAACTTTTGAAAAATGGCTAAAAGATTTGCGTGAGGATGGTGGCGCTGGACCGCTATTAGATCCCGACACGATGGACCCCGTGCTTAGCATCGGCAGGGGACCGGTTGATTTAGTTATAGCAAGTGGTATCAGCCCAATAAATACTAAAATAGATTCTCCTGAGCCTGCTCGTGCTGGCGCCTCAGCTGTTTCGGTTCCTCAAGGCTTAAAACTTCATGATGTGATAGTGGCTAATTTTAGCCCTGTCGAGCCCAGTGAGCTGAAAGGACAGCAGGTTGCAGGCAATGCCTGGCCGAAGGATCAAGTACTTGATGACGATGGTTTGTTCGATCTTGATGCACCGCCCATGCCTTCAGGAACGCCGGCCGTATTTCTTGAAGTGGCAGTAAAAGACGAAAAAGGCAATCAAACGGGTACTGCTATCCATGTTTATAATAGGAAAGCTTTTGAAGAATGGTTGCGAGATGAGAAGAAATTCGGTGAAAAAGGCGAAGTACTAAGGGATCCAGATACAAATCAAGTCGTTCTTAGTATGCGTAAGGGACCCGTTGACTTGGTCAGAATGTGTGGTGTTAATCCACCGCCCGGGATAGCACCAGAAGCCAAAGCGGATTCTTGGGCAGTCTCTATTTACCCTGAAGATGTCTCTATAAATACTATTACCTCCTTTACTCCTGATGATTTAAAAGGAAAGCAAATTGTCGGTAATGAATGGCCCAAAGATAAAATAATTAATCTAGATGAAGACATTCCTCTTGAAACACCCTGTGTATTTGTTGAGGTGGCGTTAAAAGATAAGAATGGCAATCAAAAAGGTACAGTTATACATGTTTATACTGAGGAAGCTTTTGCAGGTTGGTTGAAAGATCAGCAAGATATCGGACGTTCTGTTCTTCTCGATCCTAACACCAATGCCCCTGCTATAAAGATAGGTAGAGGTCCTGTTGATTTGGTCATGGCATGTGGTGTCAATCCACCTCCAGTTGCAGCTGTACCTGAAGCACCTATGCCTGCAATAAGTGTTGCTAATTCTTCCAGCTCTTTATTTAGAGCACCTGCTAATCCTGTCCCTGCTAATCCTAATCGTGCAGCCTCTGCGCCTGTACTTGCGCCTGCAGCCGCTCCTGCACCTCAGGGTGGTACTATTAATCTTCAGACATTAAATTTGGCTAACCTCCCTAGACTGAAAGAGAATGATTTCAATCCGAATGAGATTAGTATTGCCGGTAATGGTTGGCCGAAACATGTAATAGGTGATGATCCTGATGAAGAGGTAGATGCTGAGACAGAATGTTTGTTTCTGGATACAGTGCAAAAAAGAGCAGACGGTACTTCAAAAATCTTTCGGCATGTTTTCCCTATAGATGATATTGGACCTTGGATTGTAGGCTGTAAAGAAAAAGGTGAAACAACGCTTCGAGTTCCAACTACCAATGAAGAAGGCATTGTTCGTGTGAGCCAAGGTTCGGTTGATCTCTTAAGAGGAGGATTTGGTTATAAACCCGCTGCAGAAAATAATGCTCTGGTACCTTAATTAGCTAGATCTGGACGACGTATTTAAGGATAGTTAATCTTAAAAAATCGAGTGGAATGACGATCTCTATGGTCACTCCACTCGATCTTACCTTTTTTCTCTGTTACATTTTCCAACTCTGTTGTACCCCTCGCATCAGTCTGCTGCCAGGCGCACAAAATTAATAAAGGCAATAAACTTTAAGGTAATAAAAACGAATAAAAGAGGTAAGGCTTTGAAACGTTGTATTCTATTGTTTTTGATTTTATGGTTTTCTCTGCCGGCATATCCCACGAATTCGACAATAGAATCTAATAAGCAACTCACGGATTTTCCCTGGGCAGTCATGGGTTTTTGGGGAAGGCTGACTAACGATGAAATAGCCCAGGTGATGGCTTTTCAGTATACCTTGAATGCAGAGCGCCTATATTCATTGGAAGTTTCTCACCAACTTGCGGCTGATAATCCAGTGCGGCTGTTTTTTCAGCCCTTAGTCACAACGGTAGAGGTGGCTGCTAATGGGACTTACCGGGATGATCCGGTAGGGTCTATTTATGAATTTAATCCTTATTTCCTGGTACGATGGGCGAATTTCCCCTGGAATAAATATCTTGCTACCAGCTTTGCTATCGGTGAGGGGATATCCTATGATACGCAACCTCTACCGATGGAATATGATGAAGAGGGGAATCCAGGTCCGCGCTTGCTGAATTATTTGATGTTTGAAGCGACTTTTGCTTTACCAAAATATCCGCAGTTGGAGTTGGTATGGAGGATTCATCATCGCTCTGGCGTATTTGGCTTATATAGTTCTGAAGTTACGGGTTCTACAGCGGTGGGAGTTGGTATAAGATATCGGTTTTAGATAATTTTAAGTGCGTTGTAAGATCGGTTTGTTTATTTTATAAATAATAAAAGCGTCTGTGGACGGGCAATAGTTAGAAAATTTTAATTTATAGGAGAAAATCATGAGTATTAAACGTTGTGTATCAGTAGTTTCTGCGTTAGCAGTCAGTTTGTCGCTACTAGTATTAAGTGGTTGCACCACCAATCCTTATACTGGTGAAACTCAGGCCAGCAAGACAGGAATAGGCGCTGGTATTGGTGCAGCAAGCGGTGCGGTTCTGGGTCAGATAATAGGGCGCAATACCACCTCAACCTTAGTTGGAGCAACTTTAGGTGCTGCCGTGGGCGGAGTAGCTGGTAATGTAATGGACAGACAAGAAGCTTTATTGCGTGATCAATTAAGAGGTACCGGGGTGAGTGTGGCTCGTCAAGGTAATAATATACAGTTAGTTATGCCAGGTGATGTTACTTTTGCCACCAACAGTGACAATATTAAGTCTAATTTCTACAGCGTGTTAAATTCAGTTGCATTGGTGTTGAAAGAATATAAAGGAACTATCGTACGCGTAGCTGGTTTTACTGATAATACCGGTGCGGCACAATACAATCAGGAATTGTCAGAGCGCCGTGCGCAAAGTGTGGCCACTTACTTGATCAGTCAAGGTGTAGATGCTCGAAGGTTCTCAGTGCTTGGCTTTGGTCAGCGTTCACCTATTGCCAGCAATGCGTCAGTAGATGGCCGTGCCAGAAACCGTCGTGTAGAAATTACCTTGCAGCCAATTCGATAAGAATTCAAAACCAGGTATATAAAGAGCAAGCTTCGGCTTGCTCTTTTGTTTTGAAATGCTGAGTGATAGATTCTTTAGTGTTTGGTAGTCTGGTGAGAGGCAATGTGGAGCTTCTGCCCGAAGCGATTGAGCTTAGGCTTGGGAGCCTTGCTGAGAGGGACGCCGTAAATACATCCATGTAGGCTCGGAATCGACATCCATGTCGATTGACGCCCTCTCAGCAAGGCTCCCAAGCCTAAGCTCAATCGCTTCGGGCAGAAGCTCCACATTGCCTCTCACCAGACTACCAAACACTAAAGAATCTATCACTCAGCATTTCAAAACAAAAGAGCAAGCCGAAGCTTGCTCTTTATATACCTGGTTTTGAATTCTTATCGAATTGGCTGCAAGGTAATTTCTACACGACGGTTTCTGGCACGGCCATCTACTGACGCATTGCTGGCAATAGGTGAACGCTGACCAAAGCCAAGCACTGAGAACCTTCGAGCATCTACACCTTGACTGATCAAGTAAGTGGCCACACTTTGCGCACGGCGCTCTGACAATTCCTGATTGTATTGTGCCGCACCGGTATTATCAGTAAAACCAGCTACGCGTACGATAGTTCCTTTATATTCTTTCAACACCAATGCAACTGAATTTAACACGCTGTAGAAATTAGACTTAATATTGTCACTGTTGGTGGCAAAAGTAACATCACCTGGCATAACTAACTGTATATTATTACCTTGACGAGCCACACTCACCCCGGTACCTCTTAATTGATCACGCAATAAAGCTTCTTGTCTGTCCATTACATTA
>FTIX01000821.1_pt1 | contig 16088 bp, 17 predicted proteins | sample 1658561 | NCBI WGS metagenome assembly FTIX01 (sample SAMEA3914836, study PRJEB12502) | metagenome | biome: forest; material: soil | place: Canada | collected 2011-07-03 | depth 0.3 m | reverse complement strand
GGCTCAGGATGACAGCGGAAGGAGCGCTCAGAATGGCATTCCAGGAGGAGGTAGTGAAGGACAAGAGTTACCATAAATCTACTACTTATGGGTAATGATATGATATGGACTTGACCCCTTCCTTTCCAGGTCAAGTATCATCGACGGTCTTCGATCATATAATTGATAGAAACTTGCATGACGACCCAGGGGAGAAAGATAAAATGGCTAAAGTTGAATTCTAATCAATTTCGAGAAACTCATCAGCCCCAATCAATGGAAGAAATCTCTGCAAAACGGCTGCAAAGATTTCGTGGCTTACTTTTTTTATAAATTTTGCTTTTCGAGCTCGCCAAGATAAGGTTTGAATAATGCTCGAAGCAATCACAGAGGGCTGATCAAGCTCATCAAGAGGTACTTCGCTTAAATGTCCTCGAATACTGGTGCTGATGGGGCAGCAAATGAGAAGACCAGTTTTTTGATTGTAAGATTATCTGCCAAATTTACCAAGCAATACAAATTTATATTTTCTTTAATGTCATAACTCACTTGAACCCAGTCATAGGGGCTGAAGCAGGCTGTGGTTCAGAAGAACTAGCACTTACGCTATTACTAGAAAATGAATGGGAACTATTACTCATAGGTGGTATATCGCTTTTCTTATCTTCTAAATTTTTTTTCCCCATAAGCGCGGTGGCACGTTCTTCATAAGCGGGGAAATCCTTAATAAATTTTTTAAACTCTTTCGAATTCTTGTTGTCACCTATTACTCGAATAAAGTCCACTTCATTGGTTAATATACGTTCAACAGCTCGATCAATATATTCAGGAATATGCAAATTCAATAGATATAGATTGTCTATATTCGGAATTATCCGAGCGAATTCTTGGTCATTTGAAAGAATATATTCCATAACTGGGCCAATATTTATATCGTTTAATTTGCAGAGGTAGCTCAGCATTTGCGGATCTTCGGTCCATTTAGCGAATAACTCATCACCAATAATAGTATTTGGATAATAATCGGGATAAGTTTTTACTATTTCGAGCTTTAAAGCAGGCAGTGCAGCTTTAACCTTGGCTATTTGTTGCTGATGTCGTTCATAGGCTTGGCGAGGTGTCTCACCCTCATTAATTAAGCGCGCAACATCTGGTCCAATACGGTGCAGCTGTTCCTTGTAGACAGCATCCTTAAGAAAAATCTTATAAAGTTCTTTGTTTTCAGAATTAGTTTTGGTGAGATTTAACAAGGGCTCGCGGCTTAGCAATTTTCCTAGCACATGATGCGGCCCTCCTCTTAGTGCCGAATTAAAAGTAGGTTTCTTTAGTTTACTATCTGCATCAGATGGGGGGGATGACAACGGAGTTTGCTCATGCTTAGATTGACTCTCTTCCTTTTTTGGTTGTTTTTCATAACTCATACTAAACCTTTTCTTATAGATATATTAAGATATACTTGTAAAAATAATAAATATTTTACCATAAATATATATATTTGGTCAAATACCCATAATTATATGAAGTTTAAAGAGTAGTTCATTTGAGGCACTGAGGTTTCAGTTCCGAGCCTCCATGGACGGATTCATGGCGTCCCTATGGGGAAGCTCCGCACAGCCTTTCACCGGCCTATCACAGGATTAAAGAGCTATTATTCGGTATTTATAAAGGGAATTATTGTATTGCCCCTATCATGGTATCCGGTTAGTATTACTGAGTAAGCAAAGATGCAGCAATTTTTGAATGGAACCTACATGCTAAGACGATTACTCAGCGTTATTTTTATTTTCACTGCTATCGCTTTATTGACAGCTTGCATCGACAACCCTGCTGTGCACCCCAGCAGCCCCCCCTATTTAATAACCAACCCTTATGGTGTGCCACATTATCCCGGCCCGAGGGGAACCCCAGTCTATCCAGATAGAGCCATCTACTATCCTGACGGCACGGTTTATTGTCCCCAACAACATTATTACTATCGCTATGGGCGAGACTACGGGCGCATTTTCCCCTATCAATATTCTAACTACAGTCGCTATGGGAAAAGCCTTCGTGAAATCTATTGTAATTAGCAGGTCATATTATTATGGAATATAAAGATTATTATAAAATTCTGGGAGTGGATAAAACCGCTACCGAGGAAGTGATAAAAAAACGCTATCGCGTATTGGCGCGCAAATATCATCCCGATGTCAGCAAAGAAGCCAACGCGGAAGAAAAATTCAAAGAAGTGAAGGAAGCTTATGAAGTGCTGAAAGATCCCGCCAAACGTCAGGCTTATGATCAATTAGGTACGCAGTCGGGCCCTGAATTTCGCACACCGCCAGGCTGGCAGTACCAGCAGTATTCCGACTCATCCGAACCGGAATTTGCGGCAGGCGGCTTCAGTGAGTTTTTTGAAAATTTATTTGGCCAGCGAGCCTCTGGACGCGCCAGGCCTCGGGAATATAACCAAGCGGGTGAGGATTTACATAGTAAGATTAGCATCGGTTTGGAGGAGGCTTTTTCTGGTACGGAACGTCTCATCCAACTCCAGGAACCTCGATTGGATGAACGCGGTGAAGTCAAACTACACACCCGCAGCTTAAAAGTTAAAATTCCAGCTGGAGTCACTGCCGGCCAGCAAATTCGGCTTTCCGGACAAGGCAGTCCTGGTTTAGGCAAGGGCCGTCAGGGTGATTTATACCTGGAAATTCAGTTGCTTGACCATCCTTTTTATAAGCTGCGTAATAAAGACATTTATCTGGATTTACCGGTGACCCCTTGGGAAGCAGCCCTGGGCGCTACCATAGAAGTTCCGACTTTGGGCAGTAAGATCGAGCTGAAAATCCCCGCTGGTTCTCAAACCGGTAAAAAATTGCGTCTTAAAGGCCGGGGGTTACCTGGCAAAACGCCCGGTGATCAATATATCACTCTAATGATTTATATCCCAACCCCAGAAACCGATCATCAACGCGAACTCTACCGCAGCATGGCCGAAGCAATGCCCTACAATCCACGGCAAGAACTGTTACGAACTTAACAGGGGAGAATGATGAAAACTTATAAACATTCTATTTCAGCTGTCATTATTGAACATCCCCATTCACTGACTATTGAAGAATTTTGTCGAGCGATACATATTCGAAGAGAGATGGTGGTGGAAATGGTGGAGTATCAAATTATTGCACCCGAGGGGGAAGAGAAGCCTCCAGAAAATTGGCGCTTTGATTCTGCGTCGTTAAAACGGGGTAGAATTGCGGCCAGTTTTTATCAGGATTTAGAAATCAATCTGCCTGGAGTGGCCTTGGCATTGGAACTCTTGGATAAAATTGAAGGTTTGCAAAATCCAGAAGAGAAATAAAACCAGAAGACTAAAAAATTTCCCAGACCCAACGGATGATGGGATGGGGGCGAACGGCCTCGCCCCTGCATCATTTATTATTTTTATTATTTTTTATTATTATTTTAATACGGTTTAACTACTACTCTAGTCCCATACTGGATGAAATTAGCGCTTAACCATTGCGCTGCAGCTGGAGTGACTCGAATGCAGCCATGACTAGCATTAAAGGGGCGTACTTCATTAGAGGCATGGATCGCATAACCACCATGAAAATACATGCAATATCCCATTGGGGCTCCACCATTAGGCAGCGGGAACTTGCTGGAACGGCAATCGGGTCCGCCCTTACTATACACACTAAATACCCCGGAAGGAGTGTGACAGCTACGTCCAAGGTCTCGACAATAATTTGAGCCTCCTGAAGCCCGGCCACTTTTAATTAATGCTCCATCCTGATAGGCGTACCATGTTAATTGATTGGGATCAAAGACGAAGGTTCTGTCCGCATAAGCCGCGGAACTCATCATTAACCCTGATAACCCAGCAAATACCAATGACAATAATGTCATACATTTCGCTATTTTCATTACTTATCTCCTTTTTTTCTATCTTCCAGGCTATAAATGCTGCTTCTACTTGCATCAGCATTATTCCTCTATTTTTGAAATACTGGATAATGATCCAGCTATTGATAAATATAGAACATTTTCATAGGTTTTTTCTAGAAACAAAAAATAAATGACGAGAAAATAGTGAAAATACAAGGCTTTCAATGGCTTACCACGCTGAAGAGATAGCTAGAATTTGAAATTCAGCAGCGTCTATAATAAAATCTTCGCTGTCAGGCTTCTGGCTTTCATGATAATGAACTATGGGATTTCTAACTCAAGGGAGTTTTTAAGATGCAAAGATTTTCTTTCATGAAGTGTTTCGCTATTTTTGTCTCTCTGATCTTCGCCACAGCTATTTCAGCCGCCACACCTAATACCAAACTAGCCACCCCTGCTAAGCCTGTCAGTGATAGCCAAATCACCTCCGATGTAAAAGCCAAAGTGGCTGTCGATCCAGCGGTTTCCAGCACTGTAGTAGCCATCAGCACTAATAAAGGTACTGTATTGATTGTGGGCACCGTCAATACGGGTGATCAGGCCAGTAGATTGGTCGAGCTGGCACAATCCAGTGATGGGGTGAAAGATGTGGATACTTCTAAGCTTAACGTCAGCAACAGCACTCAACCACTAACTGATGCCTTGATTACCGCGAAAATCAAAGGTAAATATCTCCAGCAGAAATTATTAACCGATCAAGACATTGCGGCAATGAAAGTCCAGATTGAAACCAAAAACGGCGTGGTTTATTTGACTGGTACTGTGGAGAATGCCAAGGAAATGAAGAATGCCGCGAGGATTGCCAGAAAAACCAGCGGCGTTAAAGATATACTCAATAATTTGAAAATTGCTAATCAATAAAGTGTAGAAAGTGTAGGGAGGAAGACTAAAAGATGTAGGGAGGAAGGCTAACATTTATTTCGCAGTTATTTCGCCTTCTTTGTGCTATAATGGTTACAGGTTCCAAAGAGCTATCACATTTCCTGAAGGAGGAAAAAACATGTCAAGTAATATACACGAACGACACGATAATTTACACGAACGACACGATGGTCACGCATTTGCGTCTGCCAAAGAATCTTTTAAAGAAGCAGGTCATAATTTAAAAGAAGCTGGGCAAATTTTAACGAAAGAAACCCGCGATAGAGTCGATCAAGCGGTGGTTGATGTTAAAAAACATTCGACTGAAGTTAAAACTGCTGTAAATAATTACATTATTGCAAACCCAATGAAATCGATGGGCTGGTCACTTTTAGCCGGCACTTTTCTGGGTTTCCTGCTGCGAAAATAATTAAGCAGCTTTCATAATAACAAAAGGTCATAAATGGCTATTTTAGAAGAACTCAAACGGTTGTCTAAAACTTCAATAGAGTTAGTGACGGGGATTTCACGCCTTGCCAAATTGGAATTGCAATTAGCAGAAAAAAGCTTACCGACACTCGGTGTTTTGGCTTTTCTGTTCATAGTGCTTATTACCTCCATTTGGCTATGTGTTATCGCCTTACTAATTTTATATTTGACCTCATTCGGAGTACATGTCTGGGTGTCCCTCCTTGGGGCTATCACTGTACATGTACTCCTAGCTGTTATTGTGGGCTTATTCCTCATGAAACATGCGCGTCATCTGAGTTTTTCTGCTACCCGTAAGCATTTCAAATCCCCTCTCAACTCCTAGCGAGCCATTGCATGAAAAAGCTAAAAGCCCAAATAAAAGCTCTGAACAATGAACTTCAGGAAAAAAAAATCGAGCTTTCTGAGACTGTTGAAGCTATTAAAACAGAAGTGGGCAAACCGGGGATGTTGCTGAAAGGATTTTTAGTCGGCATAGCTCTCGGTTACTTACTTTTACCGCGGAAAAACCCTCAGCCACCGATTGGTTTGGCGCACAATACGGATGTCCCCAATCTACCTGCGCCTGCTTCTTTCCGCGATCATCTTGATGTAGCCTTGCGTCAACACTTCCCTTCTAATAATTTGCTGGTCAATGCTGCGAAAATATTGAAGTTTCTTTAAGCCTTTGTAATTGTCCTTTGCGACGCTCAATTTTAAGCTGAGAATCTTCAAAGGTTTTTATAAATTCATTTATTTCTGTGAGTGCGTGTAACGCCCTCCCCCTATCTTTTCTATCACATAGTCCATATGGAAATTCTTGACTAAATTTCTGCCATATACTGAAAAAACCAGCTTTAAGACGTCTTAAGGATATTCGACTATACTTGTTAGAGCCTTACATTAAAAAAGGAGGTATAGGTAATGCAGGCGATTTGGAGTGGCTCTATTTCCTTTGGTTTGGTGAATATCCCCATTAAATTATATAGCGGCTCAGAAGAACGTAGCCTGGATTTGACTATGTTGCATAAAAAAGATATGTCGCCTATTCGCTACGCAAAGATTTGTCGGGCTGAAGAAAAAGAAATTGCCTATGAAGATGTGGTGAAGGGATTTGAATACGAAAAGGGAGAATACGTGGTTTTAACGGAACAGGATTTTGAAAAAGCCAGTAGTCAATCTACCCACATTATTGCCATCAATGAATTCACCGATGAACAAGCCATTGATATTCGTTTTTTTGAGAAACCCTATTATTTAGAGCCAGAAAAAGGCGGTGACAAAGCTTATGCTTTATTGCGTGAAGCTTTAAAAAAATCGAAAAAAGTCGCTGTAGCGACCTTTGTGTTGCGTAACCGCGAACATTTAGCGGTAATCAAACCCATAGGCAAGGTATTAGTGTTAAATCGCATCCGTTTTGCTACTGAAATTCGTTCGGCTAATGGACTCAAACTGCCTGAGCCACATTTGACTAATGAAAAAGAAATCACTATGGCTTTGGCCTTAATCGACCAGCTGAGTCACGACTTTAAAGCGGAAGATTTTCATGATCAATATAGCGAAGATTTAGAAAAAGCGATTATAGCTAAATCTAAAGGCAGAAAAATCACCCAGAAAGCTGGTCCTAAACGCAGTGAAATTCCCAATCTAATGGCTGCTCTCAAAGCCAGTCTTGGATCCAAGGTTAAGCCTAAGCCAACTAAGAAAAAACCAGTTAATAAAAAGCGAGCGGCTTAAATATGTCACTACGCAAATATCAGGGCAAACGTTCCTTTAACAAAACGCCTGAACCTAGGGGGCGTACTCGAAAGAAAATTCAAAGTCAGCTCCATTTTGTCATCCATAAACATGCAGCCTCACATTTGCATTATGATTTACGGCTAGAGATGGCCGGTGTCTTAAAAAGTTGGGCCGTACCTAAAGGACCTTCACTGAATCCCCTGGACAAACGCTTAGCGATTGCGGTGGAAGATCATCCCTATGATTATAAGGACTTTGAAGGGGTGATTCCCAAAGGCAATTATGGCGCCGGTCAAGTGATTATTTGGGACGAAGGGTTTTATGAGCCGTCAGTGGCATTGGCTGCCAAGGAAGATAGCAATAGCTATTTTCTTAAAGCCTTGGCTAAAGGTCATCTGAAATTCATTTTGCATGGCACGAAATTGCAAGGGGAATTTCATTTAATTAAATTATCGAATCGCGGCGAAAATGCTTGGTTATTTTTTAAGGCCGATGATGCATTTGCGACAAAAAAAGATATTTTGAAAGCAGATAAATCGGTGCGTAGTCAATTAAGTATCGAGCAAGTTTCTCATCCCAAAAATCCTGCTGCACTTGCTTGGTCTTCATTACCGAAAGCACCCATACCGGAAATGATTCCACCCATGTTGGCAACCTTAATTGCTGAACCATTTGATCGCGACAATTGGTTTTTTGAAATTAAATGGGATGGCTTTCGTATTCTGGCTTATGCCCAAGGAAAACGAGTCAAATTATTGTCGCGTAACCAAAAAGATTATTCGCAGGTTTTTGAGCCAATCACAGCAGAATTATCCCGGGGAAAATTGAAGGCGGTATTTGATGGCGAAATGGTGGTTGTAGATGCCAGTGGACGTTCACACTTCCAACTATTACAACAATGGCAGGAACAACATCATGAAGGCCAGTTAATTTACTATGTTTTTGATCTGCTCTGGTGCAATGGTTATGATTTGCGGCAGCTGCCTCTTCGCCAAAGAAAAGAAATACTCATGCAGCTTCTACCTGAATTTTCACAAATCAAACTTAGTGAAGCTATTGAAGGACGCGGTAAAGCATTTTTCAAAACCGCAGTAGAGCATGATCTAGAAGGTATTATCGGTAAAGATGCGGATAGCAGCTATCTCGAAGGCAAACGCAGTCGTTCTTGGGTAAAAATCAAAAGCAAACTCCAGCAGGAAGCCATTATCTGCGGATATACTGCGCCACGCGGTAGTCGGAAGTTGATCGGCGCATTAATTCTAGGTCTTTATGAAAATCATCAGCTTAAATATATCGGCCATACCGATGGCGCCCTAGATGAGGAAACTAAAGCTGAACTGAAAAAACGTTTAGATCGTTTGCAACAAACCGACCCTGCTTTCGCGAAACCACCTAAACCCAATGCTGCCGTAACCTGGGTGAAACCACAATTAGTTTGCGAAGTGAGTTTTCGAGAATGGACACAAGATGGTCATTTGCGCCAACCTATTTTTCTAGGTTTGCGGACAGATAAATTGGCACGCGCAGTGCGACGGGAATTAGTCCGTAAGCCTGAATTTTTTCAAGCAGAAGAAGCCAAGGATAAGGAAGAGCACACTACTGAATCCAGTCGGTCCCCATCTTCACCAAGAAAATCTTCTCCTAAAAAACGCAAAGAGGAATCTAGCAAAGAGGAATCTATTAGTAAAGATACGCAAATCATGATAGTCAATAAGCAGCGCATAAAGCTTAGCCATGTGTCGAAAATATATTGGCCAAAAGAAGGTTATAGTAAAATGGATTTGCTCAATTATTATCGCTCCGTTGCCAAACTGTTATTGCCCCATCTCAAAGATCGCCCTGAAGTCTTGCATCGTTACCCAAATGGCATTCACGGTGAAAGTTTTTATCAAAAGAATTTTCCGGAAGCACCTGAGTGGTTAGAAACTGAGGAGATTTATTCAAAAACTGAAAGACATCGGATTGAATATTTACTCTGCCAGAATACTGCCAGTTTAATGTATCTGATTAATTTAGGCTGTATTGAACTTAACCCTTGGCTATCAAGAATTGGCTCTTTAGATAACCCTGATTTTTGTGTGATTGATTTAGATCCTGAGGATATCAACTTTGCAGCAGTGATTAAAACTGCGCAGACAACGCATCACTTATTAGAGCAGATTGGCGCGGATAGTTTTTGTAAAACTTCAGGAGCAACTGGCCTGCATATTTTTATTCCATTAGGCGCAAAATATAGTTATGACCAGTCTAAGCAGTTTGCACAATTGATTGCGACTCTGGTCAATATGCAGCTACCAGAAATCACCAGTATTAAGCGAATGCCGGCACAACGTCAGGGCAAGGTCTATATAGATTATTTACAAAATCGTCATGGACAAACGCTGGCTGCACCCTATTCTGTGCGTCCTCGGCCTAAAGCTCCTGTTTCCACACCATTGCATTGGCATGAAGTAAAGAAAGGTTTAAAGCCTGAATTATTTACGATTAACACTATTCATGCGCGTTTAGAACAGATAGGCGATATCTGGCCGAAAAACACCAGCAAAGGGATTGATTTGCCGCGTTGTTTGAAAAAGCTGGAAGGGTTGATGCAGTCGCCTAAGGCATAAATTTCCTGTTGCTATCATCTTTCGTGATGAAAAATGACGGCGATAGCTCCAAAAGAGGAAATAAAGCCTGAAATTAACTATTATTACTATAAAGGGATTCAACAGGAGAATATGTCCTATGAATACCAAAATTTCAGCGTCTAAATTATGTAAGGGTTTGATTTTAAAAAGAATAATAAAACTTACGGTGCTTGTTCTGTGTATTAGTAGTTGCGGTCTAGTAGCTGCTTATGCTGATATCTATCCTTATGCCTATGGTTATAGTAGCCCCTATTTGGGTTCTAATTACTCTAATTGTAACTGCAATGCATATTATCCTTATTGCAACAATAATGGCTATTATAACAATTCTTATCCTTACAACTATAATTGCCCAAATTATAATGTGCAAATAAGCAATATAGTAATCAGCTTATTATTAGCTAGTGATAATTTTTATCCTAGTTATCCTTACTCTCCCATAAACTATAATTACTACTATCCTCAAAACATTCATTATCCCATTAATTATTATCCGCCCATAAATTATCGTTTTCCAAATTACTGGGGGAATTCTCCTTATTATCACTCTTACAACAATTACCATCCTTGGGAAAACACAATACAGGGGATAACTCCTATGCCATTGACTCCGCCTCCTGGATCCCTAGGAGCGCCTCAGACGCGATTCTTCAAAGGAATAATGCCAGGGACAAACCCCAATGCAATCTTAAAACAGCGCCAGACAGTTCCTCCGACCAACCCTGGATTGACCACAACACCTGGAAAGAACCAAGTAAACAAACCCCTCACCCAAACACCCAAACATGGGGTTAAAACTCCTGCGCTTCCACAGAATAGCCTTAAGGGGCCTTCCTCACCTAATTATCGACATCCGCAAAACCTATATCGATCTCCCAGCAATATCTACCGCAATCCTGGGAACATTTACCGGCATCCGGGCCATATGCCAGCACCGATATTTATGAGACCACCGCTTTATCACGGTCATAATAACCTGCCGATGCAGATGCGACCTGGTCAGATCATGCAGAGTCCCAGCTTTATAAGGCCATTTATGAATATGGGCCCCCATGGCAATCCGACGATGAATATGTCCCGTCCAGCTATGCCGATGATGAACATGCCGCATGGGGGGATGCCTGGTGGCGGGATGATGGGGATACCTCATATAGGTGGTGGCGGTATTCGACGTTAAAGCCATTTCTTACGTTTGAAATATCCTAACATCACCACTACAGCTAAAAGCATCACCAACAAAGTCACCGGATACCCCCAATGCCAATCCAATTCCGGCATGTATTTGAAATTCATGCCATAGATGCTAGCCAGGAAAGTAATGGGGATAAAAATGGTGGCAATGATGGTTAATACCTTCATAACTTCATTCATGCGGTAGCTCAAACTGGATAAATAGACATCCAGGATCCCGGATGTCATATCACGGAAAGTTTCTAGGGTATCAATCGCCTGAGTGATGTGATCATAGACATCACGTAAATAGATATGAGTAAACGCCGAGATCAATGTGCCATCGGTTTGTAATAGATGATTAATCGCTTGCCGGGCAGGCCACACTACTTTACGCAACATGAGGATTTGGCGCTTGAGGCGATAAATCATCCGCGAATTTTGCGGGGACGGTGTAGTAATGATTTTGTCTTCCAGTGCTTCGATCTGTTCACCTAATCCTTCTAATATCACAAAATAGTGGTCGACAATATCATCTACTAAGCGATAACCCAAATAATCAATGCCATTCTGCCGCATGCGTTGGACGGCGCTCGTGTGCATACGTTGTCGGATATCAGTAAATAATGGTGTATCACCTTCCTGGAATGAGAGTAAAAAATCTTTGCCAATAATGATACTAAGCTGCTCTATTGCGAAAATCAGCTGCTTGGGATCCCAGGTTAAGGTTTTGAGAATAATGAATAAATAATTATCAAACTCGTCGACTTTTGGCCGCTGCCCCACGTTCAGAATATCTTCTACAGTTAAAGGATGGAGCTGATAACGTTCAGCAATCTGGGCAATCAGTGCAGTGTCGTCTAAACCTTCGACGTTTAGCCAGCAGTTACCGGGCGTTTCTAGCACTCTTGAACAATCTGCCAGAGTTGAACCTGTAGCTTCCTGTAAAGTTTGTTCTGTATAAACGACCGCCGTAAGCTTGGGTTTTAATACTTTCTTGTCACCGGTATAGACGAACGTACCCGGTGGCTGGCCCGTTTTCTTGACTCGTTTACGCAGTTCAGGGAACATGGGTTTCATGATCGGTGACTCCTTGGATTGGGCTTAGTATATTATACTTGGCCCCTCAATTTTAACAGGAAACTGCCATGGCTAGTAAAAATATCATAATCGCCGGTTCTCTGGGCACTTTGGTTGAATGGGCGGAGTTTTGCTTCTATGGCTATATGATCAGCCAATTCTCTCATTTATTTTTCCCCATGCTCACGGCAAATTTGGCCATTATTGCCGGTTTTGGCACTTTTGCGGTGAGTTATATTGCGCGACCGCTGGGTGGTCTGTTGTTTGGATACATTGGCGACAGCGGGGGAAGGAAGAAAGCGTTTTCTGGTTCTATCCTACTCATGTCAATAGCCACTTTAGGTATAGGGTTATTACCCAGCTATCAACTCGTTGGCAATCTAGCCCCGATATTACTTATTTTCATGCGATTTTTACAAGGTCTGGCGGTGGCCGGAGAATATCCTGGCTCCAGCATTTTTATTATTGAGCACCATAGCCATCGACCTTATTTCGCTTCCAGCTGGATAGCAACAGCTTCAGCAGCGGGCATGTTGATAGGCGGCTTAGCAGCAGTCATTGTCAGTCTGCCTGCCATGCCAACCTGGGCTTGGCGAGTACCGTTTTGTCTGAGCTTTTTTACTTGTTTTGTCGGGTTTTATATTCGGCGGCAGTTGACAGAAACCCAGGAATACCGGCAATTGCTAGAAAAAAACCAAATCGACCTCTCACCGATCAAAACGGTACTCAAAGATTTTCGCCTTCCCCTGTTACAAACTGCAGCAATCGGAGCCTTTGTGGGGATTTTTGTCTATGTCTGTAATATCTGGTGGATTAGCTTTGCCATTGAAAAGCACTATTTCAGTCCGTTCCAAGCCAGATCTTTAGCGACCATCACGATGTTTGCAGTGGTTTTATGCACTCCACTTATGGGTTGGTTGGCTGATTGTCGCCAGGGACGAACTCTAATGAAATTTGGCATTATTGGCGATATTATCACCGTCCCCATATTATTTTACGTCACCACTTTCGGTTCTTTTACTGCCATGCTGGGAATTTCCCTACTTTACGCGATCTGTCATGCAGCTTTCACTGCTCCGATGTTTAAATATTTAGCGGATATTTTTCCAACTAAAGTGCGATACAGTGGCCAATCGATCGCTTGGAATACCGCAGTAGCGATATTCGGCAGCAGCGCTCCGCTGATTGCGCAAATGCTTTCTAACCAGGGTTTCCTGCGAATATTAGTGCTTTATGTCATGTTGGCTGGAATTATTGCACTATGGATCTCTAGTAAAAATGTACAGGCTCTTGTAAAAAAATCTGTTATGACTGAGACAGGCGCTTAACTTTCTCAACTATAACTATACTCATCATCCTCCTCCGCGAGCTGCCATCTTTCGCGGCGGATGACTTAAAGTACCTGATATCTCAAACTTTATAAATCTAGTGATAGTCCATCAAGAAATGATTTCTAGTTAAATATTCCACTAAAATCTAAATCGTAGGCTTTAGGATCATTGATTAAGGCATAGTAGTAATTATTTTTCCCAGAAATTTTTTTCGCCGGGTATAAAAATTTAGCAGCTTCCTTAGGATCATCGCAATAATCTTTTCCATATAGACAGAGAAGTCGAATGGTTATGAATTCCACTGGCGGAAAAATCAATGTTCTTCAATAGAAAGCGAATATACTGTATTTACTTTATATTTCCCTAAACCACCCAAATAGACTGTGATTGGAGTTCATTGATCGCATCACTTTAGGGCTTTTAATAATTCTGTTATTATGTCTCTATACTTAAAGTCGCAATTTCAAACGCGGATATTATAACCAAAAAAAAGGAGCTTCATTGTGTTACTAGCCATCAATTCCGATACGGTCTATGAAATTATCCTCAAAGCACGTGAATTCCATGCTCAAGAAGAAGTCACATTCCCGGAAGATGATCTTTCCGTCCCTGCTGAAGAATCCGACCCCATGCAAGTTTTAGCCAGCCACGGCGATGATTTGACTTATCAAGAGATGAGCAAAGCTATTCAGGACCTTGAGCCAGATCAACAGGTATGTTTGATGGCACTCATGTACCTCGGTCGCGGTGATTTTGATGCCAGTGAGTGGGAGCAAGCCTTGACAGAAGCTGGAGAAAATTGGGAGCCGCGCAATACGGCAAGACAATTGCTATCCAATCCACAAGTTGCAGATTATTGGGAGGAAGGCTTATCGCTGCTTGGTTATCCCTGTGCAGAATAATGCCAGTGATTTCTATATTGATCGCTACGGTAAATTTATTTTAAAACCTGAGCACATAACTAGCAGCCCGCGACATTCTGCCCATGCCGTTTGTATCCATAACCATGCATTGCTTCTGAGCCGACCGGCAGATAATCCAATCTGGGAGTTACCCGGAGGCGGCATTGAGGATGAGGAGTCAGTATCCAATACCTTGATCCGAGAAATATATGAAGAAACCGGTTTAATCTTGAGCGATGCGCCGACGGTTAAACTGATCTACAGTCAGAATATCAAGTATTATGCTGATGAACGGCAATTATTTTGGGATTATTCCATGGGATTTTATGCGCTAGAATCCGAATGGGATATCCGCAAAGATCAATGGCTGGCGCCAGGAGCTGGCTGTATCGTGCAGTGGGCTGCTATCAGTCAATTGCATGAGTTTCCAATCTGTAGCAGTCATTTTCCGGCGATTTTACTAGGGATTTGTCATTTTTCTCTTGTGGGTTGAGAATGAAGGCAAATTTAGGGACAGGAGGACCTTACCATGATCTTTGCTTTCAAAAAAATTCAGAACTATTTATTTCTGATTATTTTATTAGCTTCTATGCTCTTAGGAGGTTTAACCGGTTATTTCATGGGCGAAAAAGCCGATAGTTTAAAGCCCTTGGGTGATATCTTTTTAAATCTTATGTTCACGGTGGTTGTGCCGCTGATATTTTTTAGTATTGCTTCTGCTATTGCCAGCATGACTGATTTAAAGCGGCTGGGCAAAATCATGACAGCGATGTTTGCGACCTTTATCTTCACCAGCTTAATCGCAGCGGTATTTATGGTAGCGGTGGTGAAATTAATTCCCCCAGCCAGCGGGATCATGCTCAATTTAACTATGCCGGTTAAGGCAGCAGTGCCTGTGAGCATAGGGGAACAAATTGTTAATATCTTGACCGTCCCCAATTTTATGAACTTATTTTCTCGTGACAATATCCTGGCCTTGATCATTTTTTCCATACTCATTGGCGTGGCTACTTCCAGCTTAGGTGAAAAAGGCCGACCGTTTGCAGATTTCCTCCAAGGTGCCACTGAGATTTCCATGAAAACGGTAGGCTACGTTATGTATTATGCACCCATCGGTTTCTTTGCCTATTTTGCAGTTTTAGTGGGTAAACTGGGGCCACAGTTGTTTGCAACCTATTTTCGTGCTTCGGCAATTTACTATATTGCAGGTCTGGTTTATTTTGTAGTCGGATATACATTTTATGCCTATCTTGCGGCTAGAAGGCGCGGTGTTCGCATATTTTGGAAAAATGCTCCTTTACCGATGATGACTGCCTTGGCCACTTGCAGTAGTGCCGCCAGTATTCCCGCTAACTTGCAGGCCACTAAGGAAATGGGGCCGCCACCAGAGGTATATGAGACTGTGGTGCCAGTGGGAGCGATTCTGCATAAAGACGGTTCGGTTTTAGGTGGGGCAGTAAAAATTGCGTTTTTATTCGGTATCTTTCATATGAGCTTCTCGGGACCGATGGTTTTATTAACTGCGATACTAGTTTCCATTCTGGTTGGTACGGTGATAGGCGCCATCCCAAGCGGCGGCATGGTCGCTGAAATCTTGATTCTTTCCTTGTATAACCTCCCGCCACAAGCCTTAATTATTATCGCTGCAATTACCATTTTAATCGATCCACTGGCGACCATGCTCAATGTGACTGGTAACTCGGTCTGCAGTATGCTGACTGCACGTCTGGTGGAGGGAAAGAACTGGTTGAAGATATAAACTGAGCTGTTGCTTGTCACACTGAGCGCCTCCATTCGCTGTCATCCTGAGCCTTCACTTCCTTGTAAAAGTACATTTTGCTACAGAAGTTCCTATTACTGAATGGGCTTAGCATGGCTCGCGTAGGATCTCTTTGGGGTGGCACATCGTACGCGGCGCCACCTCAAGGAGATCCTACGCTATCCACTGCCAGGTAAATTTACGATAAAAAGTTCTCAGCCCTATGAGCTTTATAGAA
>FTIX01000085.1_pt1 | contig 16148 bp, 15 predicted proteins | sample 1658561 | NCBI WGS metagenome assembly FTIX01 (sample SAMEA3914836, study PRJEB12502) | metagenome | biome: forest; material: soil | place: Canada | collected 2011-07-03 | depth 0.3 m | reverse complement strand
TAATTGCACAGTTTAAATCTCCCAATGTTTCCCACTTTGTTGTCATCCCAAGCGCCAGCGAAGGATGACAGCAGTAGGAGGGGAAAGTTCCAGTAAAGCATTTATTCATGTCATAATGGTTGCTATGAAAAAATCACCGCCAATTAGCCAAGATGAGCGCGAATTATTTAGGGCCAGTGTAAAAAATGTTACCCCTTTAAAGCAAGATAAAGTGATCGCCAAACCACCGCCAAAGATCAGGCCGCGGCGAAGCGAGCCAGCGCCCCTTCCTGCCTTGGATATCTGCGACCTTGGCAATGATAACATGCCTGATTCCGTGCACACCGAAGATTTACTGTACTTTTTCCGCTCTGGTCTGCAAACTCGCGTCATCCGCAAATTACGGCGCGGTGAATTCCCCATTGCTGGAGAACTGGATTTGCACGGGCTAACTGTCATTCAGGCCCATCAGGCGCTTTATCAGTTCTTGATCCACGCCTTGGATAAGGGATGGCAATCTGTGCGTATCATCCACGGCAAAGGCAGCCGCTCTGAACAAAGTACGCCCATATTGAAAAACCGGGTAAATTATTGGCTGCGTCAATATCCTTTCGTGCTTGGCTTCTGCTCAGCACTACCCGCTGCCGGTGGCAAAGGCGCTGTGTATGTGCTATTAAAGACTTCTGCTTCCTCGTCGCCTTCTCACCATCTAGAACCTCAAGAAAAATTTAAATAGATAAGAACGGGAAATGTAACATGCAAAATAAACCACTCATCATCGGCATCGCAGGACCCTCAGGCTCAGGCAAAAGTTTATTAGCTAATACCATTGTGGGTGAATTGGGCTCTAATCAGGTTGCGGTAATTTCTGAAGATTCTTATTACAAGGATCGTTGGGATTTACCGTTTGAAGAACGAGCGAAGATTAATTTTGATCACCCTGAAGCCTTCGATCATTCATTGCTATCCCAACATTTGAGTGATCTACAAGACGGAAAATCTGTTGCTATTCCTTTATATGACCATAAACAACATTTACGTCGAGAAGAAACCAAAGTGATTGGCCAACACGCCATTATTGTATTAGAAGGTATTTTATTATTAGTTGAACCTAATTTACGCAAGAGTATGGATATCCGCATTTACATTGATACTCCATTAGATATTTGCTTACTGCGCCGTTTGCGCCGCGACATCGTCGAACGAAAGCGTTCTATTGAATCGGTATTACAACAATATGAAGAAACTGTGCGACCCATGTATCTGCAGTTTATTGAACCTTCAAAACGTTATGCTGACATCATCGTACCCCGCGGCGGGGAAAATCGCATTGCCATTGATCTCATTAAAGCAAAAATGCGTGAGCGGCTGAATAGCCATCCTTAACGATCGGCCTTTGCTACTTTTTATTCTTCCTGAAACAAGTTAACACCTGGCAGTTATTTTCTTTCCTGCGATGTTGCCAAGTATGATATAATCGCAATGTATACCATTATAAATACACCATTTCTTTATTTGTCCGCTTTCTAAAAACCATTCGCAGCGATGTGTTTTGACAAACCTTGTGCAATTTTACTATAGTGTTACGTTGTAACGACCAATGTAGGAGATATTATGAATACTCAAGCCAATAACGCAGAATTAGCTTATAACGATAAAACTTACCAATTACCAGTATATAAAGGCACCCTTGGTCCTGAAGTAATTGACGTCAGCGGTCTGCAGAAAAATGGGGTTTTCACCCTTGATATCGGCTTCATGTCCACCGCCTCCTGCGAATCAAAAATCACCTATATCGACGGTGATCAAGGCATATTATTGTATCGTGGCTACCCCATCGCTGAATTAGCAGAACAATCAGACATCATGGAAACCGCTTTCCTGCTGCTGAATGGTGAACTGCCCAATGCAACACAAAAAAAGACATTCAGTCAGTTAATTTATTCTCATTATTCCCTGCCTGAAGATATAAATAAATTATTTGCTTCTTTTCCGCGCGATATGCATCCGATGGCGATGATATTAAGCGCAGTCGGATCCCTATCTGGGCTCTATCTCGACACAGCAACCAACATTCATGATGCTCCTAGTCGCGAATTATCTGTACATCGCTTGATTGCCAAGATGTTGCCAATTACTGCGATGAGCTATCGCCATGCACAACAACGATCATTTATAGCTGCCCGCAAAGATTTAAGTTATGCAGAAAACTTTCTTTATCTGTTGTTTGGTTCTGAAGACAAACCGGATGTTAACCCTGTATTTGCTGACGCCATTGATAAAATTTTAATTCTCCATGCCGATCACGAACAAAATGCCAGCACTTCTGCTGTCCGGGTTGCTGGTTCCACGGGAGCTAATCCCTATGCTTGCCTGTGTGCTGGCATTGCAACTTTGTGGGGTCCTGCGCATGGCGGCGCTAATGAAGCATGTTTAAATATGCTTGAAGAAATCGGTAATGAAGCTCACATTAATGAATATATTGCCCGTGCTAAGGATAAAAATGATCCCTTCCGTTTGATGGGATTTGGTCATCGTGTCTACAAGAATTATGATCCGCGCGCTAAAGTCATGCAGACAATTTGTCATGCTGTATTAAATGAACTCGGCCTGCATGACAGTCCGTTATTCAAATTAGCATTGAAATTAGAAAAAATAGCGCTTGAAGATAATTACTTTGTCGAGAAAAAACTCTATCCTAATGTTGATTTTTATTCGGGCATTACTCTAAACGCATTAGGCATCCCTGCCAATATGTTTACTGCTATTTTTGCTTTGTCACGCACTATTGGCTGGTTATCACAGTGGCTGGAAATATTTACCGACAATGCCCCCCGCTTAGCAAGGCCAAGGCAATTATATACGGGGTCAAAACAAAGAAACTTTATTCCTCTAGACCAACGGTAAGTTGGACAGGCAGCTCACATGTTAGGGCAAATCCAAGTTAGAAAAGAAATTGCTGAACGGTTAAAGCAAGCCCGTATTGCGGCTGGATATGTTTCTGCTGAAGAATTTTCCGAAAAAAACAACTTGTCTATAAAAGAATATCTGTTACATGAGGAAGGCATCGTGGTAATCCGCGCTTCCCATGCATTACATTACTGTAGCTTACTCAATGTTTCTATCCAGTGGCTGATGTTAGGGAAGGTGTGGGAAGAAATGCAGAACAAGGCATAACTTCTTTTAAATACTTCTTCACTCACAAAGAACGTTCATGAACAACTTCTTACCAGCTAATCTCGATTGCCAAAATCCGCCCCGTTGTGAGTTTGAACAGACTGCCGGGAGGGGGGAGAGATTATTGAAAAGCATTTATATATGATATTAATGCCTAAAAAAGCCGTAGTGCGCACCGCCTCTCACCGGTCTCTCCCCAAACTAAGAACCTATCATTCGGTATTTCTACATGTTTTCTCTATTTCACTTCTTCTTTTTTCTTCTTCGGCATATACAAATCGGTGATGGTGCCTTCAAAAATTTCCGCTGCCATCATCACGCTTTCGGATAAAGTTGGATGAGGGTGAATAGTCAGAGCAATATCTTCCACGTCACAACCCATTTCAATGGCTAAAGTTAATTCAGCGATTAATTCTCCGGCATTGGGCCCCACAATTCCAGCACCGATAATTTGATGTGTTTTCTCGTCAAATAACAACTGCGTCAAGCCCTCGTCACGGCCCATAGATAATGATCTACCACTAGCCATCCAAGGGAAAACACCCTTCCCATAAGCTACGCCTTTTTCTTTTGCTTCACGCTCAGTCAAACCAACCCAGGCGATTTCTGGATCGGTATAAGCAACGGAAGGAATACATTTGGGTTCAAAGAAACGCTTGGCGCCATTAATCACCTCCGCAGCCAAGCGGCCTTCGGCTGATGCCTTGTGCGCTAACATCGGATTACCAATCACATCGCCAATCGCAAAAATATTTTCCACGCGTGTGCGCAATTGCTTGTCGACTTTAATAAAACCACGCTCATCTACTTCAACACCAGCTTTATCAGCGGCAATTTTATCGCCGTTAGGACGCCGTCCAACTGACACTAAAATGAAATCAAATTTTTCTGCCTGCGCTGGTGCATTTTCACCTTCAAAAGTTACGTATAAGCCGTCCTTCTTTGCTTCAACTTTAGTCACTTTAGTTTTTAACCAGATATTTTCATAGCGTTTTTGGATCCGCTTATAAAGTGGCGCCACGATATCTTTATCCGCGCCAGGAATTAATTGATCCATAAACTCCACGACATTTATTTTCGCACCGAGAGCATGATAAACCGTAGCCATTTCCAGACCAATGATACCACCGCCAATCACCAACATTCGACCAGTCACCTGTGGCAACTCTAAAGCACCGGTAGAATCAATAATCCGCGGATCTTCGGGAATAAAAGGCAATTTCACTGGCTGTGAACCCACGGCAATGATGGCAGATTCAAAATTAATCAGCGTTTTGCCTTCCTTATTTTCGACGCTTAACTGCTTATTCGAGAGGAATTTAGCTTCCCCAGTGACTACCGTGACCTGCCGTTGTTTCGCCAGCATTTTTAAACCACCGGTTAATCGACCCAGGACTTTATTTTTCCAGCCCTTGAGTTTTTCAACTTCGATCTTGGGTTGGCCAAAACTCAGACCAAATGCTTCCATCTCATGCGCATCATCAATAACTTTCGCAGCATGAAGTAAGGTTTTAGAAGGGATACAACCCACATTCAGACAAACGCCACCGAGTGAATCATAGCGTTCAACGAGAGTCACTTTTTTACCCAAATCAGCAGCTCGAAATGCCGCGGAATAGCCGCCCGGGCCACTGCCTATCACCACAACTTGGGTGTTTATTTCTGTAGTCATTCTATGTTCCTCTTTATAGTAATAATGTCCGAATGTCTGCCAAGCAATCGCTCAAAAACACTGCAAATCGAGCGCCATCCGCACCATCGATCACGCGATGATCATAAGACAGGGAAAGCGGCAGCATGAGCCGTGGGACAAAAGTATTATTTTGATAGTGGGGTTTGATCTGTGCTTTACTAACCCCAAGTATTGCTACTTCTGGAGCATTCACTATGGGCGTAAAGGCAGTCCCACCAATACCACCAAGACTGGAAATGGTAAAACACCCGCCCTGCATATCTCCAGGCATTAAACCTTTTTCCCGCGCTTTTTTGCTGATTCGCGCCAACTCTTCCGCCAATTCATAAACACCTTTTTGATCGACATTACGCACCACCGGCACCACCAGCCCATTAGGAGTGTCAACTGCCACACCCAAATGGAAATATTGTTTCAAGATCAAATTTTCGCCGCTGGGATCAAGCGAGGCATTAAACTGTGGAAATGCTTTGAGCGCCGCCACCACAGCTTTCATAATAAAAATCAACGGTGTTAATTTAAACCCCCGTTTTTCTGCCGCGTTTTTCTGCGACTCACGAAATGATTCTAATTCCGTGATATCAGCTTCGATGAACTGAGTCACATGCGGCACCGTCACCCAACTGCGATGCACATTGACTCCCGTCAATTTTTTGATTTTATTCAGCGGTTTAGTTTCAACGGAACCGAATTGTGAAAAATCAATTTTAGGCATCGCGGCGACTGCAAGACCCGCCATCCCGCCAGCGGCGGTTTTAGACAATTCAGTTTTGACGAAACTCTGCACATCTTCTTTCAAAATTCGATTTTTAGCGCCAGAAGATTGGACTCGACCTAGATCCACTCCTAATTCTCTAGCCATACGCCGTACTGCGGGACCGGCATGCACTTCAACTGCTGTAACTTCAGCAGTGGCTGGCTGTGGTTTTTTCTCTTCGGCCGTGGATTTTTCCGATTCAGCAGCTGCAGGTTTTTCAGTAGCAGCAGCTTTAGCACTGGCCTGCGTATCGCTATTTTCTGACTTGGCTTCAGCCGGTTTCGCTCCATCTTCCGCAACCTCTATTGCCACTATAGCTGAACCTTCAGAAACTTTATCCCCCACTTTTACTTTGATCTCACGCACCACACCCGCATAAGGCGAAGGGATTTCCATAGACGCCTTGTCACTTTCCAAGGTGAGCAAAGAGCTATCGACGGCCACTTTATCCCCTGGAGATACCAAGAGCTCGATGACATCGACATTTTTAGCGCCACCAATATCAGGCACTGTCACTATTTGTAATTTTGCCAAAGGGTTTTTCTCCTACATTATAGAGGACGTTATGCCGTATAAGGCGCTTCGGGATTAATCTGCAATTTCTTCATCGCACTCACTAAATCTGTCACAGGAATTTTACCTTCATCCGCCAAGGCTTTTAAGGCGGTGTATGCAATGTGTTTGGCATCCACTGCAAAATAATCACGCAGATGAGGGCGGGTGTCACTATGACCAAACCCATCGGTACCTAATACATAATACGAGGCTGATAGGAAATTACGGATTTGATCGGCATATAATTTCATATAATCGGTTGCAGCGATGATGGGAGCTTTCACACTGCCCAGACATTCAGCCACATAGCTGACCTTGGGTTTAGCCTCAGGATGCAAATGATTATAATGTTCGACTTCTAATGCTTCACGCCGTAATTCCGTAAAACTCGTGGCACTCCAAATATCAGCGCCAACGCCAAATTCCTTTAGCAAGTCTGCAGCTGCCAATACTTCACGTAAAATTGCACCAGAACCCAATAGCTGCACTTTGAGTTTGGCTTTGGCATCGGCTTTTTGAAATAAATATAAGCCTTTCAGAATTCCTTCTTCCACACCTTTAGGCATTTCTGGATGAGTATAGTTTTCATTCATCAGGGTAATGTAATAATAAATATCCTCCTGCTCCTGATACATGCGACGCAAGCCGTCATGGATGATAACCGCCACCTCATAAGCGAAAGTAGGGTCGTAACTGATACAATTCGGGATCACGCTGGATAAGACTAAACTGTGGCCATCATCATGCTGCAAACCCTCACCTGCCAAAGTGGTGCGACCCGCTAAGCTTCCCAGCAAGAATCCACGGGCGCGCATATCACCGGCTGCCCAGGTGTAATCGCCAATACGCTGAAAGCCAAACATGGAGTAATAGATATAAAAAGGGATCATGGGCAGGCCATGCGTGCTATAAGAAGTCGCCGCCGCCATCCAGGAACAAAATGCCCCTGCTTCACTTAAACCATCTTGTATCAGCTGTCCGTCTTTTGCTTCGCGATAATACATGACCTGGTGTTTGTCTTCCGGCTCATATAATTGCCCTACTACCGAATAAATGCCGATTTGCCGGAACAAACCTTCCATTCCAAAGGTACGTGACTCATCCGCAACAATCGGCACGATATGCTTACCGATGTTTTTATCTTTCAAGAGTATCGTTAACACCCGCACATAAGCCATTGTGGTCGATATTTCCCGATCGGCAGTGCCTTTAAGTACAGATTCTAAATCAGTTAAGGGCGGAATAATTAAAGCTGGAGATTCACTATAACGCTTAGGTAAATGGCCACCCAAAGCTTCGCGACGTTGTTTGAGGAATTTAATTTCTGGGCTGTCTTCCGCTGGACGATAAAATGGCAGATCCGCAATTTTTTGCTCTGGAATCGGCAAGTTAAACCGCCGACAAAAAGCTTTTAAGTCATCGACCGCCATTTTCTTCAAATTATGGGTGATATTTTGCGCTTCGGCAGATGGACCTAAGCCATAACCTTTTACAGTCTTGGCTAAAATGATGGTGGGTTGACCTGTGTGCTCCATTGCTTTGGCATAAGCTGCATAGACTTTTTGTGGATCATGCCCACCACGAACTAACCGCCATAAGTCTTCATCGCTCATATCTTTAACCAGCTCGACCAATTCTGGATATTTTCCAAAAAACTTCTCGCGTAGACGTTGGCCGTCTTTGGCGCGGAAATATTGAAAATCCCCATCCACACATTCTTCCATACGCTTTTGCAATAAGCCGCTCTTATCCTTAGCAAATAATGGATCCCAATTACCTCCCCAAAGAACTTTAATGACATTCCAGCCGGCGCCACGAAATAGAGATTCCAACTCTTGGATGATTTTTCCATTGCCACGAACGGGACCATCTAGACGTTGTAAATTGCAGTTGACCACAAAAATCAGATTATCCAACTGCTCGCGCGCAGCCACTGTAATGCCGCCTATGGAATCTACTTCATCCATCTCACCATCGCCCAAAAATGCCCAGACTTTGCGATTCGTTGTCGGTAACAGGCCACGGTTCTGCAGATATTTTAAAAACCGCGCCTGATAGATGGCTTGCAAAGGTCCTAAACCCATTGATACGGTGGGAAATTGCCAATAGTCGGGCATGGTCCAAGGATGGGGATAAGAAGATAAACCTCGGCCACTGAGTTCTTGCCGGAAGTTTTCTAATTGTTCTTCGGTTAATCGCCCTTCTAAAAAGGAGCGAGCGTAAATGCCAGGTGACGAATGGCCCTGGATAAATACCATATCTTCTAAATTCTGCTCAGTGCGGCCACGGAAAAAATAATTAAAGCCAATTTCATATAAAATAGCCGCTGAAGCAAATGTCGCCAAATGACCACCTAAGGCCGAATCTTTCAGGCCGGCACGCAGCACCATAATAATGGCATTCCAGCGGATCAAATGCCGTAAATTGGCGGCTTCAGGCCCTTCAGCTGGCATTTTCTGTTCTTGATTCACGGGGATCGTATTGATATAGGGACTGGTAAAACCGGTGGGAACGGGTACACCTGAAGATGCGGCATTGGTTAATAACTGACTCAATAAGAATTTAGCCCTGTCAACCCCTTCTTCCCGTATTACTGAAGACAGCGCTTCTAACCATTCACGCGTCTCCATCGGATCCATATCAGTTAATTTCGTTGTTTCATTTGTCATAAATAGCCTTCATGTTCATCTAATATTCGAAAGAGGATGTTTAACTTACCCAGGCAACCAAAGTAAATACCGCGATCACCACAATCCATAGCACCAGGGTTCTATCGACTAAAACCAGTGCTTTTTTATTTTCCTGGATATCCGCCAAGGTCAATTGAGTCGGATCTATTTCCAGCGCAGTGATCCCAACCTCCGCCGCTAATCCACGGCTTTCTTGCAAACCGTCAAACAAATGCTTGCGCAAATATTGGATGGCTGACCCAAAATGGCCCATTAAGGCATAGCTGGCAGCGGTTAAGCGTTGGGGCAACCAATCTAGAATTTCTTGCAATTGATTCGCTGCTTTTGCCAATGAGGGTTGCTGCAAGAAAACATTCGCAGCCAGATAAGTAATAAATGCGTATATAGAAGCGCCGACAACTCCTGTTAAAATATACCAGAATAATACCGAGAAAATATAGAAGTCAGCGCAGAAAAATATTTTCCGAGTGACTGCTCGGATCAATAGCACCAGGTCGGAGACGCTGTCATCCTTTAAGAACTGGGTCCCGTAATTAAACGTGGCCTGGGCATCCCCTCTCTCGCAGGCATTGAGATAATCGGCCAATACCCTGCGCAAAGGCTGGCTATTAAGACAGAAAAATAGGACGATGATATTGAACAAAAACGCTAAGAAATTAAACCAAATATCTTGCAATAGATAATCCACACCCGCGATGACAATGGCGATGGGAATTACCAGGAGGATTACCATCAGTATCGGGCTGTTCAACCCTAATTTGCTTAAAAATCCACTGCCATTTTGCACATAAGGATTTATCCAGAGCAGCCCCTTATTATTGCTTAATCCAAAATAACGCTGCAAGGCAAAACAGATCAAAATGGCAAATAGTTTCAAATCTTCTTCCTCTTTATAGAAAGTTCCGCTGTCATCCTGAGCCCCCTTCCGCTGTCATCCTGAGCGCCAGCGAAGGATCTCCTTGAGGTGGCGCGGAGCAGGCAGTGCCACCTCAAGGAGATCCTTCGCTGGCGCTCAGGATGACAGCTGAGACACTCAGGATGACAGAAGCACTCACTAGTTGTATAATAACCGCCTCCCAGGACGCTCAAGCCGTAAGACAAAAAACTCGACTCTTGCACGGATGCAGGGGCGGCGACCACATTTAAAATGGATGTTTTTATGATATTACCGGTTATCCTAGCAGGAGGCAACGGCACTCGCCTTTGGCCACTTTCGCGCACTCACAACCCTAAACAATTATTGGCCCTTCTTGCCCAAGAAACTTTGTTGCAAACTACTCTCATCCGCGCCCATTCCATCGAACAGGCTACTGCACCGCTCATAATCTGCAATTCAGAGTATCGGTTTGCAGTGGCTGAGCAAGCTCGTAAGATCACAGCTTGCACAATTTTAGTGGAACAAGTGGGACGCAATACCGCTCCAGCCATTTTACTCGCTGCACTCTACGCTATCCAGCAGGGTGATGACCCAGAAATGTTAATCATGCCTTCAGATCATTATCTTGATCCTAAGCATTCGTTCTCCGATGTGATTCATACCGCTTTACCCGCGGTTAATGTGGGGAAAATTGCCATATTTGGCGTAAAACCCAGCAAACCACATACCGGCTATGGCTATATTCATGCGGGCGATGTCATAGCTGAGGTCGGTGGTTATACTGTGCAAAACTTCGTTGAAAAACCCAATGCACAACTGGCAGAACAATTGCTGCAGAATGGTGATTATTATTGGAATACCGGGATATTCTTTTTCAAAGCCTCGACCATAATTCGTGAAGCAGAGCAACACGCTCCTGAGATCTTAGCGATATGCCGTCATACGATAGCTGAAGCTACTTGCGAACGTGACTTTATTTATCTTCCCCATGACACCTTACAAGCCTGCGCCAGCATTTCATTTGATTATGCCATTATGGAAAAAACCCAGGCCGCAGCGGTTTTTCCAATTAATTTAGTTTGGAATGATCTGGGCGATTGGGCGTCGCTGTGGGAAGCTAGTATCAAAGATGGCAACAATAATGCCATTAAAGGTAACGTGGTTTCTTCCAATAGTAAGAGCTGCTATTTTCTGGGTGAATCACGCATGATCGTTGCCCTGGGTTTACAGAATGTGTTAATTGTTGAAACCGAAGACGCTTTATTGGTGGCGAACATGGAATGCTCACAACAAATTAAAGATGTCATCGCGAAATTACCCGATCAATCCCTTCGCAATTTATCCGATATTGCCACCGGCGTGGGATAGCGCAAAACCACAAGATAAGAAGACACAATAAAGGTCAGGATGGTAGTTACCTGGATCAAATTCGATGCTGCGGCACTGATTAAAGCTTCCTGCAAGGCCACATACACTACTAGCAGAGAAAATTCACTTATTTGCCCCAAACGCACCCCCACTTCCCAGCCGATATGTTTTGGTTCCCCAACTTGTCCTAGCAGAACACGAAAAATCAAAGGTTTGCCAAATAATAATAAGGCAGCGAATATCACAGCGGGAATTGCCACTTGCGGAAAAAGCGGCAAATTGAAGCTGGCGCCCACAGAAAAGAAAAATAATACCAGGAAAAAATCCCGAATAGGTTTAAGGCTTTCAGCGATATAAAATGAAATAGGGCTGGTAGCTATAGAAACTCCCGCTATAAATGCGCCTATTTCAGCGGATAATCCCATTACATTAGCCAACTCGGCCATACTCAAACACCAAGCAATCGCCAATAGGAACATATATTCACGAATACGATCGAATTTTCTAAACAAATGCCGTAACACAAACCATTCGAAGGCAAAAGCAAAGGCAATTAACAGGGGGAATAATAAGAAAATCAGCCCCAATTGCCACCAATTAAAACTGCCAAGACTCGCACCATGCAAGATGAGCAGTAAAATAATCGCGATGAGATCTTGCAGCAATAACACGCCAATCATTAATTCACCCACATGCTGATGATGTAATACGGTGGTCGGTAATAATTTAAGGCCGATAATCGTGCTGGAAAACATCGCCGAAGCACCGATAATCACACTTTCCACTTGCGTAAAGCCAAATATCCGTCCCAGACTATAACCCAGCGCAGAAAAAATGATTGAACTGGCTATAGCAACCCAAGATACTTTCTTCAGTAAATGGAATAAACTCTGGGGCTGCAAATGCAAGCCTAAAAGGAACAGTAGAAAAATAATCCCCACATCGCCAATTTGCTGAATGATGGCGGGGTTGGCTACCCATTTCAAACCCCAGGGGCCCAGCACCATGCCTAATAACATGTATGCAACCAATAAAGATTGCCGGGTATATAGAGCTAAGGTTGACAAGACCGCAGCCCCGGCAAAAATCAAAAAAATGGAAAATACGAGAATATTTTCTGGCATGGCTACTTCACTTCTTAAGGTTTATCGGTAAGATTACAGGTTACAATACATACATACCCACACGCAAACTAATAGAGGCCCAAGAAATGCAGCTCAACAACGACTCTCTCACAGACTTATTCATCATCGGCGGCGGTATTAATGGAGTCGGGATTGCCAATGATGCCGCGGGGCGAGGGTTATCTGTCACTTTATGTGAACAAGGTGATCTCGCCTGCGCCACCTCTTCAAAAAGCAGCAAATTAATTCACGGTGGCCTGCGTTATCTTGAGTATTATGAATTCCGTCTAGTCAGGGAAGCACTGAAAGAACGGGAGGTTTTACTGAACAAGGCCCCCCATATTATCCATCCCTTACGATTTGTGATGCCCCATAAAAAACAATTAAAACCGGCATGGATAATCCGCATAGGACTGTTTTTATATGATCATTTGGGCAAGCGTCAAAAATTACCCGCTTCCCACGGAATTAATCTGCGACAACACCCGGCTGGTCAGCCTTTGCAGGAAACACTGAAACAAGGATTCATTTATTCCGACTGCTGGGTTGACGATGCTCGTCTGGTGGTTTTAAACGCGGTACAAGCACGAGAACTTGGTGCAACTATCCTCACCCGCACTCGCTTTATTGGCGCCCAACGTCAATCCGATCACTGGCAAATCACTCTTGAAGATGTCAACACTCAGGAAAAACACGCCCTCAAAGCTAAAGTTCTGGTCAATGCTGCAGGACCCTGGGCTGAGGAAGTGTTATCCAAAGAATTACATCTGCCTGCCAAAAACCACATCAGCCTCGTTAAGGGCAGTCATATTATAGTACCGAAGCTCTACGCCGGCGATTTTGCGTTTATCCTAATTAATCCTGACAATCGAATTATTTTTGTTATCCCTTATCTAGATAACTTTTCTTTAATCGGTACTACCGATATTGCTTATGCGGGTGATCCTTTTGCAGCGGAAATTTCTCCTGAAGAAATCAATTATTTATGTCAGGCGGTCGGTAACTATTTCGCGAAACCGGTGTCACCCAGCGACATCATTTGGAGTTATTCAGGGGTAAGACCACTCCATGCAGAAAATACGGATAATCCTTCTGCTATCAGCCGAGATTATACTTTGGAGTTAGATCATCCCGCGGGCCAAGCGCCAATACTCACAATTTTTGGCGGCAAAATCACCACTTATCGTAAATTGGCGGAGCACGTATTACATGATCTACAATCATTTTTCCCTCAAGCCAAACCGGCCTGGACTGATCGGGCGCCTCTTCCGGGGGGGAATATGATCAATAGTGATTTTTCCGCATTTCAGAATCACTTCTTACAGAAATATCACTGGCTACCTAAGGAAATTGCTTCACGATATGCAAGAAGTTATGGCACCTTGGCAGAAAAATTCCTCCACAATGCTCAAGGCATGGAAGATTTGGGACGGCATTTTGGTGCGGGGTTATATGAAGCGGAAGTCAATTATCTGTGCACTCATGAATGGGCTAAAACCAGTGAAGATATTTTGTGGCGGCGCACAAAATTAGGATTATATTTATCTAACGAGGAAATGGAAAAGTTAGATGAATGGTTAAAAGCTTAGGGTCAGTTTATTCTATATAAAAAGAAGGGACGACCGCGGTCGTCCCTTCTTCGTAATCCAAACCGCCTAGATTACTGAACTTTTGTTCCAGAAACACGCTCCCAATTTTGCACCCGCTTACCCAATGGTGTTTTTGCAACTATTTGCAAGATCTGCCCTTGATTTTGAAGATTAAGAGTAGCATCTAAAATTATGCCTCTTTTCACCACTAGAACTTTTCCATCTCCCCAACCATCTTGCACCGGAATGAAATCCCACAACACTTGCATTCCCATAATCGGCTGATTATGTAAATCTCCTGAACACTTTGAACAGACCGCAGCCGGGTTATCGAAAAGTTTAACAACCTTGCCATCATAACGACCGTTTTCACGGGTTATTTCGACAATGCTATTGGGTTTCTGCGTCTGCTCATCCACTGTTCTCCAGAAACCCACTGGTGAGTCATTAGCGGCGGCATAAGCCACATTACTGAAAAATATTCCCGCAAAACACAGGGCAAGAATAAGTTTGGAAATTTGTTTCAGGCTTTGCATATTTAACTCCTGTTATTAATTTACATTGATAATACAATTAAACTTCTAAGGACAGATTTTACCACATTTCATCCGCAAGAGAATTATTACTCACCACACTTAGAGATATCGAAGTAAAACTTCATAATTATATGATACCTAGTTTTCCCCATCTAAAAATTATAATTCCTCGTCCTATATTTGACAGAAAATGCTCTAAATGTTAAAAAATCCGGCTTTTTTACAACTAAATTGGAAAATTTTCTTTACATCTTATATTTTCCTAGTAAACTAGCCCTCGTATTTAAAAGGAACTTAGGTGCGAGATCACCAAGAAAATTTTTTGGATGTATGCAATACAAAATGATTTCTTGGCGGTATCCCGATGTTCACATCAATCATTATTCAGGAGATGCATAATGCCAAAGGCAAAAAAATCTGGAATGAAAAAAGCTGCTCCCAAAAGAGCGGGCCCCAAAAAGTCGGACGCAGTACGCGTGAAATTGCGCACAGCGGTCAACCAGGCCAAAAGCCTTAAAAAGGAATTTGCGGCAAAACTGAAAGAAAAAACTGCCGAATTCAAGAAAAAACTGCAACACGCTGAAGCTGTCGCTTTGTCCAAAGCTTTAAGCGCCAGTGAACTCGAAGCAGCCAAGAAAGAACAGGCACTCAAAAAAGCTTTAGATGCTGCCCATGCTAAGTTTGAAAAAGCTTATAGCAAGAAAACCAGCAAGCGCACTACCACAGTCAAAAAGCCTGCCACCAAATCCCGTAAAGCAAAATCCGGTTCAAAAGCCAAAGCTAAAACCACTAAAGCAACTGCAAAACGTGTCACCAGAAAACCAAGCAAACGTAAAGCTGCTAAAGTTTCTAAAGGACAAACCGCAGAAATCTAAATCTAATTTGATTGCTCCTCAAAAACCGCCATCACTGCTCGTGATGGCGGTTTTTTTATGTCAAAACACGCAATATCCGTTCATTCACCTCATCAACACCCCCAACTCCTGACACTTGAGCAAATCGTGGTGCATCAACGTCCTTTTCCGCCCAACTTTTGTAGTAATGCAACAGAGGCTCAGTTTGGTCATGATACACTTCTAAACGCTTCCGCACCGTGGCTTGCGCATCATCTTCACGCGTGATCAATGGTTCACCGGTCACATCATCTTTACCAGGAACTTTCGGGGGGTTATGTCTTAAATGATAAACGCGTCCGGAAGCTGGATGGATCATGCGGCCACTCATCCGTTCAATGATATCTTCATCTGGCACAAACAGTTCAATCACATTATCGATCCCAATATCGGCGCCACGAATAGCCTCCGCTTGCACGATGGTCCTCGGAAATCCATCAAATAAAAATCCATGCTGACAATCAGCCTGCTGCAGACGCTCTTTCACTAAAGAAATAATAATATCGTCCGACACCAATCTGCCACTTTCCATAATCGACTTCGCCATCAACCCCAAGTCGGTTTTTTCCTCAACTGCAGTGCGCAACATATCCCCCGTTGAAATTTGCGGGATAGACAATTTCTGCGCAATCATCCGTGCTTGCGTACCTTTCCCTGCACCAGGACTACCCAATAATATGATTCGCATAATAGATTCCGTTAACGTTGAAAACATAGGAGTATATAGTATCAGCGTGCCCATAATAAACCATGGCTATCTGATTTTGTTTGAAAATTAGGCGGTAAATTGTATCTTTGATAGGCTGCTATTTTAGGATAACTCGGTAAAGCAGGTACGACGAATTCCAATTTTTATGTTAATCACTGGCGCGAAATTCGAAAAAATTCCTGTCATTCCCGCGCAGGCGGG
>FTIX01000044.1_pt4 | contig 16384 bp, 14 predicted proteins | sample 1658561 | NCBI WGS metagenome assembly FTIX01 (sample SAMEA3914836, study PRJEB12502) | metagenome | biome: forest; material: soil | place: Canada | collected 2011-07-03 | depth 0.3 m | reverse complement strand
ATGGGCGCTTATTCCCCGGCGCCCATTGTGACATCACAGCTGCAAGAACAGATCATGGACCAAGTGATCTATCCAACATTACGCGGCATGGCTGCTTCCGGAATGCCCTATCAAGGCTTTCTTTATGCCGGTTTAATGATCACGCCACAACGCGAAATTAAAGTGCTGGAGTTTAATTGCCGATTGGGTGATCCCGAAACCCAACCTATCCTGTTACGGCTAAAATCGGATTTAATTGCCGCTTGTCTTGCAACTTTGGAAAATCGCTTGCAACATATTAGCTTAGAATGGGATCCTAGACCGGCATTAGGCGTAATTTTAGCCGCCAAAGGTTACCCAGAAAACTATCCCAGCGGTGAGGTTATTCATGGTTTAACAGAGCTTGGCCCGGACAGCAAAGTCTTCCATGCGGGGACAGTATTAGAGGATAATCTATTAAAAACAGCAGGCGGCAGGGTGTTATGCATCACCAGTTTAGGCGAAAATGTTGCTAGAGCACAAAATAAAGCTTATAACATAGCTAAAAATATTCGTTGGCCAAATCAATATTACCGAATGGATATCGGTTATAAGGCAATCGCAAGAGAATAGGAAAGAAGTCCCCCTATTTAAAAAGCCGGGGATATTTCACTAGCAGTTGAACCTTTTCTAGGAAAAATATATGGATTTTAAACGTTTACAAACTGATTGGGCCGAGCCAGAACAACAGCAATTGCAGCTGGAAGAAATACTGCCAAAACACCCCATCGTGCAAACGATGCAACCCTATTACCGCTCCAAAGCTTTTGTCAGTGAAATTGGCATCAACCCGCTCATCGCTGCTGCCGCACCGCTATTTTTCCTCTTAGAAAAAACTCAGCAATCAGGAATACCCCTAGACGCCGCAGAATTAAGAGAAAGTTTTGTCCATGAAATAAAAGCCTTTGATAATCAAGCCCAAACTCATGGTTACAAGCCTAATATCGTATTAGCTGCACATTTTGCTCTAGGTCTGTGGATCGATGAAATGATCTTAAACACCACCTGGGGCAAAGAAAGTTCCTGGGAACAACAAGCTTTGGTCGATCATAATGCCATGCAGGCCAAAGACTCTAAATCCATTTTTTTCTTGCTCAACCATTGCCTGCAAGATCCCAGCACTTATATTGATCTGCTTGAACTTTTATATTTATGCTTAAGTCTTGGTTATGAAGGCGAATATCGTTACTTAGAACGCGGGCATATTTTACTCTCCGAAATCAGGGACAATGTCTATCAGCACATCCAGCGGCAGCGTGGAGAAATCTCTAAAAAGCTGGAAATTGAAGATACTAGCACCCTGCCCCAAGTGCGGCAGGACAGTGCTCTATCGCAGCTGGTATTGCGCGGTCTTTCCATCCTGGTTACAGCAACCACCTTAGTATTAGGCTATTTATGGTTTAATAGTCATTTACAGAATACTTTTGATAGCACCGAAGCCGCTTTACAGCAATGGGCTGCTAGCGCTGGTCAATTTACGCCTTCCTCTGCCGCCTTAGCCAGCAGCAATTTAACATTGGAACAAAAAAGCGCCACTGAGATTGTCATATGAAATGGCGTCTTAATTTTCCCGAATGGCTGAAAACCCGTTCTACCACCACCGCTCCCGCGTTGCCGGTCAGTTGGCGGCAAGAACACGCAGAAGCAAAAATCAATATACTAAAACAAGGTATAGAAGATGCCCTGCACTTTTTTAAAACTTTTTATGCTAAACATACCTCACGAAGTAAATTACCCTGGGTTTTGCTATTAGGTACTGAAGGCGCAGGTAAAACGTCTTTATTAGCCATGAGCAACCTGGGTATAACCTCGATTGATAATCAGCTGCTACAGCAACCCAATCCGACCGCTTACTGCGATTGGTGGTTTGCCAAAGATGCGGTGTTAATTGATGTTGCCGGCTCATTGATGATGCCTGAAGACCCAAAAAGCGACTCTCATCACATTTGGGGGCGATTCATTCATTTGCTTGCTAATTACCGGAAACGCAACACCTTAAACAGCTTAGTCCTGTGTATTGATCTCTATGAATTTTTAAATAAAACCCGCGGTCAAAGACAATTGCAGATCGATATTTTTCGCCATCGTATCCAAACCTTAACCAAGTTTATCAGCCATTTACCCGTTTACCTGCTATTTACCAAATGTGATCAAATCACCGGTTTTACTGATTCATTTAATGCCCTAAGCCCAGAAGATTGCATGCAGCCATTTGGCATATCATTGTCCTACGGCATTAGCCAACAAAACTTCACCCAGCAACTGGATCGACAATTCAGTGCTTTTCTACGTCGTTTGAATGAACAATTGATTAGCCGCTTACATCGGGAACATAATTTTGAAAAACGCGGCAATATTAAAAACTTCCCGTTACAGCTGGAATCACAAAAACGTGATATTTTGCATCTTGCTGCGCAACTACACAGCACCAAGACCAGCCTCTCGGGTATTTATTTTACCAGCAGTCTGCAAGACGGAAAAAATGCCAATGCTTTAAACCATTTGTCTTCAAATTTTGGTTTAACCGCTTTAACCAACATTGAAGCCATTGAATATCCACCGCAAAAGCGCGCCTTTTTTATCGAACAGACTTTACAGAAAATCATCGACAAGAAAATTATTTATGCACGTAACATACCCGCATTCCTAGTACAAAATTCTAAACAATTTTACCTTGCTCTTGCCGCCCTGTTACTGATCGGCGCTACTTGCATCGTTCCGGCTTATCTCCTCAATCGAGCCGCACTCAATGATACCCAGATCGTACTAAAAAAATTCCAGCCCAGTCCCGTCACAGCTGTGGATAGTAAAAACCCGCTGGCAGGCTTGGCCACCTTAAATGCCTTGCAAAGAGCTTTGAATGACTCAAAAAGTCATCACTCCTTTTTAACTTTTGTTTTTCCACAAGCCAATAAATTGCAGTCCTATGTGAATGCCCGCTACCAAAATGCATTGAAATTGCAATTTTCACCGATGGTCAAGCAGAGCTTAGAATCACAACTGCGTAATGGTTATAATATTTTACCGCAGCAATTATTCAGCACTTTAAAACTCTATCTCATGCTCAGCGATAGCTCGCATTTAAATAAGGACTTCGTGATTGCCTGGTTTACTAAATACTGGCATGAATCATTACCAGACAATCCCATGGTGCAAAGTCAGTTACTTTCACACCTGTCCGCCTGGTTAAATCAATCCCCGATTTTCTTTCAATCGGATGCCGACATGGTCAAACTAGCGAGACAAACCCTCAGCAGTTTACCCTTATCTGAGCTCGTCTATTTAGCATTACAAGAAAACTATGAAGAAACTTCCGGAAATAAGGTCGACACCCCAAGCATCAGTAACGCCTATTTTTCCCTACCTTTAACCGGACTGTACACTGCAGCACATTTCGACAATATTTATCAGCAGGAGATCCCTGAACTCGCCAAACGCGTCGCCACCGGTGATGATTGGGTCTTGAATCTGCAATTACCTACCAATTTGACTGGAAACTTGATTGAGCAATTAACGGAAAATGTACGTAAATTATACGTGCAGCGTTACCTGGCTTATTGGCAGCTGCAATTATTAAATATGCAAGTGGGTAAATTTAAAAATCTGGCACAAGCAGAACAACTTGCCAGCACGTTTAGCAGTGAAAACTCACCTTTATTTGCATTGATCAACATGGCTGAAAGCAATCTAATACCTGTTGCTAATTTCCCAGATGCCCGGGACGTTCTTATCGAGGCCCAGCAATTACGTGATGTCTTGGAAAAATCACTTAACCTCCTAGCATTACAGAAAAATCTAAAAGAACTCAGCAGCTATCTCCATACCATTTCACAAGCAGAGGATACGGGCGAGGCTTCATTGAAAGCTGCCCAAAGCCGCATGCGCAATCCTGGCAAAGATCCAATCTCCACTTTGTCTGTCGCTGCAAAATCATTGCCAGAACCATTGAATAAATGGGTGGGTTCTTTGGCGATCAATAGTTGGCGCAACCTATTGCTGAATAGTCAAAATTATCTGAATTTACGTTGGATTGCTGAGGTAGTCCCCGTCTACAATGAGCACATTAAAAACCACTACCCAGTGTTTAATAATTCCAGCAAGGAAATGAGTTTAAAAGAATTTGCTGACTTTTTTGGCCCAAATGGCACCATGGATAACTTCTTTAAACAAAATCTAGCCGCATTCGCCGACACCAATCAATTATATTGGCAATGGAAATATCAAGATGGCGAACGTTTGAATGTGAGCCAATCGGCATTAGAAATGTTTAATCGCGCGGCCCTAATCCGGCAAATGTATTTTCCCGGAAATCAAAAAAATCCATCCGTTTTATTTGCCTTGTCCCCAACCGCTACAAAATTATTGTCTGAAAATTACAATTTAAATTTAGATGGCCAGAACATCAACTATTCCCGTGATTTTAGACAACAGAAAAAAATTATGTGGCCCGGCCCTAACCAGGGATATGCCTCTTTAGAATGGAGTCGAGGGAATGAGAATAAAACCATTTGGAAAATAACAGGACCCTGGGCAGTATTTAGATTACTTGCTAATGCCAATCTCAAAGCTGTGGGGAACACGGAGTCTTATCATTTAACTTTCACTGTCAATGGATTAGTGATTCCCTATGACTTAATTGCCGCGCAAGCGATTAATCCATTTATTCCAAATATTTTAAATGGCTTCCGTAGTATGGATCGCTTGTAAGTCTGCTGCCGATTGAACAAAGAAAAAATTTTGGATTATGACTTTAGTCGTACATCAACTCATCCAGGGAAACGGCATCTTTTGATGCCGCGTGCTTGGTTAACTCCATGATCACATCAGTAATACACAGTAGGCGCAATACATCTGGCGTCACTTCATCAAACTTCACTTCAATACCTAAAGGAGTTTTTTCAGCATCCTCAAACGCCACTCCAATGCCGTAGCCCAGACACAGGGAACACAACTGATCCGCCCGCCGCGCCAAACCTGGAAGCAGTCCCTTAGTAGAAAAAGTTTCTTCATAGCTCAGCATTTTATCGTTAAATTTAAATTTAACGCCTAATTGCTTCACTATAACTGTTAATTGCTTGGCTAATTCCATAATATTCCCAAAATGTCTAAATCACATCCACCAAGGATTAGCTGACTTCCTTCGTCCCGCCAGAGCTGCGCGTAACCACCGGGCAAACACTGCTACTGAAAATTTATAATGACTCAGCACCGCAAAAAACCCAGTCGCAACCAGAGCGATTGAAACTGTCCATATTTTAATATGCAGGAGACAGAAGATGATAGGGAACACTGCCCTGGCATCGACGAAAAACAGCAGTGGATACCGCGCAGAGTCGCGCCAGTGGGCGTTCGGTGAGGGAGGGTGTAGCATGGATATATCCCCAGTTTAAAGTGTCTTTATCCTTTAATTTTAGCAGTTTGGGGAGGGGAAAACCAGTTTTGACAAGGAAATATGGTATATTAGAACTATCGTAACCGTGGTTATGGTAACGGGTGGTTACGTTAAAATGATTCCTCCAATCATAAAAGCAAGAATTAAACCACCTAATCAGTTAAACCCAAGCCCTTGAAAATTTTTTTTCTTTGCGGACAACCATGCAGACCACCATGAGATCCTCCTATACCTATAAAATGGTATTCTTCGCCTGCTTTATTTCCACCATCGGCTTAATGGCGAGTGATTTTATCAATCCCTCCCTCCCTTTTATCATGCATAATCTTAACGCCTCACAAAATGCCACCAAAGGCATGATGGTGGTGTATCTCATGGCTTTGGGGGTGGCGCAACTGTTTTACGGGACTTACAGTGATAACTATGGCAGAAAATCAGCCATTGTCTTGTCATTTTTTATCGCCATTATCGGGTTCATTCTTTCCGCAGCGGCACAGAGTTTGCTGATGTTGTATTGCGCGCGTTTTATTACTGCACTGGGTACTGCGGGTTCGCCGGTTATTGCCAGAGTCATCATTGCCGATGTCTGTCATGAAGAAGTGGCGTTGAAAAAAGCTTTTTCTTATTTTGCGATGACTAGTCAGCTCTCACCGGCCATTGCGCCGGTATTAGGCGGACTGATCCAACAATATTCCAGCTGGCGGGTGTCGTTCTTGGTTTTGGCATTGATTAGCCTCGTGTCAGTGATATTCTTGATCAAATCTATGCCCGAGAGCCATACTATTCCTGCCATTAAAAAGAATTGGCGCGAACAGTTCATCGTGTATCTTGGCTACTTAAAAATACGCCACTTCCTGATCTTTAATTTGCTATCCGCTTTGATTCTGGTATTCACCCTCGGTTACTACAGCTTGTCACCGTTTGTGTTTCATCAACTGGGCATTTCACCTGCGCTCAATGGCGTGTTATATATTTCTTATGCTGCTGGCCTGGTGACGGGGGCTTTTTTGCTATCGCTGGTGCTGCATAAATTTGATTCTCATCGCACCTTTATTAGCGCTGTTTTCTGCTATTTAGTACTATGTGGTGCGGCCGCAGTTTTTTTCTCTTATCAAGTGAATATACTGACTATTATTATCTTTTCATTTGCGCTGAGTTTAATCTGTGGTGTCGCGGCGCCGTTAACTCTCACCTTGTGCCTTCAGGGTTTTCAAGAGAATAAGGGGGCTGCTAGCGCCGTGCAAGGCAGTATGCGTATGTTTTTTAGCGGCCTAGTATTATTGGCCTGTAATTTTATTGTGCTAGATTATTTTTACCAGTTAGTACTGATTTTTCTGGGCATTAGCGTCATCATGTTGCTACTTTACGGGATTGAGATTCTGATGAGCAAAAAAGCAGCTTAATATGCAGCATGGGGGTTCTAATGAAAAGAATTACAACTTTATATTGACACCGGGTACCCAACTTGCTTCAATATTCCTGGGGAAAAATAACACTGCAATGGATAATGGGATCTCAAATGAAAGTAAAACTGCTTTCCGTCACTTTAATTGCTGCGCTTCTGCTGTCTGGATGCTCAACTTTTCAAAACCGTCCGAAAAAAATAAAGGTGTACTACCCTACAGATGCCGGATCTGTAAATGCTCATACCAAGCTCGTGGAAGCTGCGGTATCAGCCACTGACTCCCTAAACCAAATCGCCGCTATCGAAAAAGCCACCCATCCCAAATCCAAACTCAAAGAACCGGTCAACCCAGACAGTATAGGCTTGGGTGGTTTGGCTTCTATTGATTGGACAGGCCCCATTGAGCCTTTAGTCCAAAAACTAGCTGCTGCCGGCAATTATAAATATCGTGTGATTGGCCGACGACCGGCTATCCCGGTATTAATCGCTGTATATGCGTATAACATGCCTATTGCTGATATTCTGCGCGATGCCAATTTTCAAGCGGGCAGAAAAGCAGATGTCTTGATTTACCCCCGTCGTAACACCATTGAATTACGTTACGATTCTTAGAAGGTATTTTAATCGCCATGGGCCAAACTTGTAAAAAACTCTTTATCCTTATCCTATGCTTGACGCTATTAGTGGCTTGCGCCAGCAAAAAACCCAAGCCACCCGCCAGTCAAATTCAAGGTTTCGCCACCACCCCGGTTGACTCGGGAAATATTTCTAAAATCCGCTATGACGCATTGAAAGAAATCGCCATGAGTGTGGGTGCACAAAGCGGTCTGGCCTGGGAAGCCGTACGCATCAACCAAATTCTCGACAAAGACGAGCGTAACCTAGATCAGATCTTTAACTTCAGATTGCTCTTGCTGGATAATAATGTCCTACCTCCAGTGCTGAATGAAGGTCGCAAAGCCTTGAATTTAGACAGTCCGGAAACCATACGCTTAGCCGATCAAGTTCTGAAAATCGAAAGTCCACCCCGTTTCGTCACCGCGCCACCGACCTGGCGAGAATATTTATATATGAATTTTACTCCCCCGGAAAAACCGGATAACAGCTTGTTGCCACGTAACCAGGCAGAGCGTGATATTTGGAATGAAGGCGTACTCCAAGGCTGGAAAGATGGCATCGCGCAAGCTAATTCCATTTTTTCCGCTAACCTCGGCCGTTTAAAACGTGATTTCAATGGTATGATCCTCTATCGCAGACTATTGGCGCAGAACATGGTTACTCCGCCTTATGTCGCTAAAACTGAACTGGGTGTCACTGGCGATGAAAATGAAATGCGGGTGAACGATCAGGTTTTACGCATCACCGCGACTTCTCGCTTAGTACCTGACAGCAAAAAATGGAAGAGCATAGTGCTGCCGGGCACTGTGGGCGCTATTCGTATCGAAGGCATTGAGGGCACTGAAGTGCTTAAATAATGGCAGAATATCAATTTCCGAATGAACCAACCCGCTTCACCCCACATCATGTCGATGCGGTTCTGGCTTATTGTACTGAATTAGGCGCATCCGACATCACCTTTCAAACGGGCGAACCGATCTTTGCGGAAATTCACGGCCGTCTCTATAAATTAACCAAAAGAAAGCTCTCTAATGCTGAGGTCGGCGATATATTGAATTCCATTTACGGGCCGAATGGTACCACGCAAATTCTCAGCGGCGTTGACGTCGATACCCATTATGAATTTCGCCCGACTCGTACCAGCCGGTTTCGCTTTCGTGTGAATGGTACCGGTTGCCAGGTGGAAGGTCATTCTGGTTTACAGCTGACTTTACGAACCATCCCCACCGCACCCCCTGATTTATCCAGTTTATATCTCCCTGCCGCATTAACAACCGCCATTGCGCCAGAAGATGGTGTAGTCTATGTGACAGGTGCCACCGGTGCCGGTAAAAGTACCTTACTGGCTGCGATCATTAAAGAAATCGCCCAGGACCCCAATAGTCACCGTAAAATATTAACCTATGAAGCGCCAATTGAATTTGTATTCGATTCCATTTTCAAACCCAGTTCAATTGTCAGTCAATCCGAAATACCACGTCACTTACCGAGTTTCGCGGCAGGTGTGAGAAATGCTTTACGCCGTAAACCCCGCTTGATTCTGGTGGGGGAATCTCGTGACACGGAAACCATCAGCGCGGTGATCGAAGCCGCATTAACCGGTCACCCGGTCTATACTACGCTGCACAGTACAGGGGTTTCGGAAACTGTTCGCCGACTGGTAGGAACCTTCCCCAGTGAAGAACGGCATGGTCGAGCCATAGATATCATCGAAACCATTCGTCTGGTCATCTCACAGAAATTAGTACCCACCGTCGATGGCCGACGAGTAGCCTTGCGTGAATACCTGATTTTCAGTGAGGAAGTTCGCGATGCCATGCTATCAATCGATCCGGATAATGTCACCGCTCTAATCCGCAAATTAGTCAAAGAACAGGGGCAGCCCATGGTAGTTGATGCGCAAAGAAAATTTGAAGAAGGCGTTATTTCTGAACGAGAGTATCAAATTATCGTCAAAAGCAACCGCTCCGCAGATCGAGATGCTGGCACCCTTTAATCAGCTCTTTCTAGGTAACATAAAAAAAGGGGTCCATAGGACCCCTTTTTTATTACTGCCAAACTAGGCTTAGTGCTGCCCTCCACCCGTTGGACTTCCGGTAACCTGCTTGACCGTGTTGGTAACCTGCTGACCACCACCAGAAACAGCTTGACGGATTTGCTCAGTCGGATTGTTGTCACCCATACGTTGGATGCCCTCACCAATAGCATGTTCCACTGCCTGCACAAACTCAGCCGTACACAGCGAGGTCAAGATTTGTGACACCCACAGAATGATCATAGAGAACACTACCAGAGTTACACCCAAAGTGACTGCCATCAAGGCTGGGTTATTATATATCTCTAACACAATTGGCAAGAACTGGGCATAGATTGTACTGATTAACAAGAATGCAATGTTAAACAGGATAATAAAGGCCACTGCGCCCAGCGTTAATATCGCTGGAGTCACTGCAGTACGAGCCAAATCTGATAAATATCTCTCACCACGTCCTACCAAACCTTCACCCTCACGAACCAGGTTGAAACAGAAGATCGGTGCTGCCATGATATTTATAAACGCCATTCCTATCCAACGGAAGGTACTGGCGGCAAACCCAAAGATGAAGGTTAAAGGCATGAGGAGGTATAACATGATGCCACCCATGAAGAAAATAGTGGCGAATGCTATGTAAAATCCGACCATCCCATGGAAACCACCTAATATACCTTTAGCTACTCCACCAACCAAAGGTACACCACCAACCACACCTTCGACCATCTTTGTCCAGAATGTAATTTGTGTAAACTGGAAGAATGCAGTCAGAGCACTGGACATCATGCTACCACCCAGAATAATCGCAGCATTGAACGCATTATACTCGCTGTTAAACATATTACGTTCTAAGTCATCAATACCATGACCAATCATGTTAGTCATGATTGCGGTAAATATGGGACCCATTGGACCTGCTTTCTCAGACAGAGTAGCCAAGGCATTATTCATTCCACCTTTTTTAGACCATCCCAACTCATTTATGAGTCCTTGTTTGAGCTCATTCATGCTATCTTGTGCGCCTTGAATGCTTCCCAATACCGTATCCTTAGCCTGCATGATTTTATCCTTAGCATCTTGGAATGGATCACTGATTGTATCCCCTCCTGGATTGTATTCAGGAGTCTTGTCAGAGGAAGGCTTGCAAGAGTCACCACTGAAGTCTCCATGCGCCGCAGCAGCATTGAGACACCTAGCCAGATCATCCTTAACATAATCACCCACCGTATTAACGACACCATCCTTAAGTACACTTCCCGCAGCGCTACTTGCACTAATGGCGGTATTGAGCCATCCTGTGACCCCACTTCCTGCATCCATCAGATATCCCGCCCCATCCATCAGTGCGCCAGAGGCACCTTGAGCCATATCTAAGATGTAATTAGGTGCGGCAAAGCCCATATTAATGTACTTTGTCACTGAGCTAAGATCATCATTACCACCGGCAAATTCTGAAAGAATAGCCCCAAAATCTATGTTTGCTCCACCCGTATTAGAGCTGTCCGCATTTAAGACCGTATTCGCTTTGCCTACATATTGGTCTAAATCGACGCGAGCCATCGCATTAGCGATTTCCGTACGATCATCATCACTCAACGAATCGAAAGGGTAGCCTTCAGTCTTGAGACTTTTAGAATCGACAACTGTTGCTCCAGGAGGATACACATCCGCTATATTATAAAACGGTACCTGTGATAATCCAGGAAGAATTACGGATAAAGGCGTGAACACCCAACCTTTACTAGCTAAATCATCCATACGTTTTGATACGCTATCGCTACGCGCAGTGGCTGCTTTATAACGTAATGGATCCAATAAAGTTGCATAGCTAATACCTGAATTAGCCATCACCGTACCGCCACGATTAGCTATATCAGTCAATGTGCTATCACTATCCGCAGCTTTCAAATCAACTGCAGCGATAGCTTTCGCAATCGGCAATAATTTATTGAACATTTCAGTGGAACCTTGTTCTAAATACGAATTTGAAGTGTTTATATCATCGGTCATTTGCTGCGCTGCACCGGCTTGGTCCATTTTATCTTTCCAGCCAAAAGTAATACGACTGTAGTTAGCAGCAACACCATTTTCCCATGAAAGTGTTCCACATTCTCCGTTATAACGATGGTTGTTGTTTACGTCATCCGCATTGTATTTGTCATTGCGGGTACCCATAGTGAGGGTGTTATCTGGATTAATGCTATAACCAATCTTGTCGCCATCATAAACCGGATTAGGGCTAGTAGGTATTTCCCCAGTATTGGCTTTTTCCACTTCACTTTGAATTTTTCGATCCCTGGCGAACAAATCTTCCAATTTATACATGCAAATTTGTGCTTTTAGAATATTGGCTACTTGAGGCATAATCGGCACTAAATCTTTGCCTTGGGTAGGTTTATTATTCACAACCATTCCACCGCTTGAACGCACGAAAGTATTTAATTTACTAGAAATCTGATCTGCTAAGCCCACACCCTGCACGACTACCCACATCACGCCTTGTTGGCCCAATGAGTATCCGCTGGAGGCACTTGGCACTACTAAACCAAAAGCAATGACAATTCTTATAATGTGATGAACAGTTTTTTTACCGCCCTTACCTGACATCATTTCGCCATTTTGCGCAGCTGTAATTACTGAATCCCAGACTACATACATTACGGCGACACCGATCATAATGACCCAGAACGTATTGAATACGCCGATGACCGTACCTACCATCTGATTACCATAACCAGATAAACTGTTGCCAACAGAGCCAAAGACTCTATTCAGCAAATTAATAGAAAAGTCGCCCTGCGGTGGCGTGAGGTAACTTAACGGAGTAGTGATATCCGCAAAGGCTCCAAACGGCAAAAAAAGCAGGGAGAATAATAGATATTTTCTGATTCTTGATATCATTTTTTTATTCCCCTAAAGGTATAACCAAACCAATCCTTAAAACTTATTCCTAAACGCTGATGTTTCATCTGCACATACCAAAAGTGTTCACGATAAGCCAGAGCTAAAGCAATCACCACTAAGATCAATGCAATTAAAGTGGCAAGAAACATGCCAGATAACAGTAATTTGACTGCATAAGCGAACAAACCCACGCCTATAACAGAATATAAAATAGCTGTCCAAAAAAGAGTTTTTTTGCGACTTTCTAGTTTTTCTGGGGTTAAATTTAATCTGCGAACTGCTTCGTCAAAACTTTCTTTAATCACATTCTCAGATTTTTTATGGCGCAATACCTCAATTGCAGACATACCTACGTTTTGGTAATTTTCTTTTAATTGCTGCCATCCCACCATCTTTTTAAAGTTACGAAATGGAAGGAATATGCCCCCAATACGGCCTAAAGCTCTTGTTACTTTCACTGGACTAACCTCATAAAAATGAATTTATTTCTTGCTGTGACTTGTATTTTACGGGGCGATTATTAAGAAAGTATTAAGGAATTATTAGGGGAGCTTAAGAATTCTCTAGCTGGCAACCATATATAAACTAACCTGGTATGGCCCTGAATCAGGCAAAATAAGGAGTTGCCAGTGAGGATGGTCAGACTAGCAAGCTATTTAGCTAGATTTTCGCCATTTTTCTGCAGGATAAAGATAGATCGGTAAGGCCTGGTTTGCGGTCAACAGATTTCCCTGGAGAAACTGCCATTGGGCCAAACTCAACACCTCAAGGGCACGTGGCAGCCGCGATGGAAATACTTCTTGTATATCAATGACTTGCTGATGCAAGGGATTGGAATACAGCGCCCAACCATCTCCCACCCCTATCCAAGGTCCTGCCATTGAAATCTTAATGTCTTGGGGTCTGCAACGCTGATCATCCATGACAGCTCGCATTAAGTCACTTTGCCCTAATTGATACACACCCCAATAAATTTCCTCTCCATAGGCATTCACTGCCACCAGAACATTTTTGGCCTGTAAATCAAGGTAAGCCCCTTGCGCCAGTACTTGCAAGCTGGAAATAGGCAGGACAGGAATGTTCAGCCCAAATGCCAGCCCTTGCACCACACTTGCTGCGAGACGTATACCCGTAAAACTGCCAGGGCCAGCACTAAAGGCAATTGCCTGCAATTGCTTTAGTTCAGCGCCAGCTTGCGCCAACAGTTGGGTAATTAAAGGAAGAATAAGGCTGGCTTGTTGTCGTTCCACGACGTGATGGCTACAAGTGATCTGTCCTTCATATGCCAAGGCAATAGAGCAAATCTGCGCAGAGGTATCAATTGCTAAAAGATTTGGAGACATTAGAAAACACGCTAAGAAGCTATTTCCTTCACAAAAACAGTCGCGTTAGTCAGTTTAGTAAACCCAGTGCTGCTCATATTCGAGTAAGTAAAACCTCGCTTCCAAACTGGCATATATGCAAATTGTAAGGCGCCTTTCGCGAAATTAGGATCATAAGGGCTTGGATCAAAATACAAGACTCCATTGGCATAACATACCTTTAGGCTGGTTTTCTGGTCTGGGTTATTGGGTTGAACCATAGCGATTTTCAGATTGCATTCACCCTCTTTCACATTGAATGCCACAGCTTGATAGGGCTGCAAACTGGTATAAGGTGGCATCAACACTTGGCCTCCTTGAACACGGACTGCAAGGACTGAATTGCCATTTTTAGCATGAATTTCGTGTTTTACTTCCTGGGCCTGACGATAATTATGCTTTATTTGCTGGCGCTGTTGCTCAGAATACTGGTTCCATTCACTCTGAGAAATACCTAGTTGATTCGGTGATACAGCACAAGCCGATAGCAATAAGAGAGGAACAACGAGCATTAATAATCTAACAATCATAATATAAAATCCAAAATTTTGAAAAAACGTAATTATTTAGGTATCGTCACCCAAATAAAAAGCCGCTATTCAGGTACGTAAATAGCGGCTCCTTGCTTCATAACCTAAAACTTCTGATTAATCTTGATCAGAATTCCCTGAGTTGCTGCTGTTACCACCCAAAGGATCAGATTGGTCTTGCTGATTTTGATCGATAGGCTGATTAGCATTAGGTGAAGCATCTCCCGGCTGAGATTGATTCATTGAATTATCATCGCTCGGAGTTTGGGAATTATCACTTGGCATAGCCGGTTGTGACTGATCAGTTGATGGTTGATTGGACATATCAGGGTTGTCGCTAGATGGTGGGCTAACCTGAACTGGAGCAGAGTTATCTGGTTGTGTTGGTACGTTGGGTAATGCTGAACCAGATTGGTCACTAGAATCCGCTGGTGGTGTAGTTTGCTCAGTAGGTGCTGGTGTAGTTGGTTCAATTGGAGCTACTGGGCTTGTGGTTTGATCATCACTTGGGGTTACGGGTCCTGTCATATTCTGTGATTGATCATCGCTGGGAGCTACGGGTTGTGTGCTTTGATCTGGGGTTATAGTTGTATCAGGGGTTTCTGGTACAGCCGTATTATCTCGGGAATCTGGAGTTATTGAGGTATCCGGTGTCGCTGTAACAGGACTTTCGGTGCTCGTAGTAGTGGTGGTGGTAGTAGTAGTGTCTTGATCAGCAGATTTTTCCTTTTGACAACCCACCAATGCTAATGGTATAGCAGCCAAAAAAGCCAATAAAATACGCATATTTTCATCTCCTTCTTTTAAATAAAGTATATGTTCCTAAAAAACGAAATATAGGGCAATGGAACGCCGTATTATATACGGACAACTCTAAACATTGAAGAACAATATATGCGAAATAAAAAAATAAAGTATACGTTGGTCTTTAATTGCTCCAGTCTAAAATCACCTTCCCCGAGTTCCCGGTGCGCATCACCGTAAAGGCTTTTTCAAATTCAGCGACTGGAAAATGATGGGTAATCACTGGGGAGATATCTAAGCCACTTTGCAACATACTCACCATTTTATACCAGGTCTCAAACATTTCACGTCCATAGATACCCTTGAGAATTAAGCCTTTAAAAATCACCAAACTCCAGTCTATGGTGATTTTTTCTGGAGGGATGCCTAACAATCCGATCTTACCGCCATAATTCATAACGGTTAATAGCTCATTCAATGCTTGCTCATTTCCGGACATTTCCAAACCAATATCAAAACCCGCCTGCATTCCTAATTCGTGCATGACATCGGTTAATGATTCCCGCGAAACATCCACTACTCGGGTGGCTCCCATTTTGCGGGCCAATTCCAATCGATAGGGATTGATATCGGAAATAACGACAAAACGGGCACCGACAAACTTGCAAACCGCAGCTGCCATCAGGCCTATGGGTCCAGCACCAGTAATGAGCACATCTTCCCCTACTAGATCAAACGATAGTGCGGTGTGTGTTGCATTGCCAAATGGATCTAAAAAAGCGGCTATATCATCGGAAATAGTATCAGGAACTCGAAATACATTAAAAGCTGGAAACGCTAGGTACTCAGCAAAACATCCTGGGCGGTTGACTCCGGTGCCCACCGTATTACGACATAGATGTCGCTTGCCAGCCCGGCATTGCCGGCAACTACCGCAGGTGATATGGCCTTCCCCCGATACTCGGTCGCCTATATTGAAGCCCGTTACTTCACAACCGATTTGCGCAATTTCTCCAACAAATTCATGGCCAATAGTCATCGGCACTGGAATAGTGGCTTGGGCCCATTTGTCCCAATTGTAGATATGAATGTCTGTACCGCAAATAGCGGTTTTTTTGATTTTAATTAATACGTCGTTATGACCAATTTCCGGGATGGGGATATCGGTTAGCCAAATGCCGGGTTCTGGTTTGAGTTTGCTTAGTGATTTCATGTTGGTTTTTTCTTTAATGGCGGAGAGGGAGGGATTGATTCAGGTACATCCTTGTACCTTCACCCCTGCGGGGCGGCTTGCGCCGTCCAAAAATGCTTTCCTGCATTTTTGTCGAACCCTCTTCAGTTCTTAATTTGCTCTTTTAAAATGGCGGAGAGGGAGGGATT
>FTIX01001347.1_pt1 | contig 16416 bp, 17 predicted proteins | sample 1658561 | NCBI WGS metagenome assembly FTIX01 (sample SAMEA3914836, study PRJEB12502) | metagenome | biome: forest; material: soil | place: Canada | collected 2011-07-03 | depth 0.3 m | reverse complement strand
CTTCTTTTTCTCTTTTAGAAAGTTGATGTTGGATACTAAGAATATCTAGTTTCATCACTTGCTGACCACGATTCTGAACTTCCTGCAGCTGAGTCGCTAACCCATTCACAAAATACTCTAACCAAGAAGTCATATCCATATCGTTTTCTCGGACGGATTGAATCGCTTTGTAGTAATTTGAACGGTCTCTATCATAATATTCGCTAATCGTAAAAAGGCGTTTAAAATCATAACCTGTTTTATAAAGATAGAGTGTTGAAAGCAAGCGTGCTGAACGACCGTTGCCATCTAAAAAGGGATGAATATGAACAAGTTGAAATTGAGCTATTCCAGCAATAAGCACAGGATTAATTTCTTGTTCTACTTTTAGCCATTCTACTAGCTCTACCATCATAAGTGGAACTTCGAAGGCGGAAGGTGGCGTATAAATAATTTCCTTCGTTTTAGAATTGGCAACGTAGTTTTGTATCCTTCTGTATTCTCCTGGTGTCGCAGAATTCCCTCTAACGCCTTCAACAAGCCTTTTATGAATTTCGCGAATTAGCGCTTCTCGTATTGGCTCACCACTACCTAAATAATCTGCAACCAAATCAAAGGCTTTCTTATAATTCAGAAGCTCTCTAACATCTTCAGGGTCAGCATTCTCTATTTCATGTCCATTTAAAAGCTGTTCAGACTGGTCTAAAGTTAGATGAGTGCCCTCAATATGTGTTGTATAGTGAGCTTCTAAAATTAGAGTCTTAGCTTGCATTTTTGCAATCCATTCATCAGAAAGCCGCGCAGCTTCTAAAAAACCTCTTGTACGTTCTATTTTTACAAGAGCAGCTGTAATATTATTTGTGATATTGAATTTTGGTAGAAATGGCATGGTTCCCGTCTTGTGACATATTTAATTAAATTATGTCACAAGAAAAATGCGATTGTCAAGGGTTTTAAATAAAATTCAAATATTAGGCGCCTGTGAACCCAAGTGTATTCCAACAAGCTGATAGTTCAGGCTAAGCGATAAATGAATGAGAGTCATTCCTTCTTTTTGTTCGATAGGTAAAATAGAGATTTTCCCTATTTCTGAGCTATTACGCACCTGTGTTCCTCCATCTGCAACACTACCTACACTACTTAAAGTTAATAGCCTTAAAGGCTTATTTTTAGGAAGACCTGGTTGAAGATAAATACTTTCTCGTTCTAACTCCTCATAACTCCCAGTATTTCTCAATGGAGAAAAATTTATGAAAATGATTTTCAGGTGAAAGCCAAAACGTATCGTTCTTCAATAGAAGCGTTATTACGGCGAGTTGTTACTGGGAAAGGGATTTGGAACATTTGCAATATCGTAGATCTTTACAACTGCTGCTCGATTTTATCTTTATTGCCTATGGGAGGGTATGATCTCAAAAAAGTTTCAGGAGATATTAATATTCGATATGCCAAAGAAGGAGAGCTCTTTTGGAGTCTAGGAGAAAGAGAAAAGATAGCTGCAAAATCCAATCAAGTGGTCTATGCAGACGATCAGAAAATCATTTGCTGGTTGTGGAATCATAAAGATTCAGCAGAGACTTGTATTGATGAGACATCAACGTGTGTTTTGTTTTTCGTTGATTCTTTTGAACACAGTAAAGTTCAATCTGCTTTAAAGGCTCTAGAAGAGAATTTGGAGAAAATCCAATGCTTTCCTTTAGAAAAAGGAATTCTCAATAAAGCGCCTCCTCAAGCATGCTTAATGACTGTGGGTAGCTCATGCTTTTAACACTACTGAAAGGATTGCTACTAGCGGAAGTTGCTATCGGAGCGCAAAACGCATTTATGATTCGTCAGAGCATGCTGCGTCGTCATCTTTTCATGACAGCGATGAAGATCTGTTCGAACATGAAACCTTATGGGAAGCAGCAGGTACACCATATGCCGTGTTTAGCTTGCCTGCAAAAGAGCTGCAAACAGTAGCTGGCGGAAAGATTGTTTCTGTAAAGGAGTTGTCATGAGAAAGGTCTTTTGGGATAATCCTTACCAACAAAGTCTTGAAACAAAAGTGAGTCAGGTTGATGGCAATGTTATTGTTTTTGCTGAAACAATTGGCTTTTCAGAATGTGGAGGACAAGAAAGTGATGTAGTAACAGTCAACGATATTAAAGTTCTGTCATCACGTATGGATAAGTGTGCCCCTTTTTTGATTTACTATACTTTTCCCGAGGGACACGGTTTTGTACCAGGAACAAATGTCACCATGAAAATAGACTGGTTACGCCGCAATCGATTAATGCGTTTGCATTTCACATGTGAGTTGATTCTTGTGCTCATGAATCGCTTGTTTAATGAGACCCTAGAAGGGGTCGAACTTAAGCCTGAGGAGATTGACACAATTATCAAAAAGAGAGGAGCTCATATTGCTGAAAACGGTGCTCGCGTGGATTTTGAATGTGACAAAAATATTACTGTGTACTTCCCAAAGGTTCTCGAAGAATACAATAAAATTATTGCGGAGGATCTCCCGATTGAAAAAGGATTTCTTGATGAAACTAATCAAACCCGTTATTGGAGGCTCCCTAATATTGCAACAGTTCCATGTGGAGGCACTCACGTACGTTCGACAGGGGAAGTTGGGGCAATCGAACTCAAACGAGATAGGGCTAACAAAGGTGTAGAAAGAATTCGAATCTTTCTTAAGAATAATCAAGCGACTAGCGACCAAACATAATGAATTTTTTTATCAAAAAACATAAGGGTGAATTCGATATGAAGAGAAAAATCGATTTTTTTTCGAGCCTCTTCGGAGATTTAAGTGGTGAGGAAATTTTTCACATTCAATAATACGCCGCTCTGAAAAAGGCCGCTTTACTATCATAATAACCAAAAAATAAACTAATTTTTAGTGGTCGGAGTAATATGAAACTCAGATGCTAAAATTGGGAAGACATTAACCAACTTAGGATTTTCCATTCTTGAAAGTGATCAATAAAGACGTTATCTTTATTGAGAGAAAATGTCACTGGATTTTATCGAATTGTGATGGCAAAATGGGGTAGGCATTACACCTCCACAAACTAGGATCTAGCATTTAGCTATGAGAATAATGATTCGCAAAAGGATTTATGATGACATCTATAAAATCTGCCTTACCTTATCTGACAAGACCTACGCCTCATTTTTTTTCTCCAGGGATCAGAAGGGCCTCTTTTTATTCAAACCATTTTATGAAATCCCCTATAGAATTTAGTTCTCATCAAACAAGAAGATTTTCCCAATTGCCATATGTTAACTCAAAGGGCAGTACGTTGAATAACATAGGAAAGTTAAGCCTGTGTGTAATTTTCGGTGGACTATGTTTAGTTCCTTTATTTTCGTATGCTAAAGGGACAGGAGTTACAGCTTCTTCTGCAGATAGTTTTCTTTCTTCCGCCAAATTAGCAGATGAAAAAGCTTTAGCTCGTTACTTTGAATTATTAGAGGGTTTTCCTAAACTGAAACGTGAAGGTGAACTTAATGACTATACAAAGGGGACCTACGAAATTATCTATGATCGTGAAGGCATTTTAGCTGTTAAAAAGGAAGTTTATGAAAGACTTTATAACAAATCCAAGTCCCAAGGACTTACCCATAGTCAAGCAGACGAATTAGCAACAAACTTTAGCCGACCGGGGGTTGTGTGTGAAGATCAGTTCTGGCTTTGGATAAGAGACGCTGTCATTTCACCCCAAGGCTATAAGCATACTTACAATCGGATCGTTTGGAAATGTGACTTGGAAAGAATCGGAGGGGCTGCAACTCTTCCAATTTTAATTGAAAATGGGACTAAAAAAATTGTCCTTCATCTTGCGTTTCGTCATGCGACAAATTCATGGGAAATGGAAATGGCAAGAGGTAATTCTAAACCTAATGAAACTTCCATAGATACAGCTAAGAGAGAAGTCTTGGAAGAAACAGGGTACGTGACGGGTAAATTGGTCTCTTTGGGATCTATGACTCCAGATTCTGGGTTAACGGCCTCTGTCATCCCTGTCTTTTCAGGACAAGTCGTAGCAGAAAAAGAAACTAGACATGATAAAACAGAGGCGATCAAAGAGAAATATGCGTTTACTTTGACTGAAATAATGGAAGGGTTAAAAAGGGGATATATGGAAGTTGAGATTAACAAAAAAGTTACCCAAGTCCCGATAAGAGATCCCTTTTTGGCATATGCTCTTCTAATGGCTCAGTATGATGGACTTTTATAACGAATCTTTTGAATTTTTGAGAACCAAGGCAGATTCTTCAACGCTATCAAGATTGACGATGGGAACCATTACTGGTTGTCCCATTCTCAATGCTTGAGTGCGTTGAAGCCTATGAATAGCCATATTGACTCTTTCATAGCGTTGATTCTCCAACGCTACCTATGGCCATGATATGCGCACTCGCTCCTAAAATGGATTCTTCTGCTTCTATTTTTTCTATAATTGTTAATAGCTCTTGCCAATTATTTTGATCTTTATAGAGGTTAGCCATGATACCCTTATGCCAGACAGGTCCTTCAATTGCGAGAATAGAGACATTTTGAAAACCGCTTTGTTGAATTTCTTCTTTTAATTCTGAAGGGGTATGCAAATAGCCAAAATCAAAACCTTCTGATATTTTATGGTGAACACCTGTCACTAATTCTTGCTTGATCACTTGCTTTTTAGAATCTAGGACTTCTTTGTACAAACTATCCATAAGGGAAGCAAAGCGAGAAATTCCTACGGCAAAGAGCTGACCATTTGGCTTTAATAAACGATAGGCTTCTTTCAACGACTTTAAACGATCAGCTTGATCCACTAAATGATATAAAGGGCCAAAAAGCAAAACGACATCTACAGATTGATCTTCTCTTTCAACGCATCTTGCATCTCCAACCGAATAGCTTGCTAATTGAATTAACGATGAACTTCCGTAGTCCTTAGCTTGTTCGATATGAAGAGGGACGGGATCAATCAAATGGACTGTATATCCCATTTCACTCAATGGAAAGGCATAAGCTCCGGCAGCTCCTCCGATGTCCAAAATAATGGCGGGAGCTTTAGGCAAGTACCGTTTTAAAATGCTTAAAGTACGATCTTTCTCGAGTTGATGAGAAGCTAGCCGGTCCTTTTCATGGCCTTTGGAATAATATTTTTCAATAAAGGGATCCAGTTTTTTTTGCTCTTTTTTATCTGTCATTGGATTAATTAGTTAATACTTATATATAAAAGTTTCAATAATTATTTGTATGTTTTTTTAACAGGCTTATCTGATCACTTTTTCATGAATTTAACAAAAGAGTGTCGAGCCTAATATACTCAGAGATTGGAAGGGTACGCTCTTTTGAAGAGGACGGGTTAAGGGAAATAGAATATTCATCCACATTTCCGATTTCTAATATATCGTCAACGTCAAAGCCTTGGCTTACATGATCAAGCAAGACGACATCATCTTTGTGAACTGTTTGCAATCCTTGACATAGTTCGGATTTAGCTCTCCGAATAGCTTCAGAAGCATCCTCTGCGACGTAGAAGGCACTTTGATGATACTCAGTAAATTCATGTGGTTTATAGGCACCCAGGTTAATGAAATAGAGTTTTTTCGAAGAAGTAGTTTGAGAAGGACTATTTGATAACTCAACTTCATATCCATCTATGTTCTTTAAATGAAGATAGGAATCGATATGAAAATGATTCAAATTTCCAAACCATTTTTTAGCAAGGAGAGGATACGTCTCTTCAATACAAGAACCTACAACAAAGACAACATCGTGCAGTTCGATATTGCAGTGATCTGCCCGCCCGCCTAAATATACTGCAAATAACTTGGGTTCATTCATAGATTGCTCCTTCTGCTGTTTTATAACTTCCCGCTGTTTGGTACATTTATGGCTGCTACAAGAAATCTCCGTGGTGTCCATCAATCACTCTACTGCAATGTAAACTTTTACTTCTGGATTTCGTTGGGGGTCAAAGTCACTGCGATACACTTCAAAGTCACTTGTATAAGAGCGTGGTAAACCTGACTCCCATACATTTTGCCATACAGCAATCAACCCTTGTGGAAACTCTCCCTGAGTTGTGAAAAGAGCATACTTTGACTCGGGGATTGTTTTTCCTACAAGGCCTTCGGGCACTTGCTCCAAACTAGAAACTTCAGAACCAAGAATCCATGAGTAGGGCTTTGTATAATCCCCCTCGTAATCAGTGTAAAGTGCAAGGACGTTCTCATTGATTTTGTTTGGAATTCTCGAAAGAATATCTTCTTTGAAGAACCTTTCTTTGTGAGCTGGCATAGCCAGCGAGCATTCTTCGTTGTTGGTTCTTAACTCAAGCCCAATAAACAACTTCTTTTCTCGATGTTCTATGATAGGTTTCATACTCACGTCTTGGCTCTCCTGGTCAGGTTTACTCATACATAGGCTCAATGATAACTATTTTGGTTTTTTATCAAAAATAGTTCTTCGAACTTAACACAATCTATAACGTATGTCGTTAAGCGACACGATCCCTTTTGCAAGGCTTTCTACGATTAAGGTTTTCTAGGAATGAATGCTACTTCTATTGACTTTAAACAAAAAAAAGATACAACATGTCTTAAAGGCAACGCACTTTATATGAAAACATCTGATGTTTGTAAAAACTATTTTAATGGTTTTCACGATATTTATAATTATAAAGATAATGACCATAAAACTAATGTCTTAGCAGTATTGAAAATATTTTCATATTTTACGGTTGTCATGCCTTTAGGGTTTGCTGCTGTGTATGGTGCGGCTTGCCTTTGTGGACGTGTCAGTACAAAAGAACCTTTAGACATGACAACGATGAAGACTCAGGGAGAATTTTTCGCAACCTTTGATAAAGAACAAACCAATAATTCTCAAAAGCCTCTGGATGGATCAGAAAGCCTGCCTAAAGTCACTGACAAAATAAAACAAGGCTTTTTTGTTGAGGTTCTTAACAAGAATGGATATTTGATCAATGGAAAGAGGGTACTCATTCCCCCAGCAGGGCGACCAGAGGAATTTACGAGGCAAGAGCAGAGCTTTAAGGAAGCTCTAGAATGTTTAAAAAGAAATCATAAAATAGGCGATAAAGAAAAAATAGAATTTCAATTCAAGGATAAATCGGCAGAAGAAGCAATTAATGAAAGCACTGCTTACATAATTGCATTAAACTTTGCCAATGAGCATCACGCAGGCGGTGGGCCTGGATTTCATAAAGATAAAGACACTCATCTTTTTGTTTATGATGCGCCAAGTGCTAGGGCTCAAGAAGAATCCATATGTCAGCGGTCAGATTTAATGGTTTCTCTCACCCAACTTCCTCATACACTAAAAGCCGATTCTGGCACCAATTTTATACGTAGTTATTATATTAATGGATTTGATTCAACAAAAATAGCATATATAAGCGCCAATCATTTATTTGCTGTACAAGGTGATAAAGGATTTTATCAATCGCACTATCTCGAAGAGCCAAAAGCTGTTGTATTTGTCACTAGCGCAGCGAAATATTATGGAAATTCTGATGAGGTCGATTTTAATGAAAATTCAAATGTTTATAAAGACGCTAGGCGAAGAATTGAGACGCATCTTCTAGCTGCATCATTTGAGGCAGCCATTTTTAAAACAGAAAATCCAACTCAGCCTGTAGAACTTATTTTGGGAGCTTTCGGATGCGGCGCATTTGTTCCCCAAAAGAATCCAAACGAGTATCGGAGAATGATTGCCAACATCTACAAAGAATTGCTACCCGAATTCCAAGGCTTCTTCGATGTCGTCACTTTTGCCGTGCCAACATTTGGGGATAAAAATCCATTAAATCCAGCTGTTGTAAATCATAGAATTTTTCAAGGAATTTTGGATTTTTAAAAGCCAGAAGATCTGCAGTGATAATTTGAAATCAAAGAACTGTTTAGAACTAAAAATGAATAAATTTTTATTTTTTAATTGTAAAAAGATACTTTCCTTGTGAATTGAGTTTAAATTAAGATGTTAAATAAAAATAAAAACACAAAATAGAAATGATTTGCAACTTACATTAACTTTCTATTCGGAGTAGAGTAACCGACATGCTTGTATCTATTTTTTCAGCCTCTTCAAACTTTCCTGTATGTTCTAAAAAAGGAACGACACCACGAGATAGCGGCTCGAATTTGCTAACCGATAAACTCTATCCAGCATGTATTGCGCAGATTGCTAGCCTCAGTCATTTCTTAGACGCCATCCATTTTGCCAAATCTTGCAAGTACGTGTATCAATGTATTTTGCAATCACAATTGTCGACAAGCATCACCTTTGTCTATGATTCCGTTTTTCTCCGTTTCATAGGGAATATGAAAGCTGTGCGGGAAGAAGTGTGTTATGAACGATTTATGGTTCAAAGACCTGCCTTACGGAGGGGCTGCAAAGCAGGAAAATCAATAAGTCTCTCGAATGTAAAAGGTTTCGATATAAGTAATCAACGACTTCCTATACGGAATTCGATAAACCCGGCTTTGGAAATCAGACGATTTCAAAGCGTTCTTTCCCTGCAAACCAGACAACATGTGATTAATATTTCACTCGAAGCTCTCTCCAAGGCGGACTTTCGATCTATAGAAGGCACAAATCCTTTTATGAAGCACGGCGTCATGAGCGGAGGGGAACCCCGAAGATGGACGCCAGAGTTTTCTGCTATTTGGGGGGAAAAGGCTCGGATATATAGAGGGAAGGAGCAGGAAGAGTGCAGAACAGTGTCTGTTTCTCAATCCATAGAGGACTTGCGATTCATAGAATATGACGAAATCTTCTCTTTGATGGCATTTATCACCTCATCACAAATCAAGATTATAGATGTTAAGACGTTATATTGTAAGTCTATTAAGCATCACGCGAAGGGAAAAATCCATTTTCTAAACAGCAAGCAACTGGCGATCATTCAAGATCGATTTTGCGATTCTAGAGAATCTTCTGCGGGTGAGAAGATCTTGGAGAAAAATGTTGGAAAAGTATTGTCGATATGGGATTGGCGAGAGAACAAACCTCCTATGCCTTTTTCACTTTCGCTCATTCATAAAGGGAGATCTTCTTCTCAGTTATCCTTTACAGGAACGCGTGTCCTAGAGCATGAGGATATGATTATTGCGGTTGCTCAGAGTGAACATTCCTTAGACGAGTTGCGCATATTTGTTTGGTCTAAGAAGCAGCCTTCTATGCCCTTCATTGATCACCGCATTTGTGTCCCCCTCACTGGAGATGCTCGCTGTACATTCCAGCGCATTGCACTTTTACAGGTCTCGCAAGGGTTGTTATGGGTGGGCGTTGTGGGTGTTGTGGGTGTTGTGGCAGGGAGTGAGTTAAAGGACAAAGAAATCTCTTGGGTAAAGGGGAGCTTATGGGGATTTCGTGCAAGTAGCTTGCATACAAGAACGGCATTGACTGTGGCTCACCAATTTACAGATCTATTATGGGGTGCGCAGTCTTCGCATCCCACAGGAATGGCATTGATTGATGAGCAATTAGTTACTGCATTTGTATCCGAGGATAAACCGCAGATACGGTTTTTTAACTTTGCGTTAGGCCGTACTGAAGACTCTTCTGCTGTTGACATAGGAGATATGTGAAGGAGGGGCTTTAATGCTGATTGTGCAACAAAGCAATAATTCACTGTTTTTGGGTAGTCCTAAACGTGTAATGCTGCTACTTGCTCGTGGAGGCGGGCAATCTACTGCGGCATTCTCCTCGCCCATAGCTAAAGCTATGGGCTCGTCGTATGTCTTGTATCTTGCCCGCCTGCACTTCGCAAGTAGTGGCATTACATATTTATGACTGCCTGTTTTTGCTTGTTTTCAATTAATTTTGGAACTGAATCTGAAAGAATTTGAAGAGGTTTTAGCTCTTCCAATAACTCACTTATTTCATCTTTTGAAAATGATAGCAGCTCAAGGGAAGGAGCTAAACCCTCGATCTCTTCTAGAAAAACTTTTATGTTTCCCATGCTATACTCAAAACCTGTACGAGAATATGTAAAAGCAAGTGTATAATTTTTCAAGAAACCATCGGTTTCTTTCATAAGGTTGAACTGTTTTTTGAATTTTGTACTTCCAGAATGACCATAAAATATTTTTAACTTATAGGCAAGCTCGACTGGTTGTTGAATCCAATTCGTTTTTTGATACACTCGAAGTCTGACAATTTCTTTATTCAAATCAATTGTTCGATCTTTTGGATAATAAATGTAATCTTTGAATGAATAGTCGCTTTTAAAAACAGCACTAAGAGAGGACAGTTTTTCTTTAACCTGTTCAATGTCGTTAACAATCGCTCTAACTTCAAAACAAGGTTTCTCAGCAATTATTTCTTCAACTAAACATATGTCGTTTAAATCTTTAGCCCTTCCCATTTTGCGCTTGTAATACAGGACGTGTTCAAGTGACTCGAAAGGAAGTTGTTCGATAATTTCAGCATGCGCAATGCGATCAGCTATAGAGGGTGCGTCTTTATTTATTTCTTCAGTATAAAAGGACCCTTCCCCAAAGGCTTCAACAATCTCTCCTGGAAAAAGCACCTTTTTGATGCTGTTTTCGTCAGTTACGCCATATCGCTCAGAAAGGGCATTCCATAATGCTGGGGTTACGATAATATCTATATCGCCGATCTCTCGTAGGTTTCGAATACCTAATGCACCACTTCCTGTGATGGCATATTGATCAATTGGGAGGTTTAACTGTTTCACAAGTGAAAATTTCTGCTGGTTTTTTCGAACCATCTCATCAATTTTTGTCAGAAGGTTAGAAGCTTGTTGAGCGGCAATATTCAAGAGGTCCTCCGTTCCTAAGTGGTTTTGAGAAGTATATAGAGATGTAGAAGTTCCTATAAAACAACTGATCATGAATATTGTTGTAACTGATAGGAAATTGTTTTTGCTTATCATTATTTATTCGTCTTTTTTAAGAAAATAGAAAAAACAAGTAGCGTTTTGTAAACCTTACCTAAAGCTTATTTGCTCTTGAGTGGAAGTAAAAGAGCTCTTTGGTTATGATTGCTTGCAAAAGTTAGGATTGATATGACAACCTCTATTGAATAGCTTCCCAGTAATGAACTTTTAGATCAATGTGCTAGTGCGTGGAGATTGTCTAATATTGTCTTTGTTCGCAAGATGGAAAATATTGTTTTTGCTTGCGATCGTGATGAGGGGAAGGTGTATTTGCGACTTACGACTCCCTTAAGAAGAGCTCGTGCAGAAATTCAAGCGGAGATTAATTGGATAGAACATTTAGCAAAATCTGGGCTAAGGGTTCCGCGATTAATCCAAGATAAGGCCGGAAATAAGATTCTTTCTTTTTCTGAAGGGAAACAGCATTTTGAAGCTGTAGTATTTTCAGCTCTTGAGGGAGAACATCCTTCTAAAGACGTTGCTAAAAACCCAAAGTTTTTGAAAACTCTTGGTGGCTTGATTGCCCAAATGCATCTTGCAAGTCAGAATTATGAAGGAACTCATCAAGGTGTTAAACGAGAAGAATGGTTTGAAGAACGTGGTCTTCGCCATGCGTTAGCAGCTGCTAAACATTCGAAGGAATCATTTTTACGTCATCGATTGGAGCAATCGATATCCTGGATGAAATCTCTAGATCGAACTCCAGAAAGTTATGGGCTTGTTCACGCTGACTTGGGAGCTCTTAACCTATTCGTTGAAAAAGACGATTCGATCGGCATTATTGACTTTGATGATAGTTGCTACCATTGGTTTGTGTTTGATCTTGCAATTGTGATCTTTTCGATGGCTAGTAGATTTGATCATGCAGTCCGCCAGCCAGAAGAAGCTCAGTGGTTAAACAATCTGTTGGAAGGCTATCAAATAATTCGTCCTCTTAGTCAACAAGACATTGAGTTAATTTCTGGTTTTATAGATTTTGCATGCTTGAGGCTTTTCTTTTGGATAGAACATCACCAAATGCTAAACACGTTTCATGACGATTCTCGAGACAAAGTTGTTCATCTAAAGAAGTGGGCTAGAGGGAGGATTTCTGGCAGTGCTAAACAGGAAAGGTCCTAAGATTGTTATAAAAGAAGTCTAGAGGACACGTCTCATCTGAAGCCTTTCTCCATGAGTATCATAGCGGCTTCGTTACTCATGATCTGGTCTAAAAACTTGTACTGGAACTCAGCGATTTCACGGTTGTAGACTGGTTCTGTATGCTCTATGGCCACATAATGAATTCCAATATACTCAATACCATCGTTAGTTAGGCGTTTCAACTCTTCGACATTTTTTCTCTTGTCATCGATAAACACAATCTTCTTAGGGCTTTTATTAATCATATTAATGAATTTTTCGAAAACATCGATTTTCTTATTGTAGTCACTCACGAATAAAATCCCTTGGAGATACAGAGTAGGGGCTTGGGCTGGGATAGAGAAAGAATCTTTGGAAGGAGCTGTGGTTAAGAAGTCAAAGCCCAAAGAGCTGACTTGTTTGATGGTTGAATCTGCAACGGAAGGTTGGCGGTGGGTCACCGCCATGATGGGGATGCCCTTATTTTGCAATGTTTGTAAGATGGATACAAATTCATCTTCTAAAGGCTTAACTTTGCAGACCTTCTGCGTTTTGATCCAGTCGGGATAGGCTTCAGCTATTGCCTCCTCTCGGCTCATTCCCTTTTCCATTTTTTTCTGCAGCTCATCGTAAAACCAGTTGGCATGGCCTAAAGCTTGAGCTGCTTCAAACATACAATTATCAAGATCTACTAAAAACCAGCTCTCTTGATCGATAAGAGGCAACACATTTTCAATATGAGAAGTTTGAACAATTCGTGCCTCAAGTTCAAGACATGAGAAGAAAAGGCATGCTGCCACTAACCGAATAACCATCATGTGACTTCTCTAAGGTTTAATCATTGAAAGCGAGAGATTGCCATTCCTCCACTCCACATAATCTTTTAAGATCTGGGCATGGTCAAAGGCAAGTTCGTTCCAAGGGATCTCTTCCAATTTGACTACAAATGCTTTTGCTGCGTCATCACCTGCATTGGGCAATTCATAAGCTTTGGCAACATGGGCTACTTCAACAGAGTGATGTCTAAAATCTCTTGAAGGATCTGAATAAACATGAAATTGTCTTAAATCGCTTAGATCAAGATGGACTTCTTCCATCATTTCCCGTCTTACAGCATTCTCAACAGTTTCGCCATATTCGACTTTTCCGCCAGGAATGGCTTTTCCAAAGGGAGCTTTACCTCTTTCAATTAATACGATTCCTTTAAAGTTTCCCTCTTGATGGACCTCGATAATCGCTGTTGTTGTAAGAATGGGGGGTTTATGGGCTTGTTTTACGACTGGATCATTTGCATGCCCACTTAAGGGAGATAAAACAATGGCTAAAGAGATAAAACATTTTCTTGTTTGGTTTAACATATTCAGCTGACCTCTCTGGATTCTTTTCTGAGGATTGTAGCAGAGCTGGGGAAGAGATTTCCAGTGAAAATCATCTGATTGTTCTCTCAGGATTGGGAAAAAAACGCGAGACTTCTATCGAACAAATTTACAATCACAGACTAAAATTTAATTCTACACGTCCATTATACAACCCAGGCAGTCTAGGCAGGGTAAAAGCCGTCGCAAGCGACCGCGCTCCAAAAAATTTATCTACTTAGCCGCTGAATAAGACCGCTTCTTACTATGAAGTTGGGGCTAAAGGATCGAAGGAATTAGAATTCTTATAGACATAAAACAATTGAAAGAAGATGGTGAATTTAACAAAGGCATACAATTTTGGGAGGTACTATGAAGAAAATGTTTCTAATGATCATGCTTTCTTTAACTTGGACCGCTTGCGATCGGCAAGACAAGCCTAATAACCCGCCTCCGAGTGAGCAGGATTATGATAACACAGGAAAAAATATTCGTGATCGAAATTCAATGACAAAAACTCCATTGGATCAATCTGAAAACGAGACTGATCGAACAATCACACAAAAAATACGCCAAGCAATTGTGTCGGATAATGCTTTTTCGACGAATGCAAAAAACATCAAAATCATCACGATAAACGGTGTTGTTACCCTTCGTGGACCGGTGATTAGTTCAGAAGAAAAAGATGCCATTGCAAGAAAGGTTAGTAGTATCCAAGGAATAGTAAAAGTAGATAATCAACTTGAAGTTACTCGCAACAATCATTAACCAGTAGGGGGATATTTATGACAAAAGCTGTTTTTGGCTTAGCTACAAACGAAGAGCAAGCTCGCCGCATTGTAGATCACTTATTGTCTTCAAGATTTTCTAATGAAGACATCTCAATCCTTTATCCTGATCGAAATAAAGACAAGATAAGAACCAATGAACGAGGAGAGGTAGCATATGAGGATTCTTCCACTCAAAGACCTGTGAAGAAAGGAGGGATTACGACGGAAAAGCATTCTAAAGCTCCTGAAGGAGGGGTTACTGGCGCTGCTACTGGAGGAATCCTCGGCGGTTCTTTGGGTTTGCTGGCTGGAATTGGTGCTTTGGCTATTCCAGGTCTTGGACCTTTTATTGCTGCGGGCCCGATCATGGGTGCCTTAAGTGGATCAGCTGTAGGGGGGAGTCTGGGTCTTTTGATCGGAGCTTTAGTTGGATCTGGGATTCCAGAATATGAAGCAAAAAGATATGAAGCAGGACTTAAGGAAGGAAACATTTTGATTAGCGTTCATACAGATAGTGATGAAGAGATGAAACGTGCTAATGAAATTATGAAGAAAGAAGGGGCTAAAGATATTTCTTCAAGCAGAGAAAAAACAAAAAGCAGCTATTAAAAACCATCGTTCGTTCAGGGATGCCAGCCATTCCTGAACGAAATAAAAAAAAAGAGAGAGATATATGGGTAAAATACTCGGTTTATGGCTACTAGGTGTTCCTGTTGTTATCATTATTTTATTAAAATTATTTGGTGTTATTTAAGAGTAAAGATAACGAACATACATCAAGAAATGAAGGAAAGAGGGTGCTGTGGAGTAAGATCTTAAGAGTCTACTTATTAAGTTCTGAGGAGCAGCTTGTGGAAACCTTACCAGGCATGATAAAAGCTGCAGATTTCCTGCTCTCAAAAAAGCCTTTTTACCTTCATTTCGAGTCCTCGCTATTAACCGTCTCTGCTTTCTTTACATTCCTCTAGGTGACCGAAAATACCTATGGTATATATGCTACGTTGGTTTCTGATGCTTTCGAATATGATCAGTTTAGGACTACCTAAAAAGCACTCCTAAACGGATCGTGTTTACAGGCATCAAACGAGCATATTACCCATCATAAGTTTTTTCAATCACCCAAGAAACGAAGTTTTAGTGAATTTTATTATTGAAATGAATCAAATTATGATAAATATATAACTATATGTTATATAAATAAAAAGAGGCTAGATTAGCTGAGGCCTCTTAAATTGGCAAGAGGACTAGCCTTTTTTTCGATTTTAAGAGTAGAACTGGTTCAATTAACAACCCTATAGGAGGAAAAATGAAAAACTTATTCACCTTGATTGCTTTAGGATCTGTTGCATTCATATCTGCAGATCAATATAACCCACCCTATGGAAATAGAACGGGTTCTTGTCCATCTTGCAATAACGGCGGACGCTATTATCAAGATCAATCCAATAACGGCGGACGCTATTATCAAGATCAATCCAATAACGGCGGACGCTATTATCAAGATCAATCTAATAATGGCAATTATCAGCAAGATCAACGCCAAAATTCACAGGGTTATTATCAAAGAAGTAATCAATATGATTATCCACAACAGTCGTCTAGGAATCAATCTTATGACCAAAATCAACAACAAGGTAATCGGTCATATGATAGAGATCAACAAAGAGATAATAATTCTTACCGATCCCAGGACAGTAATAACCAGAGAACTAGTTCTGATCAGGAGATCAATAAAAAAATCCAAGACACACTAAGTTCAGGTTGGTTTTTCAAAGGATTCAAAAATGTTTCTTTTGATGTAAACAATGGAAATGTCAATCTCAGAGGTTCTGTCGATACGCTAGAAAATAAAAATAAAGTGGAAGATGCTGTGAGAAAAATTGATGGCGTGAGACAAGTCAACAACCAAATCGCAATCGTTAAGGAAAATTCAGATGCTTATTCTGAATCGCAGCTGCAAAGTTCAGAAAGGAAATATCCTCAGGATGCGGCTTCAAACTCACAAGACAGACAAATAAATGCTAAAATTCGTGATAAGCTGAGTAATGGCTGGTTTTCGAAAGGCTATGAAACGTTGGTGATTAGAACCGCCAATGGGGTCGTTGTTATCAGTGGAACCATTGATAAACCCGAAGATGTTCAAAAGATCAGTGATCAAATTAAAGAGGTTGATGGAGTGAGATCTGTTAATCCTCAGTTAACAGTGAAGAACAGATAATTATCTAGGAGAAGCTGTTTTTATGGCTTCTCCTATTTCGTTAGTCCTAAACATGTAATGCT
>FTIX01000727.1_pt1 | contig 16435 bp, 17 predicted proteins | sample 1658561 | NCBI WGS metagenome assembly FTIX01 (sample SAMEA3914836, study PRJEB12502) | metagenome | biome: forest; material: soil | place: Canada | collected 2011-07-03 | depth 0.3 m | reverse complement strand
AATTATTGAAGTAGAAGATTTTCCTGAAGCAAAAAAAGCTGCTTATAAATTGAAGATTGATCTTGGGCCAAACATTGGGATAAAAAAATCTAGCGCACAAATTACAAAATTGTATTCAAAGGAAGAGTTAATAGGAAAACAAGTTTTTTGCGTTGTTAATTTTAAGCCTAAAAAGATTGGACCTTTTGTTTCTGAAGTTTTAACAACAGGTCTGGTTCAAGGAGATAATGTTGTTTTAGCCATTCCTGAACGAAAAGTTCCTAATGGGTCAAAATTGGCATGACCCCACAGCAGTATGACTATTTAAAATATAAGAACCTTCCCGCTAAAATTGGCGAAAAATTTTAGAGGGATAGGTTCAGGGCAGGAGCACAAGGAACCATGGGAAAATTGATCCATATAGAACACGTTGATGTCGCGCTAGAAGGGATGCTTGAAATCCCAGACTCTGCCCGGGGGATTGTACTTTTTGCTCATGGAAGTGGGAGTGGTCGATTGTCGCCTCGCAATAACTTCGTAGCTACTATTTTAAATCAGGCAGGACTAGCAACGCTTCTCATCGATCTGCTCTCAACGCAAGAAGATGAAGTTTATCAAACAAGATTTAATATCGATCTCCTCGCTGAACGTTTAGCTGTTGCCGTTCACTGGTTAAAAAAGCAGCCCGATACGCAACATCTCGGTTTGGGAATTTTTGGAGCCAGCACAGGAGCCGCAGCAGCTCTTCAAATTGCTTCAGTGATGAAAAAAGAGATTAGGGCCGTTGTTTCACGTGGCGGACGTCCCGATTTAGCTTTGGACGTGTTAGGCAGCGTCATTGCTCCAACTCTGTTTATTGTGGGAGGGAACGATTTTGGAGTCATCGAATTAAATCAAGAAGCTTATGAGCGACTACGCTGTATTAAAAAATTCGAAATCATTCCAAACGCCACCCACTTATTTGAGGAACCTGGGTGCTTGGAAGAGGTCGCAGAAACTGCTAAGGAGTGGTTTAATAAACATCTTGTATCGCAACCCAGTAATGAATGAAACTAGCATTAGTGGGCGACGTAATGCTGGGTCAATCAGATACTTAAGCATGGCGATCTGGCTTATCCGTGGGGAAACACACTCTCTATTTTACAGAATACTGATTTACGTATTTGCAATTTGGAATGTGTTCTTTCCAACCTCCCCTGACTAATTATATAGGCGATGGCTTACTCTGGAGCATTATTTTTCAAAAGAGCTTCAGCACGATTTTTAGTTAATTCCCCATAGTTTTCTCCTCCAAAGGAGAGACCTGATTCGAAGGTTTTATATCGCCATGATTCAGGCAAAATGATATAGCCATGCGCATCATTTGTCAGACCAAAAATAGAAACGTTGCTATAACCCAACCCGATCCCAATGGCCTTTAAACGCTGATCATAAATAGAACTTAGCTCACCCGGTATCGTAACAAAAGCGTACAGATGATTTAAGACAATGATATTCATTTCACTTTTGTATTGATCTATGCCTAAACTCAACCCAAAAGGAGTGGGTTGCGGTTTAAGTGCGTAGGATTCATTTTCTGTTTTGACGTGTAAAGAATCGCTAACTTCTACCCTATTCCAAATTTCCTTAACTGTTTCTGCCAGCGACCGGCCTAGTTGCTCACAGGAAGCAAACCGGTCTTCCTCATTAAAAATAACAGGAATAATATCACCTTGAGCTCCATTAAAGTAGATCGGCTCCACACTAGGCCCAATCACTGTTTTTAAATGATTTCTTGCGTATCCAACAAAGTCTGCTGAAAAAAGACAGTTTTGACTTTTCAGAACTGTCGGATGAATGGCAAAATTAAAGAGAAGTGCTAAAGGAGTCTGATCAAGCTTGGTAATTTTAATAATAGCAACATCAGGAAGAGGTGTGATTCCCACTGGCCAGAGCCCTCGATATTGGCTTAGATCTTTAGCTTTTCCGTACCCAATGCCAATTTTTGCTGGCGTTAGGTGTCCACTTGCTTGAATAATTGCCTCTACAGTTTTTTCTATGTAGAAATTAGTCACCTCTAAACTATAAGGTCCTGCAATTGCTTCACCAACTGGTGGAATATTTAAATAAGCTCCTCCTCCTGCATGTGTATGAGACGAAGCTATGTAAATGTCACTTTGTCTTAATGCTGGTTTCGAATGGACTTGCTTGATAATTTCTTGCACCATTTCGTAAGTGAAACCCAAGTGGTCGACGCTGCAGAAAACAATTTGTTTTTCACCATTATCAATAAAAAGAGCAATCGCAAGAAGGGGGTCGTGCACTCCTTCCATCCCCTTTCCCATCCGCTCAGCATATCCGGCAGAGGGAGTTCCAATTGCTGGTGTGATGTCCGCTTTTCCAATTCCTACATTCAGGGCTGCATCATTCGACCCGGGAGTCATGAGAGCAAATAAAAAAAATAATCCTTTAACAATCATTTTCATTGGAATATCCTCCTTTGTGAGTTGCTGAATGCAGCATTTATTATAGAGAAAGTTTTCTATTTATGGAATTCTGTAAACCTTCTTATTTGAGTAAAACAGAGACAGAACAATATGCAAGACTCGCCCAGCACGTGTAGGAACGGTCAGTTTGAACGCCCAACATCTGCTCCCGAAGAACGCGCATTAAAGTAGTGGAGAAGAGGGAGTTGGATCAGATAGGTTGTATAATTTTTTGTAAAAACCAAGCGATTGAATGCTAAATCTGCTCCATTTTTTAAATCGGACCAGTAGAAATCTTCTTGGAGGAGGGAACGTCTGAGAGAAGGAGAACCATTATGCACGCCTGATTCCCAACGTACTAAATCGCTTTTACATAACTGGAGCCATGTGTGCGAACCCAGCATAAAACGCATTTTACTATATTCCTCTGGCGTGAAAAATGGAATGGCAGGTTCGCAGATGATTGCTTGGCCTGGACAATACGCATGACCGCATAACACCATTGCTGCGTCGGGTAGTGTCTCGAATAGCTGTAGAACAGCTTCTATGCGCTGAGGATGAGGCACATCATCGGCATCGATACAGAGAACGATATCAGTAGAACAATGCTTGGCTGCTGCAGTGCGATTAGCTCCTTCCATAAAGATTCCGGTTCTGCGGATAATTTCAACACGAAATGGCCAAGGTTTCGATTCAAGAATATCCATATCTTCTTTGGGCAAATGCTCCGTTTGAGAAAGCGCGATGATGACCTCATCAGGCAAGCGTGTTTGTATAGCAAGAGCCGTCAGTAGTGTGTCTAGGTACTTAAAATGCTTATAGTAGCAAGGAATTGCAACTCCCGAAGAGAGCGCTGCCAGTTTCCCAGTTGTTCCTAAAGAGAAACTACATATAACAAAGAGAAGAAATGCAAATCTTTTCATTCCAACTTCTCCGTTCTTACAGATTCCTTTTCCTCGTGTCGACTACCATCTGCCTTTCCCAGGAAGGCTACCTTTCAGCGTAACTAGTTTCAGGATTTGATTCCATCCTTTTGCTTTTCTTAAATAAGGTTGCTTTATTAAGGCCAAAAACGTATGGTGAAGTTGTCTTCCTTGGAAAGGAGACTTGTTTTTAAACAATTTAAAAAAAAAGGATTCTACAAGTTAACAACAAACAAAAAGTATAACCAGGAGTTTTTCATGACAATATTCAAAAAAAACTGGACCTATTTGTTAGGAGTCGCAACTTGTGCGTTCGCTCTTCTAAGTCAACCAGTCTCAGCTTCTCACTCGAAACTAGACGACTATTTCCAAGAATGTCCTTGGCTTGGATTAGTCGCAGAAGAAATCACCTATGGTCCTATTACCATTTCGAAGGTAGACCTTGAGGATGGAAGCCGATTTGTGATCGCAGATCCTGGTGAATCGCTCCATGGAAAACTTAAATATAAAATAAATACCAAAGATATCGATAGCCTTAGATTCTATCATTTAGTGATTGGGCTTAACGAACAAGGAGCTCACGATTGTGTCACGCACTCTTTAGGAGTGAGTAACTCGAAGGGCCGCGGAAAATTCCACCTCGTAGCGCCTGAAAAACCCGGGATCTATGAAGTCCGGGTTGCGTTTATTAAAGCCATGACATGTGGTGAAGCTCGTGAGGAGTGGAACTCTGGTCGCCAGGCTCCGTCTTCTAGCGCTACAATCGGGGTTATTATTGTGAATTAATGACCTTGTGTGAAACATCATCAAAGATGAACTGAAGGGACTGTAGGGACATCGGAGACAAGACAACTTAGATAAAGCTGTCTCTCTCTCCTACTCCCTACAGTCCCTTGCTTTTGGGCTCTCGGAAGGAAATTTAAAAGATTCCATATGTCAAAAATTTTGATTACAGGTGCTACTGGATTTGTAGGTAGAAGGCTTGTTCTACATCTCCTAAGTCAAAACCATCAGGTATACGCGCTATGCCGCATTAAAGGCATAAGAGTTTTTGGCGAAGATCAGAAAAACCTTCACTACATTATGGGGGATTTAAGAAACCCAGAAACCTTAAAAGATATTCCAAACGATATTGAAGCCGCTTACTATCTTGTCCATTCTATGTCCGAAATCGTCAGCAACTTAGTCGATGCCGAAAACGAGGTTGTTAAAAAATTTATAGAACGCGTAAAACAAACACAGATTAAACATATTATCTATTTGGGAGGAATCATTAATGATGAAAAAAAATTATCTCCTCACCTTAAATCTCGTCTATTGGTCGAGCAAACCTTAAAAGACAGCCTTATCCCCACGACAGTTTTACGTGCGAGCATCATCATTGGTGCAGGAAGCGCATCGTTTGAAATTATCAGGGATTTGTGCGAGAAACTCCCGGTTATGATCGCTCCTAAATGGGTAAATTCAGTATGTCAGCCTATCGCAATTAGCGACGTCCTTTTTTATCTTTCTAACGTCCTTCTTAACACTAAATGTTTTAACAAGATTTTTGATATTGGCGGCCCAGAGGTCTTTACATTTAAAGAGCTGATGCTTAGATACGCCAAATTCCGAAACCTAAAGCGATGGATTATAGATGTTCCGTTTCTGACGCCGCGCTTATCAAGCTATTGGCTGGTATTCATCACATCTGTCCGTTACTCTTTATGCGCATACTTAGTGGAAAGCATGAAAAATAGCAGCATTGTTCAGTTAGACGAGATCCACACGATAGTTCCTCACTCCAGCTTGAACTACACAGAAGCACTCACGTTGGCTTTTCAAAAAATTTCCCAAAATGAGGTGACATCTAGTTGGATGGATTCGTGGGAACTTCACGGAAATAACCCAAATATTGAGCAATATATCCAAGTCCCACAGAAAGGTTGTTTAAACGATGAAAAAAAAGTTCTGATCAAGGATTCGAAAAGCGCTACTATTGAGCGTATTTGGCGTATTGGAGGAAGTTCTGGGTACTACGCTCTCAACTGGGCCTGGCGTTTGCGAGGTTTACTTGATCAAATCATCGGAGGTGTTGGCCTGAACAGAGGAAGAAAGCACCCTTCTGAAATCCAAACGGGTGATTCTATCGACTTTTGGAGAGTTATTCGAGCGGACAAAGAAAATGGAGATCTAATTCTTTTTGCAGAAGTAAAACTTCCCGGAGAGGCCTGGTTACAGTTTAAGGTAGAGCAAGAAAAGGGCGCGTGGGTCCTTGTTCAAACCGCAACCTTTCGTCCTAGAGGCATTTTGGGACGTCTTTACTGGTACATTCTTATCCCCTTTCATTTCTTCATTTTTCGAAAAATGGCCAGTGTTTTGGCTGGAAAAGGCAAATAGCATTACTTTTCTAGCTTATAAAGCATTGACAGCCTTAGAATTATTTCCAGATTTGGTGTAGGAGGTTTTAATGAATGATCTGCTATTAATTGTCTGTTCGCTATTCATTCTTTCCTCCCTCTCTGCTTTATCTGCAGAAGAAAATTTTCTTCTGCTTAATGGAATCTCTCATGAAGTCATTGTTGAATTAGGCCCTCGCATCGATCAACAAATGACACCTTGTTCTACTTTTAAGATCGCCTTAAGCTTGATGGGCTATGACGCCGGAATTTTAAAAAATAGCGAAATTCCAACTTGGGATTTCGAAGAAGGATACGAGGATTATTTTGACTCCTGGAAAGCATCTCAAACACCCCTATCTTGGATAAGATCTTCTTGCATCTGGTATTCCAAACTCTTAACGCTGCAATTAGGATTGGAAAAAATTCAAACCTATTTAATCTCTTTAGAGTATGGAAATCACGACCTAAGTGTAGGATTAATAGAGCCTGGCTTGACAAATCCAGGATGGATCAAGTCTTCTTTAAAAATCTCTCCTAAAGAGCAAGTGGCTTTTATTCAAAAAATGATCCAAGGAAAATTCCCTATTGCAGACAAAGCTGTCCAGATGACAAAGACCCTTTTGTTTAAAGAAACGTGGTCTGAAGGATGGCTTTTATTTGGAAAGACAGGCGGATGCAGGGGTTTCATTGATGAAGAGAGCGGAGGAACGTTACAGCTTGGCTGGTTTGTAGGCTGGATCGAAAAAGAGCATCAATTTTTCCCATTCGCTTATCTTATCTGCGCAGAACAGATAAGTTTTGAGCAAAGAATTCCAAGAGTTAAACAGCTCTTGATGAACTTTAAGAGCGTGTTCAATACCTGTAGTCAGAATGTTGAACAGGTTCTAAAATGATTTTGGTGAGTGGAGACAGAGGATTGATTGTTCTAAGGAACCAAAAAGCGAGCATAAGTAAATAGTCTCTGGTTAGAGCAAGATAAAGGAGGAAATTGTATGACGGGGTTAACTCAATCGGTGTCGAGGGGAATGCTAACAACATGGACAACTGTCTCTTCTGCTGCACAGACAGCCTCTTGTGCAACAATGGCGGTTGGTAAGACAGTTTGCAAAGTAATCACTGGAGCAACCCAACAAGTGATTGCTTACACGATAGGAAGATGTTTTCGAAATATGTTTCTAAGCAAACCTTCCTACAGCAGATTGGCTCTACAAGAGGCTGAAGATTGTTTGAATCCGAAAGCACATAGAGATAATCCCCTTCGAATACGTGTAATAGAGGCGTTTAACGTCTATAACAAGTACTATAAATTCCAGTTAGGAGACAATGAATACTACTTAAAAACAAGAGTATATGAATCTAGACAAAAAGAGACTTTATCTCAGTCTAGCAAACCATGTGATCTTGAATCTGAACAAAAACATGAAGATCAATTTGTACAAAAAAAGGGGGGTGGAAGATCTCAGTCGATAAGATCACCGAAAGACACACACACTTGCCTTCGAGTAGGAGGCAAGGATGAAAGAAGTGAGGTTTCAGATCTGCGTGTCTACTCCTTCTTAGAAAATCACATGCAAACAAACGGGGATCGTGATAAAAACTTACGCGTTTTACAATTTTCGCTTCATGAACACCAAATCAAAGTAAAAAAGGGATACCGAATCAAAGTAAATAAGGGGGGTCAAACCAAAGTAATACACCGCGAGTGGTCTACCTGGGAACCTACAAATTCAAAGGAAATTAGCAGGGTGTTTTTTGCCTTCTTAAAACATCTGGAGGATAAACGCAACATTCATGTAGACTCACTGATATGCCATTCTCTTGGAAGTTTTGTCCTCGACGACCTGGAAAGCTTACAAGGCCTTCCTCCCTTGCTTATCCTAGATAGAGCCCTTCCTTCTGTTTTCAAACTAGGCCTCAAATTGTATTCTATTGGAGGTTACCCACTCTATGGGATTGCTTCCCTTGCTGGATGGGCACCAGCTCCTGAAGATCGCCTTATCAAGTTTTTTTCTACTTCTGCGGGTACGCAAGACTTGAGTCATCGAAAAGTTGTAGTGATAGAAGTCGAGGAGGATTACTACTTTTCTGGTAAAGGGGCATTTGGTCCTAAGTTTACTGAAATACTAAGAGATTTGGGTATGAAGGTTTATCGAAATAGTTTTACATCTAATGAGTTTGTTTATCACACGCGCGCTCATCATGCGCTTCCATTAAATAAATTAAAAAACAAAGACAAGGATGATAGCACTTCTATTCTTCCATTAAAACCCGGTGAGAATGTCGCAGCGGGTGTCGCCAAATGTCTTATGCTCTCATAATGTAACCATGGAGGTTATCCTTCGCACAGCCTTGTGGAACTTCCCGCTTTGAGAAATCCTATCCATTTTGATAGCTTCTCTCCGATAGCGGGCTTTTTATTTTTTTTAATATTGCAGTATGTCACAGATTTAATTAATATTATTACGTGCAACTTTTTAAATAAAAAGAGGAATTTATGTACTTCTATTATTCTATAATCGTTTTCATCTCTCTCGCATGCGCTAGCATTTCTTCTGCTGAATTCACAATCAGCTCGTACAACTGCGGGGCGCTTTCTGATCATTATGACTACTTGCGCGCAGCTAGCATGCAAAAATTAATGCAAGAACGGCATGATGCAGAGCCTGAAAATATGTCGCTCAATGAAAAAATTCAGAAACTCGCCTTGAAACTTTTATTTTCAAGGAACGCAGAAGAAAGGCTGCTTGCTCAACAAGAGTGGGACGGGAGAGGCTATCAACAGATCTTCGAACATTTAACTGCCGCCCCAACAGAAAGTAATAGTCCCAATCAGATTTGGAATCAAAAAGCAGATCAAATCATCACGTCTTATCGCATTCGTCCAGTCTCTATCTACGATGCAGAAGTCAGCCAGATGCTAAAAGCGCATCTCAATGACCTTTCTAAAAATAGAAAAGAGGAAGCTGCTCAACTTTTAGAAGCGCGAACCATCATGGCCAAGAGAATTTTTGCGCATCATTTAAAATATGACATTCTATGCCTTCAGGAGGCCGATTACTTGAATGCCTCAATGTTTCCGCAAAAGTACCAAGTTTTGCTAGCAGAAACCCCTCACTCAAAAAATGGCATTGCCTGGAATAAAGAGCGTTTTGAGTTAATTGAAGTGATTGGAAACGTGATGGGAAGAGCCTTTATTGTTCAGCTCATGGATAAGGAAAGTCGTAAGACGGTGCTGATCGCATCTGGACACATTTCAGGCTGTAATCCATATCGCGTTGAAAAAGATCAAAACGCAGGAGTTGCTGATTCAGCAAAGGGAGATGCAGAGCTTCAAGCCATTGTTGAGCTGTTTGATCAGAAAGAGGCGGATTTGCTCCTCATTGGAATGGACTCTAATGTCACCTCCCTGCATCCTCGCTTAACGATTCTCAAGGACGCTGGTTATCAAATCGACTGTGAAAATCATTTGGAACCTACATGCACAAATCCTTATCAGGTCTTAAATACACGCATTGACTGGATCGCCTTAAAATCAAATTCTGAAGAAAGCGCGTCCATTATCAATATTCCCATCTTAAACGTGGGTTTAAATAGCATCCAAACAAACATGAGCGACCATAAGCCTATAGCTGCAAAAATTATGTACTGATTTGGAAATAGTATTGAGTGACTTAATACCCTAATATTGCTCCTTTCCTAGGTATTCAATGAACTTTAAAAGGAGCATATCAGGGTCGCAATCCCCATAATTTTGTCTCAGGGAAAGAGCTTCACTGTCTGAAAGGAGTACTTCTTCGGAATGTAACTTCTCTAATTGAATAGCCGTCGTGAGAGGATCGAAGGATCGATATAGATCCACATGCTGATAATGAAAACAGACAGCGACAACACCGAGTTCTGTAAATGCTTTCTCCATAGAAAGAACGTTGGAAATCATATCGTCAATAAATACCACATGTTTAGGACAAGTCTCTGCGAAGATTTCCAAGGCCAGTTTTCCTTTTTCCCCTCCAGGAGAAGTAAAGAATATTCCTTTCGCAAAATTTGGATGAGGCCATAAAACATCTGAAAACACTTCTAAATCAAAACCAGCTTGTTTTAGATGCAAGAGAGCTAGCTCTTCCCCATTTTCACAAGGCAATGTATTCCAATATTTTCTACTACGTGAGGTAAAACCAAATACGGGAATCTGATCATGCTTCAGCTGATTTAAATAAGCATGAATACTATTCTCAACAGCAATGCACGGAACGCGTTGCGCGATCCAGTATGTCATTTTGTCACGTAATTCCTGGGTTTTCTCTGCCGAATAGATAGACTTTAAGAAGCTCACAGCGTAATGCCGCCACGCCTTACCTCCAAGCATGAGAGAAGATTCGATCAAAGTGTCGTCCAAATCGATCAAGACAATAGAATCCTGTCGAATAACTTTGAACGCTTCATCAAGATGTGTAATTTCTCTGATTTCTGCAGAGATGGATAGGGTAAATAGCAGTCCGAAAAACAGCAGATAAAATTTCATAACGACTCCTTATGGTTGTATCAATAGTACGCGATCACGGGGATGGATCTGCTCAAAATGAATCCCCCGCTTATTTTCAATTTAGGCCTCCTGATCGGTTATTTATCCAAGGAATATCCATACCGGCCCGCAAGATTGCGCACTTTTTTGTAGAGAACGGGGTCTAGCTGTTCTTCCAACACCTTCCAACTGATGGGATAATTTGGCCTGCCTTTTGAATTACTTTTTCTTGAAACTCTTTCAAGCGTTTGTGGATTGAACGGTAAACCCAACTTCCGCCCCATGATTGGATATACCGTATCGATCTCTTCAATCCGGTAAGTCCACTCTGCTCCTGCTTCTGCCATCAGATTCCAATAATACCAATATTTGGTGCATTTGGTCAGATTTGAATCAGATTCTCTAATCTCTGGAATAGACTTTGCAATCCACTCCCAAGTTGTTGTCGGTGGCGTATTGTAATAAGATTGAATCACTTTAACTGGATCGCGTACTTGATGAAAAATATGCTTAAACTGATATCTTTTGGCCAAAGGTCCCCAAGGAGCCCAATCCACTCGGGCCGCCATTAACCAAGAGACACATCCATCTGTGCCCATTCCATGTTCGTGGGTCACGTTAAGTCCTGACTGGTTTAACACTTTGCTAATATATTGAGTTCCACTACGGCCACAACCCGTCACGAGTATCAAACGGGGAGTTGTTTCTCCCTTGGGAAGGGCACTTAAGAGTGGAAGTAAGAGCATAGATAGACAGATCAAAAACAGACGCATCAAGATCTCCTTATTGAATCATGTAGACATTTGAACCTATCCCGTTGAGAACCTGTCTTCACACAAACCTCCGATCGAGGTATGAAGACAGGTTCCCAACGGGATAGGTTCTTAAGTCGAGATAATAGAAATATACATATTCTCCTTTTTTCGCTATACTCGTTGAGAAAAAAAGGCAGATTTTGGAGTACTCTCGTTTTGATCTTATTGTCATTGGCGGAGGGGCTGCGGGGTTTTTTGCTGCTGTTGCTGCCAAAGAACTTTCACCCAGATCCTCTGTGTTGATTTTGGAAAAATCTAGCCAGTTGCTTTCCAAAGTTCGGATTTCGGGAGGAGGGCGATGCAACGTGACTCACGCGTGTTTTGAGCCGCGAGAACTCGTCAGGCATTACCCTCGAGGAGAACAGCAGCTGATAGCCCCTTTTAGCCGATTTCAACCGCAAGACACCATGGAATGGTTCGCCAACAGGGGGATCGTGCTGAAAACCGAACCTGATGGACGCGTCTTCCCTTCAAGCAATACCTCGCAAACGATCATCGATTGTTTACTCCAAGAAGCAAAGACATTGGATGTCGAAATTCGGCTAAAAGCAGGTGTAAAACAGATAAGTCTCTTAAAAGAAAGAAGTGGATTTGCGTTGTTTCTAGACTCTAGCTCGCAGTTGATCGAATGCGAGCGCTTGATTTTTGCTACGGGTAGCCATCCACATGGCCACGCTTTTGCAACACAACTTGGACATACGATCTGTGCTCCTGTCCCCTCTCTTTTTACCTTCAATGTCCCCTCCTCTTCCTTGAGTGATTTAGCTGGAATTGCTGTTCAAGAAGCTTGCGTAGAGCTTCCTTCTTTTTCATTATCGCAAACAGGACCGCTTTTGATTACGCATTGGGGATTTAGTGGACCGGCAGTCCTCAAGCTTTCTGCTTGGGGAGCTCGTTTGCTGCATGCAACCGGATATCGCACAGAGATGAATATTAATTGGGTCCCTCAGTTTAAAGAACAGAACGCGCTAAACATGTTGATAAATTTTAGAAGCAAACACCCTAATAAAACGCTATTCGCGAGTAATCCCTTTGGACTCCCAAAAAACTTATGGAAACGGTTTTTAGACAGACTAAATTTGCCCACTTCAGCGCTCCTATCTACAATCAGCAACCAGATGTTAAAAGCACTCGCTACTTCTTTAACCCGAGACACCTACTTGGTTGAGGGAAAAACAACCCACAAAGAAGAATTTGTGACGTGCGGAGGTGTTTGCCTGAACGAAGTCAACTTTAAAACGATGGAAAGCCGTCTCTGTCCAGGAGCATTCTTTGCTGGGGAGATTCTAGATATCGATGGCGTGACGGGCGGATTTAACTTTCAGAACGCATGGACAACAGGCTGGATAGCTGGTCGAACAGCGCTGGCTGGATGTCATACAGAATAGAGGTTTTTTTTCATGGCTCGGATAAACTTAAACAGCGTTATTTTAAAACCAGGCAAAGAAAAGCCGATCCTTCATCGACACCATTGGATTTTCTCTGGAGCGATTGCCGCTTATCCTTCATTTGAAAATGGAGACTTTTTATCTGTATACAGTCACAGTGGCACTTTTTTAGGCAGTGGCTACTTTAATCGCGCTTCTGCGATTTCCGGTAGAATGATCTCTTTCGATCCCACACCTCCTCTGGAAGCACTCAGGCAACGACTGGATCAAGCGATTGCATTTCGTCAAAACCAGTTTGATTCCTCAGTGACTACAGCTTATCGCTTAATTCATGCTGAAGGTGATGGAATTCCAGGCCTCATTGTAGACCGTTACCAAGATGTTCTGGTCATGCAGATTTCTACATTGGGAATGGACCGAATTCGTCATTGGCTTGTGGAGTACTTTGTGACGAAACTCAATCCATTGGCAATTTACGAGAAATCTCTTTTATCTGTGAGGCAAGAGGAAAAACTTCAGCCAGTTCAACAACTGCTTTATGGTATGCTTCCACAAGAGGTTGTCATGCAGGAAAATGGACTGCATTTTGCCGTCTCTATTATAGAAGGTCAGAAAACGGGATTCTTTTTGGACCAACGTGAAATGCGTCAATGGGTAAGAGAACTTGCCTATGGCAAACGGATATTGAACTGTTTTAGTTATACGGGCGGCTTTAGTGTTTATGGGGCTGCGGGAGGCGCTATACAAGTCGATTCTGTCGACATCTCCAGCAAAGCCATTGAAATGGCTCAGAAGAACTTTGTTCTTAATGGCCTACCACATACAACAGAAAACTTTGTGACAGCAGATCTCTTTCAATTTTTTCGCGACTGCGCTCAGCTTGAGTATGATCTTGTAATTTTAGACCCCCCTGCGTTTGCAAAACGGCAGAAAGACCTGATATCCGCTTGCCGAGGCTATAAAGACCTTAATCGCATCGCGATGAAAGGAATGAAAAGCGGTTCCATGCTCCTCACTTGTTCCTGCTCATACCATGTCGATGAAACCTTGTTTCGCCAGGTCCTATTCCAAGCAGCAACTGAAGCAGGGAGAACAGTTAAAATCATCGGAAAACATCGGATTGCTCGAGATCATCCGATCAACATCCATCACCCCGAGGGCGACTATCTAAAAAGCTTCTTGTTATATCTAGATTGAAAAAATTAGATGTTTTTTCTTCTTCTAAAAAATATCAGCCACAAATAAAAAGAAACAGTTTATATAAGTAAGTTTAAACTTTTCCTCTTTTATTTTGCTATTTATGCATTTAAATAGCGTCGGCCAATAGAATCTACCATCAACAGATAAAATTTATAATACACCTCAGACACCACAAGAAAAGCAAGATAAAGACAAATTCCATATTGTAATTAATTGTTTATTTACATATGGAAACGTATATGCTCTCATGCATTCAAAGAGCATTTGTGCTAAAAAGTCAGTAATCAAGAGAGGATTAAATGAAGAAAACGTTGATCTTTCTATCATTGTGGTTTTCGTGTCAAGTATTTGCGACTCCTTCTGTTATGCAGATCACTCCCTTAGAGCTGTTGAAAAAGAGAGAGTTTGTATGTAACAATAACCCCCCTCCATGTTGCCCTACATGTCCAACAGGTGCAACAGGTAAAACAGGTGCAACAGGTAAAACAGGTGCAACAGGAACAACAGGAACAACTGGAGCTGAAGGTCCGCAAGGAATTCCTGGAATTCCAGGGATTGATGGGGCTACAGGGCCGACAGGTCCTAGGGGGACAACAGGAGCCCAAGGTCCAATTGGTCCAACAGGTTCAACAGGTCCAACTGGTCCAACTGGCTCAACCGGTCCAACGGGTCCAACGGGCCCAACTGGTCCAACAGGCTCAACCGGTCCAATAGGCTCAACAGGTCCTACAGGGCCCGTGCTGTTTGCTTATGCTTCAGCAAGGTTGGGACAAGATCTTACTATACCTATTGCTGTAGGCCAGCCCGTTCCACTGGACAATTTCGAATTTTTAGTGAATTTCACCTCCACAAAGACTAATCCATTAAACTTTGCTAATGATACTTTTGTAGTTGGAGTTAAAGGCGTTTATTTAATTAATTATATGTTAGTCCTGAGCGGCGGAGCGTATGTTTCTATATACATAAATTCTGTAGAAGCAGTCCTAACTAGAATGCTTTGTAACGGTGCGGTGACTGGAGCTGGGACATTTCCCAACACCAATTCGAATTTAGTGCAACTCAACGTAGGAGATCATGTCACATTAAACAATTCGCAAAACTCGGGCGGTCCCATGCAGATTTTTGGAGTAGAAGGAACAGGAGTAAGTATTACCATTACCCTAGTACAACCTCTACCCTAGTACAGCCTCTATAAGTCTCAGCTTTATGATTTTTTCGCTTAGCAGATTGCGGGCAGACCTAGAGGCAGATTAAATCTGACCCAGGCCCGTCCGCAAAATGCAAGCCCCTTCTGGTGCATAAGGTGAGTTACGAACCAAAAAAAATGCCTTTTATAAAAGCAGCTTGAAATAATCCATCGTGATCACACTTCACTCTGCACCTTTTCCCATGAATGATTCTGCAGTGGCTTGTAAATCTTTTATGAGCTCCGTCCTTCTTGAGTGAGGATCACCTACGGGCAGCTTTTTACATATCTCGTATAGCGTCATCAAATCATTCTGTGATCCTTGGGTTGTATGAACTTTTTCGAGTAAGCTAGCGCCTCTTTGAATGAAAGCTTTAGCAATACGACAAGTCTCATCTCCACTATTACCACTAAAATGCATTTCTAGCCGGAGAAGCGTACTTCCTAGCAACGAGCAACCTGGGTCGAATGCATATTCCCCCATTGGAAATCGAACGTTGATATCTTTTATGGAGTTTACAAGTTCTTCCGATTCTGTTTCTAAAAATTGGTTCCCTACTAAGCCTAATGGGGAATCGCCAAATGGTGCTTGAGTAAAAAACAGCTCCATTCTCTGATTTAAAATATATAAGATGTATAACTGAGTAAATTTTTCCTTAAATTCTTGTGGAGAAAAATCTCCACTGAGGTTAGGTTTGAGTGGAATGTCGGAAATTTTTCTGGACTTGATTGGCTTGTCATAAATAGTAATGGAAGCAGCCTCTTCCGTAGCTTTCTGCTTTCGTAGAGCTGCGATCAGCGGTTGATTGTTAAATAACACAGCATAGTGTATCAATCGCAACCCTTGAAAATCTCGTTGATCCACATTAATTTTTGACAGAGCACTATCCAGGTCTTTGGGATCCATGTTAAGGAAATTCGTCACATCGCGAGAGAGGAGTTCAGGAGAGTCAGCCCTTAGTTTGCGCTCAAATTCGATGGAGGGGCTCGAAGTGGAAGTACTAGAGGAGGAAAAAGGAGCGTCTTCATCAGACTTTATTCCTAATTTTTCCGTTCCTAAAGTTGTTGTCCCAACGTCTGCGATCTCCTGGATCTTTTCTATTTTAGAAACACCTTTTACGCATGACAATCTCCTTTGCAACTCTTCAAGATTTAACACTGAGTCGAAAGAGATTGATCTTAAAATTTCATACGTTTGTTTGATAAGTTCTTCCTTTGCTAAAAGTGCATAGGAAGCCCCGTTCATTCGCACGAAATATCGAGATACTCCATCTCGCACTAGACGAGCACTATAATTAGTACTTAAATGACAAAAGTTAACCTGTAACTCTTTAGGGGTATATTGTATTGATGTCATAAAATCCTCATTTGAACGACTCGTGATTGAAGAAGATAGAAAACCATTTCCCATGTAGCGTATTCTGCAAATTAAAAACAGTCGCAAGTGGCGGACTTTGGGTGCAATTATAAAGTGAAGGTTGCCGTGGGACTTAGGGAGCTTGTCTCATTCCTATATACGATAACTGTAGCCTCAATTCCATGTTTCTGCATCTTCTTACTTAGTCATTAAAGTCCC
>FTIX01000014.1_pt4 | contig 17192 bp, 16 predicted proteins | sample 1658561 | NCBI WGS metagenome assembly FTIX01 (sample SAMEA3914836, study PRJEB12502) | metagenome | biome: forest; material: soil | place: Canada | collected 2011-07-03 | depth 0.3 m | reverse complement strand
GGGTTCAGTTACCGCGAAAGCTCGCCGGCTGGGTCAGGTCACAAATGAAGTACTGGGGGTTTGCCGTGCTGGCAATTGACTGCTTGTCATGCTGGGTGAGCTGTCTGGAGGAGGGGGTGTGTCAGTGGATTGTAAGAATGTAGTTAGGCTTGTTGCTAAAGTTTTCACGACAGTTGAACTCTCGGTGAATCCTTGGGCTTTTTTGCTTTCCGGTTGGGGGAAATTGGATGAGATTGATTTACCTTCTTTTGCTTCTTTTTCTCGTAAGAAATCACGGCCAAATTTCATTGTGTTTACATTGCTATCTATTTGGATCTGCAGAGTATGGTGATAGGGGTGAAACCTATGGTCTGTAACCGGAAAATCCCGAGCAAAAAATGATATGCCTTTCCAAGGATCGCATATCACAGCATTATTACCCCAAGTTGTATAGTCAGTGGGATCACTGTCCGGATCTCGCCCCATAACAACAAATTCATGATCAAGACCGCCTAAACAAAAAAGTTCTGCCTGCACATCTTTTGGGTTATTTCCTAGTAGAGAAGATATTTTACTTATAAATGCTAAAGCAACCTGAGCTTTTTCACTACAATTTCCCACGTGGCTTGTTACAGAACCGCAGTCTTTTAATGCTATTCTTAACCCTATAACCTGCGAGGTGTTTAATGATTTGTCGGGAGAGTTGATTATATCCGCTAATAAATTTCTAACTGTCTCTCTGTTAGATTCCACGCGTTCAAACCTATCTGCATATTTTTCTGGTTCCTCATCAGCATCTAGTTCTGTATATCCTCCTAAATCAACTAGCCTATTGGTCAAAGTATTGGCAATTTGTGCAATATGCAATAATCGATAGGCTTCATCAGAGGGTTCGGTTTCGTAATGGAATCTGATACGATCAATATTTTGGTGTTGCCAGTAAAACCAAGCTAGATTAACACTCTCATCCTCATTGTTCTCTTGTGTTTTATAATGATCTTGTGCTAATTCCATAATTTCTTCTAAACACGTTTTATAACTACCTGGTTTAGCTTTTGTTATTAACTTGAATACTTTCTGCACGGGTAGGGATAATAATTGAATTTGGGTTTTCGCTTCACTTTCAAAAGGCTTGCCGACTAAAATTCTCTTTTGAATTTTTTCAATTAAAATTTTTGCTTCTGCTTCAGAAAGAGTTTTATTGGTTTCTTTATTATCGGCCAGTTCTAGTCGCTGAGCTTGAGTTAAATACTTAGAGGGGTTAGAGAAAAATTGCTTAATTGATTTTTGAATTATTTCTCTTCTCCTATCATTGGCAGCAAACTCCTCTAGCCTTTCCACATAAGATGCCAGCGCTATTTGTCTTTTCTCAGCGGGAAATCGTTCGTTACAAAAACGAGTACAACAAGCCAAAATGTAGCGAATTTTTTCCGAAGAAAAATTATTCATTGCAAATTTTAATAATGGGGAAAGTATCAGTTCTGCGTTAATCTTGGGGAAAATGCTAGAGAAATTACGATTAAATGTGCTGCCTATCAGAGTTACCAGATGCTTTTCAGATTGTTTTTTAAGATATTCCGATAATTCAGCTTCCCGATTTTCCATTAAAAGATGTTGAATTGTCTTGGATATTTCTAGATTGCTTTCTGCAGGAAGATCTTTTCGATCAGGATCATAAGTCCTGATATTTTTCAGCTCAGACATACCTTATTTTCTCTTGTAGTATAATTAGAATTTGAGTTCAATTATTAGATTCTAACTGGCAAAGATTAAGAGGGTATTAATATCGTTTTTTTATAACTAATTCGGGTTCAGTTGCCGCGAAAGCTCGCCGACTGGGTCAGCTCACAAATGAAGTGCCAGGGGTTTTCCCTGTTGGCAATTGACTGCTTGTCGTGCTGGGGGAGCTGTTTGGAGGAGGAGGGGTGTCGGTGGATTGTAAGAATGTAGTGAGGCTTGTTGCCAAAGTTTTCACGACAGTTGAACTCTCGGTGGATCCTTGGGTTTTTTTTCTTTCTGGTTGAGGAAAATAGGACGAGAAGGATTTATTTTCTTTTGCTTCTTTATCTCGCAAGAAATCACGGCCAAATTTCATGGTGTTGACATTACTCTCGGGCTCGATTCTTAAACCATGTCGGTATGGATGAAAACTGTTATACATTTTGGGAATATCGCGGGAAAAAAATGTCAAATTCTTCCAAGGATCACATACGACAGCATTGGGACCCCAAGTTGTATAATCACTAGGATCACTGTCAGGGTCTCGTCCTAAGACTATAAAGACATGGCCCAACCCTTTAAAACCAAAAAGTTCTGCTCGAAAATCATTTGGATTATTACCCAATTCCGAACGTAGCTTGCTTAGAAATTCCATGACAACCTGAGATTTTTCACTACAGTTTCCGACATGACTTGTCACAGCTCCACAAGATATTAATGCTGCCTCCAAACCTGCAAACTCACTTGGAGTGAGTCCTGGTGATTTGAGAGAACGCATTATTTGCGCTGATAGTGTGTTAACTATAACTCTGTTTTGTGTTACTTTTTGAAAAATTTTTGCATGTATTTCTGGTGATTTAGAAATATCTATTTCAGTGCTTCCACCTAAATCAACATACTTATTAGCTAAAGCATTGGCAATTTGTGCAATGCGCAATAATCGATGCGCTTCATCTGATGGCTGGGTTTCATAGTGAAACCGAATACGTCCAATGTTGAGATGTTGCCAATACCAAGTTATCCCCGCTGGGTGGTCTCGGGTATGTTTTTCTTGTGAATAATAATCATTTGCCAATTGTATAATTTTTTCTAAACATGCTTTGTAAGTGCCAGTTTTAGCTTCTTTAATCAATTGAAGTATTGGAGATACATAGGTTGATAGTGAATGCTTTTGGTCTTTTGTTTTGATTTCAGTGGATTCATTTTCAAGAATGTACCCCTGAATTTTTTCAATTAGGATTTTTGCTTCAAGTTCAGAAAGAGGTTTATACATTGAATTATAGTGGTATCTTTCTGCCATCTGTATTTCATTAATATATTTAGAAGAATTAGAGAAAAATTTCTTAATTGATTTTAGAATTACATCGCTTCTATTGTTATTATCAGCAGATTCTTTTAAGCACTCCACATAAGATACCAATGCTTCTTGTCTTTTTTCTATAGGGAACTGCTCATTACAAAAACGAGTATAATACGCCAAAATATGACATATTTTTTCCCAGGAAAAATTATTCATTGCGAATTTTACTAATGGTGAAAGTACTTGTTCTGCATTAATTTTTGGAAAAATACTGGAGAAATTACGATTAAATATGCCGCCTATCAGGCTTACCAGATGCTTTTCAGATTGCTTTTTAAGATATTCGGATAATTCAGTTTCTTGATCTTCCATTACAAGATGCTGAATTCTCTCGTATATTTCCAGATTGCTTTCTGAAGCGGTGCTTTTTTTGTCAGGATCGTAAGTTTTGATATCTCTCAGCTCGGACATATCTTATTTTCTCTTTAATAGAATTAGAATTTGAGTTCAATAATTAGATTCTAACTATCAAAGATTAAGGGGGTATTAATGTGGTTTTTTATAACTAATTAAAAATAACTCGCCTTTAGCCATTTTGCTTTCTCCCTGTGGGCCGTCCTTGCGAGGGACAGTAGTCGAGAATAATCAGTTTATTGCCAAAAACATAAAGTAATTAGCAAAAATTCACTAAATATTTATAAATTGGCTCAAGCCTTAGACTACAAGCCAGAGGGTGTATGACTGCATCCCCCAAGCTGGAGTTATGGTTAAATAGACACATTGAAATACGAAAGCTAATTTAAGGTATTGCAGCTAAGAGAGGTAGAAATTATGTTAAGTATCATGAAACAGTTCAAAATCAGCAGTGATGGTAATCTTTATTCATATTTAAGCTTAATGACCCAGGTTTTTATTATATCTTTTGCTGTTGTCCTATTGTTTGAAGCCATCTGGTCAGCTTCTTTGCTCCTGCCATTGAGCATAGGCGTTGAAATCCTGGCTAAAATTCTCATTAGCCATGCAATCAAATTTTTCATTCATAAGAACTAAAACTATGAAATTTGGAATCCTGTTGCTTTCTGATGCACAAATTTCGTTTCTAACTACCCGGTGGAGCGAAATTCAAGAAGGTTGTCATTCCCGCGCAGGCGGGAATCCATCCTTGAAAGGCATCAAACATTGGAAAAAGCTGTCTAAGTTCAGTCTTGATATTAAAAAACTTGATTGCCTCTCAAGAATGGATTCCCGCCTGCGCGGGAATGACAACCTTCTTGAATTTCCTGCCAGCGACTAATTAATAAAATATGTAGATCGCATAACTCCTGTTGTTCTATCCTCAAGATTTTAATATTCTCCTTGACGGCAATATAGAATATAATTCAGCAAATTTTATTAATCAGATGGATTTTTTATGAAAGGATATGATATGACATTTTCTAGCAAGTTGCTCATTCTAGCATTTATCGCCCTCGCTTTTAGTTACGCTCATGCTGGTACAATAGAAAATTTGCGTGGTCAAAGATATTGCGAAATATTGCTGGCTCAACAAAAAGACGTTATTTCGGAAGTGAAGGTATTCAACACCATTGGGCTAAATCAATGCCCGGCAGCGCTATGGACTAAACTTAATCCTAAAGACATTAAAAAACAAAGCCAAGCCTTCTCGGTGCGCCTCAATGGTCCGCGTTACTGGACCATCGATGGCATTAAAAATTCTGATTTCATTAACGCTGCGGTCGTGAGCTTTGGCGGCATCACCATGCGTCAGGCCGGGAGTTTAAAAATACGCTGGCTGGATTTTTTACAGGCACATCAACCCTATAATACGCACAAAGTGCAGCGCCAAACGACCTGGGTCTATCAAGCAGGCAAACCAGTGTATGAGTTGGTCGCCCCCACCGGAGAGATCTATATCATGCAATCATATAGCGTGCAAAAAGTCGCGCAGACGGCAGCAGATTTATCTAAGCTTGCCACCCAATTGCAACTGCCAGCTGGCTGGAGCTTTCGTACTCGGATACTGAAGAAGACGGCTTATCTCACCACGGTGAATGGGGAAGCGATTGTGATTCAAGATAATTTTTTAAATACTTATCAACAAGAAACACCCGGTTTTTAAAATGATCCCAAAAATCCTATGGGTTAATTTAAACGTATGAAAATACCCGCAAACATGTATGAAATTACCACTTCTTCTGAAAACCTTTCACCTGCAATGCGTCTTACCCAGGCTCCTGTCCCAACGCTTAATAGCGGTGAGGTACTAATCAGAGTCATGGCCGCTGGTGTAAATCGGCCGGATATTGTGCAGCGCCAGGGAAAATATCCGCCGCCGCCGGGCGCAAGTCCCGTTCTGGGTTTGGAGGTAGCAGGCGAGGTTGTTGCTAAAGATCCACGGGCTGAAAACTATCAGATTGGCGATTATGTTTGTGCATTAACTAATGGTGGCGGTTATGCTGAATATTGCGCTGTAGCAACCGGCCAATGTTTACCCTGGCCAGGCAATTATGACGCCATCCATGCCGCAGCATTGCCGGAGAATTATTTTACTGTCTGGGCAAATGTATTTTTACAAGGGCGACTGCAGAAAGGAGAATCTTTACTGGTTCATGGCGGAAGTAGTGGCATCGGTATCACCGCCATTCAATTAGCTCGAGAGTTTGCAGGGCTTGTTTATACTACTGCTGGTAATTGGGAAAAATGCCAAGCCTGCCTGAAGCTGGGTGCAACTGCTGCGATCAATTATAAGGAAGAAAATTTTGCTGAGCGGATCAATACCCTAACCGATGGCGCGGGAGTGAACATGGTGCTGGATATGGTGGGCGCTAATTATTTCAACCGTAATCTGGATTGCCTAGCTATGGATGGACGCCTCATCGAAATTGCTACTCAGCAGGGTGCTATCGTAGCGGAGTTTGATTTAAGACAGATGATGAAAAAACGTTTGCAAATTACCGGTTCAATGCTAAGACCGCGCAGCAGTAGAGAAAAAGCGGCCATTGCCGCAGACTTATACGCACAAGTTTGGCCGGTGTTATCCCAGGGTCGCTGCAAACCGGTTATTTTTCAGGTTTTTTCCTTAGAACAAGTTAATGAAGCCCATCAGCTGATGGAAACCAGCCAACATATTGGGAAAATTATGCTTAAAATCAGTGATTAATTTTCCAGAGATCAATAATCCCATCAAGAATTTCAACCCGAGTTTGCCAAAGCATCTACCATAGTCGATATCCCTGTAGGGTACGAAAATTATTTAACCTAGGAATTTCCTAGGTTAAATAATTTTTTGTACCCTACATAGAGTCGATATAATTTTTTAACAATTTCTAATATAATCTTAAGATTCGAGCGTTATATTTATGCAAATTTTTTTAAAAAATAGGCAGCGCTGCGGCATTTCGAAAATTCTGCCTACTCCATTTAAACTAATAACAATAATCATAGCGGAGCAGTCATGTCAGCAAAAGAAAAAAAATCTTCTGAAGAGATCCTTGCAACAGACCCATTCAGTCAAGCCATAAAGAAATTCTTTGTTTTATTACGCCTAAAGCAACATGAGAACACTGATAAAGCATTAACTGCACTGCTTAACTCTTATCCAGAAATTCCTAGTCTACTCCAACATTTCTGCCCTGTTCATTTTAGTAAGTTAATTGAAATTATTTCTAAAGAAAAATGGGAGTTCCTGTATCCGAAATTTCAAAAATTATTTAAAGTAAAATTAAAAAAAACCAACCCAGAACAAATTGAAGCTCTCAAGAAATATTTCGGAGAATATCTCCAAAATTTCAGCATGACTACTAAGTTTTTCGCCGATATAGTCCATGATAAATTTGCCAATTTATCTGAAAGCTTGACTAAAAATCCCCGCTTGGCTTGTGCGCGATATAATAGCCGAACCGCTCTCATATGTGCTGTCGAAAATGTTCGTCCGAAAACCGTTGGCCTATTGCTAGAGCATATAGATGAACAACATCTCAATTCTGGAAACTTCCAGGGAGCCAGAGCACTACATTACGCGGCGGAAATACCCAATGATGAGCCACTAAGGATGTTGTTATCCGACCCGCGGACTTTAGTTGGAGTAAAAATGCAAGATGGTAGAACACCCCTACATATAGTCGCTGCTAAAGGTTATATAGATCATGCAAAGTTGTTGTTGGAGAAAATGACTATTGAGGAGATTGACGCAGTTGATGGTTTGACTAACACTGCCCTGTGTTTAGCTGCTTTAAAAGAGCAAAAGGCTATGGTGAAGCTCTTATTGAATGTGTTGGATAAAAGATTGACTTTAGACCTAATTGCACACCCGTTACGACTTGCATTAGTCGGAAAAAATTATGAAATTGTCGCTATGCTCCTTGAAGCTATGGACAAAAATGGAATTGAATATACGGAAGATCCTTTTTACCTGTTAGAATTAGCGGATGGTCATGCAGAATTGTTTGAATTGCTACTAAATAATCAAATGATTAGATCTAATATAAAAGTAATTTATGAGCGCGAGCTGATTCTCGTTGCAGCCCAAAAAGGCGATGTTGGGTTGTTCAAAACATTATTGAGAACTTTGAAAAATCATGAAATTATCGCCAGAGATCAGTATGATTCTACTGCTTTAGAAATTGCGTTTCGTCATGGAAAGACTGAGATTTTAGCAGCGATCTTACATGATGGCCGGATATCTAAATATCTGGAATCGCAAGCTACCCCACTATTATTCAGTAGTATTATGTATGATCAAGCTGATGCCACCCAAGTAATGCTCGAAAACTTAAGACCAGAACAAATTAATAGACCGTTTAAAACAGCTGAGGGCATGATTTCTTATGCTAATTTTGCATTGTCTGAGGGATTTATAAATGTGGCAAAGGTTGTGTTGGCATCAGAAAAAGTGGAAATAAATCCCGAAGAGTTATACGGCGGTCAAACCCTATTGCATAGAATCGTTCTGTTAAATGATGTTAGCTTGCTGGAAATTGCATTGGCTCGCGGCATACGCATAAATTGTGTCAATGAAGCGGGGGAAACCGCATTACAATTGGCCTTAAAACAAAAAACCTGTCACTCCAAGATTATAAGATTATTAAAATCTGCTCAGAAAGAAATATCAGTCCCATCCCCTTCCCAAATTAAACCGCTGGAAGAGAAGAAAGTTACGACGGATGAATTGAAATCAAATTCAGGGCATGTTTCTCCCGAAAACGATACAACTACGCCATTATCTTTTAATAAACCTCCTCTAGGTAAAGAAGATACCATGCATAAGCGTGGTAATGACTTATCCACAGACAGGCCACATTCATCGCCAACGACTAAAGAGGAAAAAACCGATTTAGAATTGGGACCTTTGTCTTTCGGCACTTCTGGAAAAGTGATTTCAGCTTTGCGCCCATCCTCGCCTGGAGAGGAAAATTTAGAACAAAAAAAGAAACATCGTCTACGTGATGGCAATTTAAAAAAAAGCTGGCAAGAAAGAAATCAGCGCTATGAGGTGGCGTTCAGTGTCACAAATAATAAAGCCGGATATTTTTCTGGATCACAGCCAATACAAGAAAGACCCTATGCAGGCCATTACTATTATGTGGCTGATTCAGATGTAGAGAGAGAAAGAGGTGTGCCATTATACATCTATGTAACTGACGAAGTGGTGGCTAAAGCAAAGTCGGTTGGAGCTTGGCAAGCAAATGAACAGCGGTTACAGGATGGGGTAAAATTTATTGGGAGAAAAGATAAAGACAGTTCTGGAGTTAAGTATTTGAAGCACGGATTTTATGAATTATGTAATAAAGATAAAATGGCTGGAAATGCGCGGTTATATTCATCTAATGCCACATTTGATAAACAATATGTGGAAGAACTCGGAAAAACAGTGTTTGTGATGAAGTTTGATGGTTTTGCAGATAGTCATAGAACTTTAAAAAAACGACTTGCAGATCACCGTCCTGTTTCTAGGGTGGCTTAAAACGTAAGCGGAGAATTGCACATTTTTAGCTAGATAGTTTATCGCTGATTTCTAGTTTTGATGATCATAATAGTACTTAAGTATCAGAATTGCGGCGGAGAGGATAAAAGTAAACACATTAGCGAGGATTAATGGCATGCCGTGAGGGATCATAAAGCCGTAAATTATCCATAATATCACCCCGGTAATAAACAATAACATCATGATCCAGGAGATATCAGCTGCAGATTTGGTGCGATATACCTTGATGGCCTGAGGTAGAAAAGCAATGGTGGTCAGGGTGCCGGCTAAAAAACCAACTGTTTCTTGGATGACCATTCAGATTTTTCCTTGTTTAAAGGCTAGTTTTTTCGGATTTTTCGCTGGTTGATTTTTTATTATGCCAATATTACCAAAGCGTAACAAGATACACAGGACAATATCAGATTTGAAATCTCTTCTCACCTCCCTGTGGATTAATTGTCGACATATATTTAGATTTTGCCAAGGTTAGTGCCCTCTTTGCGGGATTCCGCTTCTATGCCGTGGGACGACGTGGCTTCACGAACTCTGAAGGTTTTTATATGTTATAATAAAATATAGACCTATTTGATTCCATTGGCTGGAACTGTAATTGAGTATTTGCCAGACCACCACATTAAAGAGAGGGATTTTCTATGTGTGCTCGTAAAAATAAATTTAATTGGCTCATGTGGGCATTTACTTGTTGTGGCAATTTTACGTCTATCCTGATTATCTTATTAACCTTATCGGGTTGTGGTAATCAAACTAATGTTAGCAAAAAATTAAGTGAGTTTGATCAAAATCCTAGCCATTACCTCAATCCCAATGAACCCGGATTAGATATTTCACCCGCACAACAGACTGCGTTAGCACAAGATTATCTGGCACGTTATTTTTCCCCCTGGGACGCAGCTGAAGGCAGTAAAAAAAAGATGGCTGGGGTGTTAGCGCAATATCGGATGATTTTCGCCGGATATAAAAAACATCCAGGCTGGGGTCTTAATTATAAGCCATTAACCACTGATTTCATGCAAACCCTAGCTGACAATGCTAATTTAGCTGCTTTCCCCAATATCAATCAGCCAGGAATGATTGTCAATCGCAGTTTCGTCAGATCTTTACCCACTAAATTGCCGTCTTTTGGCAATCCTCAGCAGGCAGGAGAGGGATTTCCTTTTGACAATTTACAGGAATCCTATGTCGCCAAAGGCTCACCAGTGCGTATTTTGCACGAATCTAAAGATAAATTATGGTATTTAGTTTTGCTCAGCAGCTTCAGCGGTTGGGTTCCTAGCCAGGACGTAGGTTTGGTGTCTCCGCAATTTATTACGCAATGGAAAAGCTGGCCCTTTCTCATTGCTACAAAGGATAATATTCCTTTAACAGCAGCGAATAATTTAGCACCGGCATTGATGCGGGTAGGGGTGCTTTATCCCAGCGTACCTTCAACCAATCCACAGCAATATGAAGTTTTGCTGCCCTTTCTAGATAGCAAAGGCAATGCACAAATCAATCAGATGTTCGTCGATAAAACTGCGGCTGTGCAGCCATTTCCATTGCCGCTATCAGCGGCTAATGTGGCGGCAGTGACACAGAGTTTTATTGGCACTCCCTATGGCTGGGGTGGGTTATATGATCAGCGGGATTGTTCGGCGACTACTCAGGATTTGTTCACAAGTTTTGGTATTTGGCTGCCGCGCAATTCCGGAATGCAAACTTCTCGGGGAGAGGTGATTTCGATTGCGGGATTGAGCCGCGAACAAAAGTTTAAAATTATTGAACAGCGGGGGATTCCTTACTTTACCTTAATCCAGGCGCCGGGCCACATAGTGCTATATATAGGTATGCATAATAATGTACCTTATGTTTTACAAGATGTCTGGGGTTTGAAAACGGTTAATTTACTCGGTAAAGCAGGGAGGATTGTTATTGGTAAAACGGTGATTACCCCGCTGGATTTTGGCCAGGAATATCTCAATGTCCGAAGCTTTGTGGATAAAACTGTCAAAGTAATTATTTTGAAGCCCGAGAAATTACTGAAAGCAAAATCATCCTAGGTCAATGGCACTAATCTAAGGAGATCTTTAGAAGATCTTCTTAAGTTAGTGCCATTGACCCTAGGAGCTTTATAGGTAAATGGGTATAATCATTTTTCTAATAATCCTAAATATAAGATAAATATAATATGGCGCAATACATTTTTACTATGCAGGCGGTGAGCAAAATCGTGCCACCGAAACGTGAAATTTTAAAAAATATCTGGCTGTCCTTTTATCCAGGAGCCAAGATTGGTGTGCTGGGTTTAAATGGTTCGGGTAAATCCACACTTCTGAAAATTATGGCGGGGTTAGATAAGGAATTTGAAGGCGAAGCACGACCTCAGCCTGGTATTAAAATCGGCTATTTGCCGCAAGAGCCGCAATTGGATCCCGAGAAAAACGTCCGTGAAAATATCGAAGCGGGTATGGGCGACGATATGGCTTTATTGAGTCGTTTTAATGCGATCAGTATGCGGTTTGCTGATCCCCTGACCGAAGACGAAATGACCCAGTTATTGGAAGAACAAGGTGAATTGCAGCAAAAGATTGATGCAGCTGGCTTATGGGAATTGGATCATAAACTGGAAGTTGCCGCTGATGCCTTGCGCCTGCCACCCTGGGAGGCAGATGTAAGTAAACTATCTGGTGGTGAGCGTCGTCGGGTGGCCTTATGTCGTCTTCTATTATCCAAACCGGATATGTTACTCCTGGATGAACCGACCAATCACCTGGATGCGGAAAGTATCGCCTGGCTGGAAAGATTTCTGCACGATTATCCAGGTACGGTAGTCGCAGTCACTCATGACCGTTACTTCCTTGATAATGTGGCGGGTTGGATCCTGGAATTAGATCGCGGTGCTGGTATTCCTTATGAAGGTAATTATTCTTCCTGGCTGGAACAGAAGGAAAAACGTTTAGAACAGGAAGGTCGTCAGCAAGAATCGCACATTAAAGCATTGCAGTCCGAGTTAGAATGGGTGCGTACCAACCCCAAAGGTCGACAAGCAAAAAGTAAAGCGCGTATGGCGCGTTTCGAGGAGATGAATTCACGTGAATTCCAAAAACGCAGTGAAACCCAGGAATTATATATTCCACCGGGTCCGCGTTTGGGCAGTCTGGTGATAGAAGCCCGCAATTTGAGCAAGCATTTTGCTGATCGACTGCTATTTGAAAACTTAACTTTTACCATGCCGGCAGGCGCTATCCTCGGTATTATCGGTCCTAATGGTGCGGGAAAATCCACATTATTTAAAATGCTCATGGGTCAGGAACAGCCTGATACTGGTGACATCCGCCTGGGTGATACTGTGAAGTTAGCTTACGTTGATCAAAGTCGCGATAGCTTAAATGGCACAAAAACTGTGTGGCAAGAAATTTCCGATGAGCAGGATATCATGACCATTAATGCCTATCAGATTCAGTCTCGAAGTTACGTTGGGCGCTTCAATTTTAAAGGTGCTGATCAACAGAAATTTATCCAGGACTTGTCAGGCGGTGAACGCAATCGCGTGCATTTAGCAAAATTATTAAGTAGTGGCGGCAATGTGTTATTACTCGATGAGCCCACCAATGATCTAGACGTGGAGACACTGCGCGCATTAGAGGAAGCAATCACCAGCTTCCCTGGCAATGCCTTAGTGATTTCACACGATCGCTGGTTCCTAGATCGTATCGCTACCCATATTCTGGCTTTTGAAGGTGATGGCAGCGTCAGCTTTTTCTCGGGCAACTATACTGAATATGAAGCAGATCGTATTGCGCGCCTGGGTGAACAGGCCAAACAACCACATCGAATGAAGTATAGAAAATTGAAAACTTAACAGCCTTTTAAAGCCCCCTGCCCCTCCAGCGGGGGGAGGGGAAAGATATTTTTAGGGAGTATACCCTATTAGCTAAGAGTCAGATTTGACGGTTTTTCTTCTGGCCCGCCATATATGAATGGCTGGGGGCAGGATCGACAGAACGATAATAATGAGTACCATGGGCAGAATATAATGTTCTGCATTGGGTATTAAACTTCCTAAATAGTAACCGAGCAGCACAACGCCACCAGCCCAAATGACAGCGCCAATGAGGTTGTAGAGCATATAACGACGGATTGGCATATCGGCCAAACCAGCAATAATAGGTAGAAAAGTGCGAACGATGGGCACAAAACGGCCAAGAATCATGGCTTTGCCGCCATGCTTTCCATAGAACTCATGCGTTTGGGTTAAATAGGCTTTTTTGAACCAGAAACGATCGGGCCGTTTCATCAGCCAGTGGCCGATTTTCTCTCCCAACCAATAAGCAATGGCATAGCCGAGAAATGCCGCAGCAATCAGCAGAGGCGTCAGGAGCCAAATATGAAAAACCCCTTGTGCGGCCAGCAAACCTGCAGTGAATAATAAGCTGTCGCCTGGCAGGAAGCAGCCAAGGAAGATCCCGGTTTCACAAAAGATAATCGCCACCAGACCGATAGTGCCGGCAGTTTTTGTCAATTGCATAATATCAATATTGTGTAGAAAATTTAGCATAGTCAAAAATTCTAGCATGAGTTCGCATCAATTGTCTGTATATCTTCTCTTTTAGACAAACTAGGGTAAAATGAGCCACCTCCTTCTATGAGGCAACCTCAACTCAATAAAGGATGATATTATGAGTTCAATTCTTCCCTCCGGAACTTTAGCGCCGGATTTCACCTTGAATGTCACCGCTGATCAAACTTTATCTCTCAGCGAATTACGTGGCAGGCCCGTTATTTTGGCGTTTTATCCCGCGGATTGGAGTCCGGTATGCGGTGACCAGATGGCACTTTATAATGAAATTTTGCCAGAATTCCACAAGTATCATGCTGAATTATTGGGTATTTCAGTGGATAACTATTGGTGTCATACCGCCTTTACAGAAAACCGTCATTTACATTTTCCCTTGCTTGCTGATTTTGAACCCAAAGGTGCGGTTGCAAAAACTTATGGTGTCTATCGTCAAGCCACAGGTACTTGTGAGCGCGCCTTGTTTGTTATTAATAAAGAGGGCGTTATAAGCTGGAGTTATCTATCGCCGGTGGCTGAAAATCCAGGTGCAGATGGCATTCTCGAAGCGCTCGAAGACTTATCGAAATAAGGGAGAACACCAATGTCGACACTGAAAAGACCGGTGAACGAAGAGGATCATATCCAAGGCAATAGTGATGCGCCTATCACTCTGCTGGAATACGGTGATTACGAGTGCCCCTATTGTGGCGCGGCCTATGGGGTAATTAAGCATATACAAAAAACCCTGGGCTCCAATCTCAGATTCGTGTTTAGAAATTTCCCCTTACGTGAAATGCATCCCTATGCTGAGTTGGCGGCTGAAACCGCAGAATTTGCTGGAAGTCAGGGTCGTTATTGGGAAATGCATGATTTACTTTATGAGAATCAAGACCGCTTTAGCCCAGAATTAATGTTGGAACTCACCGCATCCCTGAACTTATCAACCCAGGATCTTGAGAATGCTCTAACTAAGCATGTATATGAATCAAAAATTCGCTCTGATTTTATAGGTGGCGTGCGCAGTGGTGTCAATGGTACCCCGACTTTTTTTATTAATGAGCAGCGTTATAATGGCCCCCCAGATGTGGATGAACTGTTGTTGGCGATCCAGAAACTTTTGCCATAGTACAGATAACACCCTCTCTCCCAACCCTTCCCCCCTCCAGCGGGGAGGAGAAAGATTATTGAAAAGGCAGGTATGTATGAATCGATAACGCTAATGATTCCTATTTACACGCGAGCAAATTTCCTATAAGTTCAGCTTCTTTAATTATCGACTTCAGACGAAACATGAATCATTCTGGTATTGAAAAAAATATCCCGTTTTTTGCCAGCCTATTGATTGGCGCTTGGTTGCTCGGTTTAGCAGGGGAATCTATTTATGGTCCAGCTATGCCAGCGATTGCTACAGGCCTGGAGACCACCGCTACCCTGGTTAAATTAACCATCACTTTCTTCATTCTGGGCAAAACCATCAGTATGCTGCTGTGCAGCCCCATCGCAGAAGCATTTGGCCGGCGGCAGTTTATCTTATTTGGATTATTCCTATTCATTATGGGTGGCTTGATCTGTACGCTCAGCCCAGGCATCCATACTTTGCTTATCGGCCGGTTAATTCAGGGCTTTGGTTGCAGCATTACCATTCTCATGGGGCGGGCTGTCGTTAATGACAATTTTGAAAGTCGAAGTGCTGCTCGAGTATTTAGTTATATTTTTACCGGAAATGCTATTGGTATTTTCTTGCTACCTGTGTTGGGTGGTTACATGGCCACCTATCTCAACTGGCGATGGATTTTTCTGCTGCTCACCGCTTATGGAAGCCTGATTTTTGTGTTGATTTGGTGGTTTCTACCGCAAACTAACGCTAAAAGTAATTTTGGCTCATTGAAGCCCGCAGTTATTCTAAGTAATTATAAAACTATTATTAGTAACTCGCAGTTTTGGGGTTTTACACTCTGCGTTGCGTTTATGATGGCCGGTGAAAAAGCTTATACCACAAGTTCAGCATTTCTATTTATTAGTGTTATGGGCTTATCCAAAGTCAGCTATGGTTATCTAACCGCTGTGATGTGGGGAGCTCATCTGTCCGGAACTCTTTTGGCGGGATGGATGGCATTTAAGTCAGGTATACACCGCGCGTTTGCTATTGGCATCGTCTTAATTTCAATAGCTGCCCTGGCTATGCTCGGGATTGGTTTGGCGAAATCAAATAACATCTACGCATTTATTCCTGCCATGTTTATCTATATGTTGGGAACCGGATTTATTATCGTTCCAGCGGCAGTGGGTATTGTGACCCCATTCCCACGCTTGATTGGTTTTGCCACCGCTTTTGCGATGGTTTTAGAGTTTGCTGTTGCTTCAGCCATTAGTTTTTTTATTAGCAGCCATTCTTCCTCTTTTATCCCTCTTGAAAAATCTATCGGAATAATGGGGATCCTGACTTTATTGGCCTGGGTGTTTCTATTGAGAAAAACTTGGATTAGAGATTTTTTTAAGACTAACTAACATTTTGTTAATCACTAGAAATCCTCGAACACGTCATTCCTGCTTTATCAAATTGTCCTAAAATGCCAGCCTATCAAGCGGGGATCTACTGCCTAATTTTCAAATGAAGTGTAGTCGCCATAAATAGCTTTGGTTTCTTCACATCTCGTTGGATAGCTGGGCACTAGATTCCTGCTTGATAGATCGGCATCTTAGGACAATTTTATAAAGCAGGAATGACGTGTTCGTAATTTTGAGTGATTAACGAAATATGTGCATCGGACAGGATTAGGGAAGGGAAAGTCCTACGACTAAATAATATTAGCCGTAGGTTTATATCTGGACTGATTATTCTACTGACTGCAGATCGCGAGCAGCAGAAGGTTGGGTAACTGATTTTGTAGCTCGTTTCGTTCCGGTTTTACGGACCGATTTTTTGACTTTGCTGGTTTTCTTCAACTTTTTTGCCCAGGACTTTTCAAATTTTGTCCATACTTTTTTCCCAGCTTTGAACTTTTTGTAACCATTGGCAATGGCAGCTTTCTCAGCTTTCAAACCAGACAATTCCTTTTCCAGACCGGTATTATTACTTGCCTTGACGACTTTGCCACGTCCAGCACCTTTGCCGCGCTTAGCGGGTTTAGCAGCAGCTTTGCTTTTCTTCAGCTCTTTACTGACACGGGATAATTCTTTTTCAATTCCGGCGAGTACTTTAGGATAAGTTTTGCTGAGTTGAGCAAAATCTTGATCAATACAGCTTTCAATTTGCTGAATTGGTGCGGTAAAGCCAGCAGGTTTTTTCTTAGATAAAATGGTTTTTTTAGGCATAAGCATCCCTCTTGAGTTAATAAAATATTGCTATTCCCTAGAGAGTAGCAACAATAAATAAAAGCGGAGCATAATATGCCGGCAAAAAATTGTCTACCAGATTATGTTTTCCTTGTGGTTTAGCTATCCGATGCACATAGTTTGTTAATACTGACAAATGACGAGCCCGTCATTCCTGCTTTACCGAACTATCCTAAAATGCCAACCTATCAAGCAGGAATCAAGTGCCTTGCTTTCCAGCGGAACGCGCAGATGCCAATATTATTGATGGCGACCTCACTTCGTTTGACAGTTAGGCACTCGATCCCCGCTTGAAAGGCCGGCATTTTAGGATAGCTCGGTAAAGCGGGGATGACGAA
>FTIX01000816.1_pt2 | contig 17336 bp, 22 predicted proteins | sample 1658561 | NCBI WGS metagenome assembly FTIX01 (sample SAMEA3914836, study PRJEB12502) | metagenome | biome: forest; material: soil | place: Canada | collected 2011-07-03 | depth 0.3 m | reverse complement strand
TTATGTGCTGCAGCACATAAGGTATATCTGCGATGAATGGCTAATTTGGAATTAAAACATTTACACAATGCACTATTTAAGATCACCTACTTGAAAAATCACTGCTTACACTCAATATACTAATAGACGTATTATACCGGACCTCCAGTTGAATTTATAAATCATCATGTTTTCTATTAAATACGAACTAAGCGAAGAATTTTAGGCAAACCAATCCCATAAATAGTAGTTTTATTATAACTCATCAGGATCCTTCATGACCATTAATCAAGCTTTTTGTATTTTCTGTGACATTTTACTATCCAAAGACAATGATTCTAAAGAACATCTGATTCTTAATTCGATTGGTGGTCGAAAAAAAATCTCCGGTGTTCTATGCATTCCCTGTAATAGCCAAACTGGAAGCAGATGGGATAGCGCGCTTGCAAAGCAATTGAATCCTTTAAGTTTACTCCTCAAAATTAATCGCGAACAAGGAGTGGCTCCTTCACAAATTTTTCAGACAGTAGATGGAAAGAAGGTTCGCTTGCATTATGATGGGTCTATGTCCCTTACAAAACCAGAAGTTAAGGAAGTCAAAGTTGGGGAAAATATTGAGATGCGAATTGAAGCACGTTCACTAAGAGAAGCAAAACAAATGGCGGCGGGTCAAAAGAGAAAATATCCAAACCTAAATACTGAAGAACTACAAAAAAATTTTGAAACCCAATCCATCCCTTTAGATTCTCCTTTGAGCATGAATTTTTCAATTGGAGGTAGCGATGCTAGCAAATCTTTTTTGAAATCGGCTTTAACTCTAGCCATTAAAAATAAAGTAAACCCTAAAGCCTGTAAGAAAATTATGAATTATTTAAGAGATATTAGCTCAGAACCATGTTTTGGTTTTTCTTATGAAAAAGAAATAATATCAAATCGACCGCAGGATAGAATTTTCCATTGCGTGGCAATTAGTGGCGATAGTAAAAGTGGATTAATCCTTGGATATATAGAACTTTTTAATGTCTATAGAGTGCTAATTTGTCTTTCCGATTCTTATACTGGTTCCAGGGTACATGATATTTATGCGGTTGACCCAATTTCTGGAGAAGATCTTGATTTACAGTTTGAAATTCGATTAAATAAAAATGAGCTAAATAGAGTTTATAATGCTGAAAATATCTCCTTAGATTCTATGCGAAAGGCTTTTGAATCAGTCCTTGAAATATCAAAGAAAAATGAAATGAAAGAGGAATTAAAAAAAATCACAGATTATGTATTTGACAATTATGGCGCTCAAGAAGGCGACATTCTTAATGAAGATCATATAAAAAAAATGATCTCTCTTTATATGGAGAAATTGAGGCCATTCCTAAAAATCCCTCTCTAATGATCAAGCTAAGTGTTTTAGAGTTGCTTGTGATTATTCGATGCATATGTGGCATTGTATTGGAGGCATAAAGAACCAAGAAAAATTTTAATTTTATTGCTAACTTTACAAGCACTTATTTACATAAACGTTAAGAGCGATTACCCAGAGAATGGATAAAAGACGCCTCTTGCGAGACGATTAATGAGTTCTTCTTTGAAAAAGAACCCACCAGTTTTATTGCTTATTTTGTGCTTAAATACCTTACTACGAAAATCACCAATCCGCGAGGGGGGGAATAATTCCCCCTCAACATTCAATGGATTAGTTTAATACTGACTAAACACATGCACTTCATTATCAACATCCAAAGACAAAAAATCAGATATAAACCAATCTCTTGCCATTGCTTGATAGTCAATATAAAAGTGTAGGTGCTCAGGAATTTCCGTACCTGTTTCCTCCAGGAAGTCCTCTACGAAGTCAGCCCTGCTTCTATGATCACCGTGATAGCATTCTTCAATCATCGTGGTGGCTCTATCAATGTCACCACTTAGATAGTCAAGCAATGCTGTACCCAGTTTTCCATGCTCAACAATAAAGCGTGCCCATGAAGATATCTTTTCGAGGCTGTCATATTCATGTATTGAAAGCTCTCCAAAGTCTTCATAGTCATGGATAGCATACTCCCCAACCCCAACCATTGGGCTTGTTAAGAGTATTTTCTGAATACATTCATGGAGACTATCAATGTCTTGATCAGCATCAAGCCATGCACCATGCAGATAGCCATCGTTATAAGCAGCCAAACACGCAACATAAATTTTAGGTTGTAAATCAGACATCTATTTCTCCTATAGAAAAAAATGAATGCAGGAGAAATAAACATATCCCTCAGGGGAGTATTTCTCCCCATTGGGTATTAATGATGAACTGCGGAATGCTTTTATGCATTCCGCAGGAAAAATTGTTATTAAAGAATACTGTGGAAATGTACAAACAGGTAAGTAAGCGCCGACCCTAATAATAACCAGCCTGCTTTAAAGGCATAATCATAAAATCGGTTGCGGATCTCACTGCGTGATTGATTGCGAAAACCCAAGGCAGTTTCCACAGAAGACAGGCGTGAACCCATCTCATGCTTTAGATCATGCATCTCATGGCGAAGCGCACCGATATCACGGTGCACTTCTTGTCTGAGATTAACAATCTGGTCAACTACCTGGTTTATCGCTTTGCTCATGGCCATATCCACCTTACTATCTGTTAATTCCAACTGTAATTGAATTAAAGTTCGTTGCTGAATCTGAATGACCCATAGTATAGCTCCTTAGGCTGCATTCTGGGAAGATCGGGCAGTATTTGTACAGGAAACGTCATATACACGTTGACTGTTGCAATACCATTCTCCTACCGAAATCAGCTTGGCACATAGCATCACCATATGTGCTGGGTCATCATGGGTTAATCCTGGATGATAATGACCAAATCCCGAGTAAACACATGCAAAACGCAGCGCAATACAGTGACCCTTCTTTCGAGCTTCATACATGGGGTCTAGTTTAGATAGCAGTGCAAGATTACCCACTTCACAATCCAATAATATTTCATCAGATTGATCCGCTGGTTCACTTTTTATACTGGTGAGTACTTTGAGACGTACAACCAGGCACTTCTTACCTTCACTAATCCTTTCTAGATATCCATATCCATTCAGGAAAAATTCATTAACTTCTTTAGATAATAACATTACATCTCTCCTTGTTAAGTGCTATTAAAAGGAGAAATGCTTTCCCGAGGGAAAGCTTTTCCCCTCGGTGGGTTTTTAAAAAATAAACAACTTTATTCTGCCTCTGATATTTGATCCAATGGATCCAAGTCCTCAGATGCAGATGACAGTAGCTCTTGTGCTTGAAATACTTCTTTTTCGACCGATTTTAGAGTCAAGAACTGGAATTCCTGAGCATAAACTGCTGTTTCATAATGTTTTGGTCGTCTTAAATCCAATAGCTAAATCAGTGATTGAAGAAGCTCGAGGTCAACATCCTGAATTTGTATTTACTTATAGAGGTAAAGCCGTAGACAGGATGTTGCGTTCAGCTTGGAGAAAGGCGAGGGTGAGGGCTGGTTTGCCACACATCAGAGTCCATGATCTGAAGCACACCTTTGGTCGTAGATTGCGAGCAGCGGGGGTCAGTTTTGAAGATCGTCAGGATTTGCTAGGGCATAAGTCTGGCAGGATCACGACGCATTATTCAACTGCTGAACTCAGCCAGCTGATAGCTGCTGCCAGTAAGGTGTGTGGTTCGGGAGGTGAGAGTCCTGCACTCAGTATCATTAAAAGAAGTTATACAAGACAGATGGCAGCTCCCGCAAAAGTCCCGCAAGGAGTTTTTGACGGGGAAAAAATTGGCACTAAGTCTTTGATTCAATGGTGCTGACTGTGGGATTCGAACTCACGACCTACTGATTACAAATCAGTTGCTCTACCGACTGAGCTAAGTCAGCATATATGGAAAAAAACAGAACTACGAGAGGCGTTTTTAGGAATTCTATGGTATTTTATGTTCTCTGTATACGGTTTATAGGGCTGGATTAGGCTTTTTCATAAGCCGGGTCATAATACACAAAATCTGGCTGGGTTATCAACTTAAATATATTTAGAAAAATTTAAAATTATGTACTCACGCATTATAAAAATTATTTCTGCTGTTTTCCTGATTGCTTTCACTCTTTGGTTAGCCGGTTGTGCTACTGCCGGTATTGGCGGTGGTCCATCTGTGCCTAAGGCGACTAAGGTTGCTTTGTTACTGCCTTTGCAGGGTCCTAATGCGGCGAGAGGGCAGGCGATTCGTAATGGGTTTTTAACCGCTTATTATTATGCTAAACAGCAGCAGCCGGATGCCCCAGCAGTAGATGTAATTGATACCTCCCGTGGTAATGTGGTGGAACTGTATCAACAGGCAGTGGCTAATGGCGCTAATTTTGTAGTTGGGCCGCTCACTAAAGAAGAGTTACGTGCTGTGGCCAGTCAGGGGCGGTTGCCGGTTCCGACTTTGGCTTTGAATACTTTAGATGATGGTGCGCGTGTTGCCAATCTCTACCAATTTGGGCTTTCGCCTCAGGATGAAGCGCAGCAGGCGGCAGTGCGAGCGCGGCAGGATGGGCATAGTCGCGTTTTAGTTATCGTTCCGGCCGGCACTTGGGGGCAGGGGATTGCTGCGGCCTTTGAGAAGCAGTGGCAGAGTCTGGGCGGAACAGTTGTGGATAGTTATGCTTATCCTCCCAAAGGCGATTTCTCTTATGGAATTCGTAATTTACTGCGGGTGAATCCGCCACCCAAAAATAGTACGCCCGGTCAACGTTACTCTCCGCAGCCGCGGCAGGATGCTGATATGATTTTCTTGGCAGCATTTCCGCAGCAAGCGCGTCAAATCAAGCCTTCCCTGTTATTTTATAATGCCGGCAACGTGCCGGTCTATGCTACCTCCTTAATTTATAGCGGCAAGCCTTCTCCTGGTTATGATCAGGATCTGAATGGAATTGAGTTCGGTGATATGCCTTGGCTTTTAGGCCCGGATTTACCACAGTGGGGTGAAATACGTGAGCAGATGAAAAGTTCATGGGCGGCTTCTTATGGGGCTTCACCCCGGTTATATGCTCTGGGTATTGATGCCTATCATCTCACCTATGGTCTTGGCAGATTGACGACAGGAGCAAATTTACAGGGTGCTACGGGTAATTTGTCGGTAGACTCCAATCAATATATTAAGCGGCAATTGGAATGGGCAAAGATAGAGAATGGCCTACCTCAGGCCGTTCAATAAAGTCAGCGCGTCAAATTGGCCAGCAGGCTGAAGATCAAGCTTGTCGATATTTGCTGCGACAGGGTTTGCGGTTGGTTAAGCGAAATTATAGCTGTAAAGTGGGTGAGGTTGATCTTATTATGCGTGATCGGAGTACGTTGATTTTTGTGGAAGTGCGCTATCGTAAGGCATCGCGTTTTGCCAGTCCTGCGGAAACAGTAACCTGGTTTAAACAGCAAAAATTGATTCGGGCTGCGCAGCATTTTCTGTTATTTAACTCATCACTGGCAACTTGGCCCTGTCGTTTTGATGTGATTTCTATCACTACTAAAGCTCAAACTACGCCAGATTTAGATATTCTGTGGCTCAAAAACGCATTTCAGTTGGAAGATTGATGGGTTCTGGTGGAGGAACAGATAGGTTTATTCGAAGGTTTTGGAGATATCATGGAACAAATGAAACAACATTTTCAAGACAGTATAGCCACTAAAACCCGTGCTGTGGAAACCTTATTGCCAGCAATGGTTAAGGCTGGGGAGTTGATGGCGGGGGCGTTGTGGGATGACCACAAAATTTTAAGTTGTGGTAATGGTGGTTCGGCGGCTGATGCCCAGCATTTTTCTGCGGAATTATTAAATCGTTTTGAGATGGAGCGGCCAAGTTTGCCGGCTATTGCGCTGACCACCGATACATCCACCTTAACTTCTATCGCTAATGATTATCACTATGACGAAATTTTTTCTAAACAAATTAAGGCTTTAGGCCGAGCGAACGATGTTTTGTTGGCAATTTCCACCAGTGGTAGTTCCAAAAATGTGATGCAGGCTATTCGTGCTGCGCATGAACGTAGTATGTGGGTAGTGGCGTTGACTGGTAAGGATGGTGGGGAAATGTCGTCTATGTTGAATGCAGAAGATGTGGAAATTCGTGTACCCTCTTCGAATACTGCACGTATCCAAGAAACGCATTTGCTGATTATTCATTGCCTCTGCGATTTTATTGATCGGCGATTGTTTAGTAGTGCCACTTAAAAAATAATAGGAAATTATATGATAAAAAAACTTTGCGCTATTATTTTATTTGCCATCTTAGCTTTTGGAGTAACTGGCTGTATTGTTCCAGCGGTATTTGTTGCCGGTACTGGAGCCGGTGGTGCGATTGTATCTGATAAACGCAGCATGAAGACTATGATGCAAGATCGTGATATGGCGAATGAAGCCTTGAAAAGGATCAGTGCTAATCCCGCATTAAAACAGGGAACCCATATCGCGATTGCTGGGTTTGATCATGTTATGTTGATGGTCGGGCAAGCCAGTACGGATGAGTTACTCATGACAGCTTATAACCTGGTCAGGACCGTGCCTAATGTGAAGCGCATTTATAATGAAGTGACTATTGAGCCACCGACATCGGCAAGAGTGCAGGCTAACGATGGCTGGATCACGACCAAAGTCAAAAGCGCCATGTTGATGGAGAAGGGTTTGTATTCAGGTCAGGTCAAAGTAGTGACTGAGAATGGCGTGGTATATCTCATGGGCATTGTCACTCCTAAGCAATCTGATTTAGCTGCTGCTGCCGCCAGTAAGGTTTCGGGAGTGAAGAAGGTTGTTAAAATATTTGAGTATGAGCAATAATAATGGGGGGCGATGGCGTTCGCCCCTGTCATGGATGATTTAATACGGCAATATTTTATAAATCATATCCGATACCCACATTAGCATGGATGGCTACATCTGGGGCTTCAGCATTGCCATTGGCGATTTTTACGTCAGCATATGAAGCGGTTACTTTTCCTTCCAGTTCAATAAAAAATGATTTGCTTAGATAAAAGCGCTTACCTAAGGAAGCCATCAAGCTAGGTCCTGCTACGAAATAACCATCATCATTGAAAATACCACCGGTTTCGCTAAATGTCTGGTCGCGAATCTTCGATTCTGGATGGGCAAGTACGATACCAGCGCCCACTCGCCAAATATAATTTCTGGTATTTAACCAGGCGCGGTTCAAGGTAATTAAATTATAGCCATTCGTGATGGTGAAATTATTCACTTCATCCGTGGTATTGCTTAGGTATAATTTATGGTGAATGAACTCAAGCTCCCAAGCTTTATTGTCATTCCACTTGCCGATGCGCAGGAGATAATAGGGTGGGGGTGAGAAAGGTTTGGTATCGTAATGCGCTGTCATATTTATATTAGGGTAACCTTTTTGGTAAATGTTTAACGGCATTGGGAAATTGTAAGCGCCGCCGGTTGCTGCTTCGAATGAATAAGTGGCAAGTGCATAGCAAGGGAATAGATAGGCAATGCAGAATAAGGCTAGTTTTAACAGAGTAGTCATTTGGTTTTTAAAGAAGTTTGATTGGTTAAAATCATGTGATGTTTGTATCTGCTGGCTAATGTCCATTGCTATTCCTATGGTTTGAAGAAAGTAGTTTAGTAGAAGCTGATATGTGCGGGAGATTCCGGTGAAAGGCGGTGCGAGCTTCCCCAGAGGGACGCCGGGCCTTAAATATGACCGAAGGGAATCCCGTGGGACATCCATGTAGGCTCGTAACTGGCATCCATGTCAGTTAGTGCCCCTCTAAGGAAGCTCGCACCGTCTTTCACCTCGTGCCTCAATTAGCTTGTTTTAAAAATATGATTTGTATAACGCAATTCTGCTTGTCAGCATTTTACACTATACTATCTAAGCTTAAAGAGTAAGAGTTAACTGGTTCTATAGGTTGCAAAAAGATAAATTCTCCCCCCGTGGGACTTAAGAGTTCTGGTTTAATTAGAGCAGTAATTTATGCAGATATATTTAGTGGGTGGAGCGGTTCGTGATGAATTGCTGGGTTTGACGGTCAAGGAACGTGACTGGGTTGTGGTGGGTGCTACAGTGCAGGAAATGTTGAGTTTAGGTTATCGACCGGTGGGTAAAGATTTTCCGGTTTTCCTGCATCCACAAAGCCATGAAGAATATGCGTTGGCTCGGACCGAACGTAAAACTGCGCCTGGCTATAAAGGTTTTATATTTCATGCCGCGCCCGACGTCACTTTGCTTGAGGATCTGCAACGGCGCGATTTGACGATAAATGCCATGGCAAAGTCCATGACCGGGGAGATTATTGATCCTTACGGTGGGCGGGCGGATTTGCGATTAAAACTATTGAGGCATGTGTCATCAGCTTTTGTTGAAGACCCGGTGCGCATTTTACGTGTGGCACGTTTTGCCGCGCGACTGGCGGATTTTTCGGTTCATGAAAGTACCCAGTCTCTCATGCAGGAAATGGTTGGTAATGGAGAGATCAATGCGCTGGTAGCTGAGCGGGTATGGCAGGAATGGGTGAAAGCACTGGCCGAAGCTGCGGCTGAACGGTTTTTTACTGTGCTGGCAGATTGTGGTGCCCTCGCGGTACTTTTTCCGGAATTACAGAACAATAGCAAAGGCATAAAAGCCCTAAACCAGGCCATCCATTTAACCAGTTCTACAGTGATTCGATTTGCTGTATTGGTCTATGCCTTGGACAAGAAGCAGATTGATGCTTTGTCACAGCGGTTTAATATTCCCCGTGAGTATCGAGATTTGGCGCTAATAGTCTGGGGGCAGCATGCTAATTATGTTCGGGCCCAATCCTTAACAGCAGAAAGTATATTGGAGATGTTGCATGCAGTGGATGCATTTCGCCGCCCGGAACGTTTTGCCCAATTTTTAACCTGCTGTGAGTCGATTTATAACGAGGACATTGCCAGCAATAACACTCTGCGATTGGAGCAAGCCTTAGCAATCGCCCAGTCGGTATCTGCAACAGATTTTATTGATCTGGGATTAACTGGGGTGGATATTGGTAAAGCGATTAAGGCTGAGCAGATCAACTTGTTGAGCAAATCCTGGATTTGAATGATCTCTTTATTGCTGTCATTTTCCCGCAGCTATCCGATCCTGCTTAGTTTGATACCAGCGACTTGCCCCCCATCGGCCATCACCATTAGACACTTTTATAGTGAATTCTTGGATGTGTGGAGGGATTGATCCGCTTGGATCGTTAAGCAATTGCGACAGAAACCACTTGGATAATTCTTCGATGGTAATATTACGCAACGGAAGTAATAAGGTGTCGCTTTTTAGAAAGGACATTTTTTCATGATTAAATTCCACCTGATAATAGGCATCCTCGCTAGTGATTTTTAGCACTGGGGAATGTTCTGGCAGCAGTAAATACCGATCTAATTGTTGGCATAATCCTCGTAATTTATCGACGAAAATATCATAGTCAAAACTGATCCCTAACTCAGTCACCTGAGAGGTAATTAAGGCTTTTACCCGATAATTATGACCATGCAGTCGTTCGCGGGCGGTGGCGGAAAAAATAGTAAAATGGGCAATGGCAAAACAGAATTGTTTTTCTGCCAATTCGATCGTGGTTAATTGTGTCGTCGTCATCGGTTGCTAGCTCGCTATATCTTGTCTAGGAATAAACAGACCCTAATTTTTCCTGCATATTGTGTAACTTAAATCCTGTTAACGGCAAAGTGATGGCTTTTGATAGGGCCATTACTTTAAAAGCTTCTCCCATTTCTGAAGGTAATAACAGTTTTTTCAGTTGTTGGCTGATGGCATAGTTGTCTATGAAATCGCCCTGCATCTTATCAGCCCTCTCTAATACTCCGCAACTCAAGAGGAAATTAGCCTGTGTAGTATAACCGCACAAAGTTAAATCATGGTCTAATGCTGCAGCAGCCACCGCGGTGAAATCAACGAAGGCGGTGATATCTTGCAGGCCTGGCCACCAAAATGGGTTAGAGTGGACATGATGCTGATAATGGCAGAGCAGGGTGCCCATCGAGCGTTGTGGATGGTAATACTCATGTCTGGGAAAGCCATAATCAAACAGCAGAACTATTCCGCGCTGCAAAGAATGAGCTAAAGAATGGAACCAGCTGCTCAGTCCTAGGTTGATCTCAGAGGTGTAATCAGTCGCAAAGTGCAGATCGAATGGCTCAATATGGCGGATTAATTCAAGGTTGGGTGGCTGCAGCTGCTCGATAAATCGTTCATTTTCCCAATTGACGCCCAGTTGTTTTAGCGTTTTTTCTTGCCAGTGGAAGCGATGGATGGGCATGGCATCCAAAACTTCATTGGCAATGACTAAGCCTTGAAACGCTTGCGGATAACTATCCAGCCAAGTAACGTGTTGGACTAAATGTGGTGCTTTGCTCGCTAATAAATCGCGTTGTCGTTGCTGAAGTTCCGGGCTTATTTCAATGATATAGTAGTGATCCGGCAAGGCTTGATAAGTTTCCAGTGTGGTTAAAATATCTAACATCAGTTGTCCAGAACCTGCGCCGAACTCCCAAATATTACCGCCGCCTAATGCATTCAATGCTTCTATAATCTGAGTGACTAAACATTGGGCAAATAAAATGGAAGTTTCCGGCGCGGTCGTGAAATCGCCAGCGCGGCCAAATTTAGGCAAAGCATTGTTGTAATAGCCTAATTCCGGGGTATACAGGCAGCATTCCATAAATCGGGCAAAGGAAATAGGGCCGGTGTCTGCAATTTCTGCACGAATTTTTGCTATGAGTCGTTCGGATTCAGCAATGGCCGATGGTGGTGGCGGCGGGAGTTCAGCAGAAAAACGCATTACAGTAATCCCTTGGCCTGGGCAACTCTATATAAGCCACGCACCGTCACTTCATCGACATCCATGACCAGTCCTTCCACACCATGTCTGGCTAAACAGATGGCGTATAGTTTGGCAATACGGCTATTGCCAATTAAAGTGACTTTTTTGTTGGGGATAGGCGTTTGCATGGCTTGACTGATTTCTTCACCAATCATTAAACCAGACAAAAAACTATGCACTTCATGCAAATGGAGCTTACCTGCTAACACCTGAGTACGTACTTGAAATAAAGAGGAAAGCAGAGGACGTTTTTTTTCTGCCCAATCCAGACCTTTATTAAAGGCATTAAAATCAGTACGGGTATTGCGCATTAATTTCCCTAAAATACTGTGTTTGGCTAAGAGTGTGAAGATTTCCCCCGTCATGAAAGTAGAGAAATGCATTAATTTTTGGTTTTCTACCCATGCCCATTTGCAATGTGTTCCCGGTAAGCAGAACACTTGTGAATCACTGCCGAGATGGTGCGGTGATTGCTCGTAGTTTAAAGCACCGAGTATTTGCGTTTCTTCACCGCGCATGACATCCACTCTGCCATCAGGGTAATCAATTCTGATCCCGGAAACTATCCAGGGTTGATGTTGGGCGGATACTTGCTGCATTCCTGCGGTGAGATTGCTCAGATCAACCGGACAAAATAAATAGGGAACTTCCAGCCAACCCTGGCGCGAGCCTATCATCCCCGACATGACAATAGGCAGCTGCGGATCGGCGCTTAGCCATTCATGAATATGCTTCATGAGCACCGCCTCAAACTGCTTGCGCGACACGCGCAAAACTCCTTGTCGAGCAAATTTCTTTTCTAGAAGTTGACCTGAAGCATTGAGTAAAAAGGCCCGAAAATTGCTGGTTCCCCAATCAACGGCAATTAACCTGGGTTGGACGGCAGATGCAGTGGTTGCCATAATTTTTTCTCGAGGGACAAGTGTTGAATTTTCTCAGCCTAGAACCTTAGCCAGCCAATGAGCAATATCTTGAATTTCTTGGGGACATACTGAATGACCCATCGGGTAGGTATGCCAATCGACATGGTAGCCCATACTTAGCAAGTGATTTTTTGAGAATTCACCAATTTGTAATTGGAGGATCGGGTCGGCAATACCATGCGCCATGAAAATCGGAGTTGAATGATTAGCCTGAAGCTGTGCGGGTTGCCAGGATTCTGCAATGGGAATATAGGTTGATAATGCTAAAATCCCAGCGAGTTTTTCTGGGAAATGTAATCCGGCATAGAGTGCTAGGGCGCCGCCCTGAGAAAATCCCGCCACCAGGATTTTATCGGCTGGGATTCCTTGGTCGATCTCTTGCCTGATCAATCCAGCAATGAGTTGCCCGGCATTTTTGATGCCCGTGGTATCTTGTTTGGAGTCGATGGTGAGGCCGTAGGCATCAAACCAGGCTCGCATGGGGACCCCGCCGTTTAAAGTGACTGACCGTATCGATGCATGGGGAAATATATAACGGGTAGCTAGTTGTTCAGGCAGTTTAAGTTGAGGAATAATATCCACGAAATCATGACCATCAGCGCCTAAGCCATGGAGCCAGATAATACAAGTTTTAGCCCGGGTCTTGGGTGAGATGATAACTGCATCTAAGGTTGGATAAGCTTTCATACTAAGGTTGCCTTTTTAATTGATCGCAAACGGAGCATTATAAACTGAAAATTGCAGTACGGGCAAAATTCTCGGGGCTATAAATTGTTATTATATATGCTAAGATTTGACAGGGTAGAAGAAAAAAGAAAATGCTGAAGAGAGGGGACTATGAAAAAATTATATGTATTAGCTATGGCATTGAGCTATCTCGCGCTATACGGTTGCGGACAGAGTGGGCCATTATATTTGCCAGCAAAGAATGTGCCGCCCGTGCAGGCGCCTGGGGCAGAAAACCAGAGTAGCAATCATGAGTAATTCTCTTTCCTTTACTAAAATGCATGGCTTAGGTAATGATTTCCTGGTGATTGATGCGATTGCCCAGCCAATAGAAATCACTTCTGCGCTGGCCTATGAAATGGCTGATCGGCATACCGGGATTGGTTTTGATCAATTATTACTACTTGAACCTGCACGGCAATTAGGGGCGGATTTTAGCTACCGTATTTTTAATGCGGATGGCAGTGAGGTGAGCCAATGTGGGAATGGCGCGCGCTGTGTCGGTCGGTATTTATATGATGCGGGGTATTTGCAAGGGAGTAGCGTTATTCTTGGCACTGCGCAAAGGAACCTAGAGGTGCAGATACTTGAAGATAATCAGGTGGCAGTTAATATGGGCTTGCCTCTGTTTGCGCCACAGGAAATTCCCTTCATTGCGTCCGCGCAGGCTGATAGCTATTTCATTGAGCTGCCAGGAGAAAAGATTGAAATAGCGGTTGTTAATTTAGGTAATCCTCACGCGGTTATCTTTGTCGCGGATATTGACCGGGCTCCAGTAGAACGGGTAGGTGCACTACTAGAAAAGCATGACCGTTTTCCTGAACGAGTCAATGTAGGGTTTATGCAATGTCTCAGCCGTGATCATATCCGCCTGCGGGTTTATGAAAGAGGCGTAGGTGAAACTCTGGCCTGTGGGAGTGGCGCGTGTGCTGCGGTGACTATAGGACGGGTATTGGGGCTATTAGACGCCCAAGTGCAGGTCGACGTGTCCGGTGGAGCCCTATACGTTAAATGGATCGATCCCGAACACCCGGTCTGGTTAATGGGAACAACTGAAACAGTTTTTAAAGGTGAATGGCTAAAAAAATCATGCTAGGATATAATCCTTGCCCTTTAAAACAATCGATTTTTAATCATGAGGTTTAAAGAGGCAAAACTCTGATTTAATATGGGCTATACTCGAATCCTAAGTGTATCGGTATATACATCTCATCCTAAACAGATTAAACGGAAGGTGGATTATTCAACTTTGGATAGTTTGCCACACATGCGAGGGGCGCTCCGCTCATGTCGGAGCCGATCTTGGGGGCATAGAAGCCAAAAAAGAGAGAGTACACATGAAAATTCAAGCCAAAACGCAAGGGAAGGCGGGGAAGACTTCCTCAAAGAATCCTAAGAAAACTCAAAAAATCACGAAGAATTCATCTGGTGAATTTGAGGCAAAAAAACCACCCAGTAAAAAAACTAGTGCTACTAAAATAGCAAAGAAGCCCGAAAAGCGAGCTACTGAGAACAAGGCTGTGAAAAAAACACAAAAACCTCTATCTAAATCAGTTGCCAAAAAACCTGTAAATAAACCAGTAGCAGTGGCTAAGAAAAAACCAACGCAGAAATCTTCGGCAGTGATTGAAGTTAAGAAGCAACCATTGGCTAACCCCATGGCCGATATAAAAAATAAAGTCAATAAAACGAGCAAAGTATTGTCTACTACGCCAGCTCAAACAGATAAAAACAAGATAGAGGAAAAAGTGGAGAGAAAAGTGGAAAAGAAAACCAGTGTTGTTCAAATGACTACTATAGGACCTCTGAATCTTCCGCCTTTTATAGAAGGAAAAGACGAAGAATACATGAGCAAGAGACAGTTAGATTATTTTCTGGAAGTATTAAATACCTGGCGTGATCAGTTACATGCTGAACGTAATGCCACGGTGCAGCACATGCAGGAAGATCCTATTAATTTCCCTGACCTGTTAGACCGAGCCGCATTAGAAGAGGAGCATAAGCTGGAATGGCAGACCCGGGAACGTGAGCACAAACTGATTATAAAAATTGAAAAAGCCGTAGCCAGGATTAAGCAAGGTGATTATGGCTATTGTGAGAAGTGCGGTTCAGAAATTGGATTGCTGCGCTTACAGGTCCGTCCCACGGCGACATTGTGCGTTGATTGCAAAGCAATAGATGAAATTCGTGAAAAACAAACGGGTTTGATCGATTGATGTTGCTCCTCATGGAGTACCTGTGGTAGGTTTGACGGAAGAAGAGGCTTTATTGGTTAAAGAATCCTGTAAAGTTAATTCGTGAAATTGTTTTATTCATTAATTTAAAGGAGTGTTGGTTTATGTGTCGTAAAGTTTTTGCCGTTATTTTTCTTATATTAGCATTGATTATGGGGATTGCAGTCAGCGTGTTACCACAAGAACGTCTTGCAGATCTATTCTATGTATCTAGATTCATTGAAGTGATGATTCCTATTCTTGGTGTAGGTGCATTGATCAAATATTTGTTTTCTTGCCACCACCATAAGAACTAATGATCTAAAATATATTTGTATTGCGTAACTCCTTTCTTAATTCCTTCTCTCCCCGTGAGAGAAGGAATGCTGAAACATTTAGCCTGAATAACTCTATCAAGAAAAGTGTTTTTTCTTACTTCGTCGGTACCTCTTTATGACCGCACTTGTCATACAAAACCTGGAAAAAATTTATAAAAATGGTTCTCGTGCATTGAGTGGCGTGGATCTTAATGTCGAAGAAGGCGATTTTTTTGCTTTACTGGGCCCGAATGGCGCAGGGAAAACAACACTTATCGGCATCATTAGCTCTTTAGTCACCAAAACCAAAGGTAAAGTTTTTGTCTTTGGCAAAGATCTTGATGTGGAAACAGAGTTGGCAAAGTCCTACATCGGATTAGTGCCGCAGGAATTTAATTTTTCTATCTTTGAAAAAGTGGAAGATATTATCGTAGCGCAGGCAGGTTTCTATGGCTTGCCGCCTCGCCTTGCGCGTCTGAGAGCTGAAAAATATTTAAAGCAGTTGGATTTGTGGGACAAGAGACGCTTGGCAGCTCGCATGTTGTCGGGAGGGATGAAGCGCCGTCTGATGATCGCCCGTGCTTTGGTACATGAGCCGCGGCTGCTTATTTTAGATGAGCCGACCGCAGGTGTTGATATCGAGATTCGTCAGTCGATGTGGAGTTTCTTACGCGAAATTAATCAAAATGGCATCACGATCATTCTGACTACGCATTATTTGGAAGAAGCAGAAAATTTATGCCGCAATATCGCGATTATTGATGACGGGAAAATAATCGAAAATACCCGGATGAATCTATTACTTAGCCGCTTGCAGGGGGAGACTCTCATTTTATATTTACAAAACCCTGTGCAAGAACTGCCATCATTAGGTGATTATCTTTGTCATTTAGTGGATGATCTGACCTTGGAGGTGGACTTGAAACCGCAGCAGAATTTAAATAATTTGTTTGCACTATTAAGCCAGCATTCACTGCAGGTGGTCAGTATGAAAAACAAAAGGAGTCGTTTGGAAGAATTGTTTATGCGTATGATGACAGATCGATGAAAAATTACCGACATTTTATTAGTTTCAAAACTTTAGTAGATAAAGAAGTCCGCCGTTTTGCAAGTATTTGGATACAAACGATTTTACCGCCGGTTATTACCACCGCACTTTACTTTTTGATTTTCGGACAAGTGATTGGTGGACGTATCGGTATGGTGGGAGGGGTCAGTTATGTCCAATATATTGCCCCTGGTCTGATTATGATGTCAGTGATTACTAATGCCTATGGGAATGTCTCGACCTCTTTCTTTATGGCTAAATTCACGCGCAGCATTGAAGAGTTGTTGGTGGCTCCCATGCCCAATTATTTGCTTTTGTTGGGTTATATTGTTGGCGGAGTTTTGCGCGGCGTAATCGTAGCAATAGTTGTTGCGATGACCGCGGCTTTTTTTACCCGCTTGTCAATTCATCACATTTTTATAATGATATTTGCGGTGGTTTTTTCAGCGGCATTGTTTTCATTAGCTGGATTTATTAATGCTCTTTTTGCCAAAAAATTTGATGCCATTTCCATTGTTCCCACCTTTATTTTGACACCCTTAACTTATTTAGGCGGTGTATTTTTTTCTATTGATCTGTTGCCTGGTTTTTGGAAAGAAATAGCATTACTCAACCCCATTTTGTATTTTATTGAGCTGTTCCGCTATGGTATGTTGGGTATAGCAGGCATTAGCATCCCTTTGGCGGTGTGTATTCTCTTAATATTTTTTATAATATTGTATGTAACAGCACTGATCTTGTTGAAAAAAGGCGTTGGTATTAGGAGTTGAAGATGGATAAATTATTTATTCATGCCTTACGGCTTGAGGCAATTATTGGTATTCATCCGGATGAACGTCAATTTAAACAGCCCATTGCTTTAGACATTGAATTAACGCTGCAGACCCAGGCGGCTATTGCGAGTGACCAAATTGATCAAACGGTCGATTATGAGAGTCTAGCAGCTAAAATTGCGCAATGGGTGGCAGCAACTGATTTTCAATTAGTGGAGTCTTTGGCGGATTTTTTAGCCAAGAAGTTGTTGGCAGAATTCCCTTTGCAAATGGTATCGTTGCGGTTAAGTAAATTCACGGAGAAGGTTGCAGCAGACGCGGTTGGGATTTGTGTTGAGCGGAGTCGTGATAGCTGAGTGCCGAAATCCTCCCGCTGAGTAGTTTAGAACGCAGAGCTGGGGGGTGGCTGATGAGGGACGCCGTGAATCCATCCATGGAGGCTCGGAATCGACGTCCATGTCGATTGACGCCCTCATCAGCCGACCCCCAGCTCTGCGTTCTAAACTAATCAGCGGGC
>FTIX01325368.1_pt1 | contig 17564 bp, 18 predicted proteins | sample 1658561 | NCBI WGS metagenome assembly FTIX01 (sample SAMEA3914836, study PRJEB12502) | metagenome | biome: forest; material: soil | place: Canada | collected 2011-07-03 | depth 0.3 m | reverse complement strand
GATTCCCGCCTTTGCGGGAATGACAACTTTCGTTGAATTTCGCGTCAGTGACTAATTAGTGCAAGGCCTTCATTGATTTTGTTTGTTTATGAATGAAATCCAGCCTTGTGAAGAAAGGCACGGAGGTTAAAGGGTGCTCGGGGCTTGAACTTAAGGGTGTTAACTGACAGGGATGTCAGTTCCAAGCCCCATGGATGGGTTCACGGCGTCCCTTAAGTTCAAGCCCCGAGCACCCTTTAAGCGGTATTCGAAATGCTACACTTATCCGTAATTTCTAACCATCTTACTCCACATACTCAAAGCATCTTTAAGCTCGGCCTGGGTCTTCTTTAGGCGCAATTTATAGGCTGCGACGTAGCGGTGATAACGCGTAATTCTTCCTTGATAATGCTCTAGTTTGGCTTTTTTCAAAGCGCGATAATCTTTCTTCAACTGTTCCATATGCGCAACAACCTTGAGGATGCGAGCATAAAGAGGTTGTACAAAATGATACATTTGCTGCTCTATCGTTTCCTGCTGTGCATTGAGCTGGGCTAATTCTCGCAACTGCTTTTGCTGGGATTCGACGCGGTAACGAATAATTTGTTCCTGGCTTACGCGTTTTAAGTCTTTAGCTAATCCTAAATAGGATAAGGTAGCGATCAACCACTTGCTAGGATCAAAATGATAAGCGCGCACACCATTACGATAATCAATCGCAAACTGGTGATGAAAATTATGGAAACCCTCACCGAAGGTAAATAATGCGGTAAACCAGTTGTCTCTTGCACTTTGTTCAGAATAAGTACGCTTACCAAAGGTATGACTGACGGAGTTGATGCAAAAAGTCATTTGCTGGGTCAAAGTAATGCGCAGTGCGCCAGCGATAATCAAGCCACCCCAGGCATCACCCCATAATGCTGCGAGTAACAACGGAAATATAAACCCCATAGTAATCGCAATGGGGGTATAGAAGCGATGTTGCAAACGTACCAGCGGATCAGCCATTAAATCTTGGACATTACTAAAATCACGCTTAGAACGGTCAAGCATAAATAACCATCCCATATGGGCGAACCAAAAACCTTTATTAATGCTGTAAGGATCTCGATCAGTATCGGTATATAAATGGTGACGACGATGATCTGAGGACCATTCTATCGCGCTGCCTTCAAAGGTTGCCGCGCCTAATAGCAGCCATACCAGCCTGACTGGCCAAGCCGCTCGGTAACTGCGATGAGAAAACAGACGATGGTAACCTACGGTGACTGCCAGACTAGCTGAGATAAAAAAGATAATCGCAAACCATAGGGTAGCGAGGTGAAATGTACCCTGAGTGGCGATGAAGATGATTCCAATAATCGCCAGTAATGGTGTAAGGGTTAAAAATAAGGTGTTGGTCCAATTAAGGCGGCGTAATATATTCATTAAAATTCTACTCTTGTGTAAGCATTTCTCTTTATATAAAGAGAAGATTGGAGGCTTTCTGTACCTCATAGCAGCTAAGTGCTTCCCTTCGTTATTTCCTAGTCCTGGTAGTTTTCTTCGGACCTTTGCCAGATTTTGCCGAAAAATTGCCCGTTTGTGAACTTTTTTTCACTGGTCGACTACCGCGTTGTTCGCGATCAGCCGTGCCAGAAGTTTTTACAGCGGATTTTTTAGAATTGCGACGTGGTTCAGTTGCAGCAGTTGCCGGACGTTTTCCTGCTCTGGGGCCCGATTTGCTTGACCTAGAGCCAGCAAAGTCATTGCCATCAGAGTCTTTTCGGGCTGTCGCACGGGCGCTACCAGCTGCGGGAGCTCCTTTTCTATGCTGGCCACCTGCAGGACTGCGACGCTTATGCGCGAATGGAGAATCCTCATTAGCATCAGCAAATCTATCTTGTCGATTCGAACGATTAGTTGCGTGGCCTGGCCCTGCTGAAAAACTCCGTCCAGTAGGTTTTCTGGTGCCAGAACGTGGTTCATAAGCAAAGCCTTCAGCTGATCCGGCTTTCTTGCTACGTCTTGATCGTGGTGAATCATCTCTATCAACTGAAAAAGTCTCTTGCTGATGCCCGCGTTTAGCTGCGTGGCTGGAGGCACTGACAAAACTCCGTCCAGCAGGCTTTCTAGGGTTGTTATTGCGCAATCCATACCCGAAGGCATCGTCATCAGCACCGGCCTTTCTACTGCGCCTTGCTGCGGCAAAAGCAACATCCTGCTGTGCTGATTGCTTAGCATTCCGCCGTAACCCAGGGGCAAACGTATTGCGCTCCCCTGGTCTCTTACTGCGCTTGTCTGCTGTAAAACCCCTATTTTCACCATCTGCTGCTCTGCCAGACCTGCCATGACTACTAGTAGACCTGGGTTGGCCAGCTGCTGACCTGCGTTGACCATACTGTTTTTTGACCGGTCGTGACTCCCGCTGATGCGCTTCAGTGCCCTCAGCCTGATAATCAAATCCGGCAATAGTTTCTTGCTTGAGTTTAGATCCTAGAACACTTTCCAGCATACGCAACTTAGGCATATCTTTGCGGGTCACAAAGGACAGAGCTTTGCCCGATTTGCTGGCGCGACCGGTACGACCAATACGATGGGTATAGCCTTCAATAGTTTCAGGCATATCAAAATTGATCACATGGGAAATATCAGCCACATCAATGCCACGAGAAGCCACATCGGTGGCCACTAAAATATCCACGGCGCCCGAACGAAAGTCATTTAGCGCAACCTGACGTCGCTTCTGTGACAAGTCTCCTTGTAAAGAGCTAGCGCGGTAACCGGCATCTTTCAATTCCTGGACGACGCGCGTTGCCGTTATTTTAGTGCGGGTAAATATTAGAGCAGACTTCACGTCCTGAGTTTGCAGAATTTTGATCAGTAGTTCAGCTTTAAGATGAGGTGGCACTGGATACATGGTCTGGGTCACTGATTTGACTGGCATGGTGTTATTAATTTGTACTGCTACTGGGCTGCTCAGCATTTCTTCAGCCAATTGACGGACATCTTTTGGCATAGTTGCCGAGAACAACAAGGATTGGCGGCGTTTGGGTAATTCGCGCAAAATTTGGCGGACATTGGGCAAGAACCCCATATCAAACATCTGATCTGCTTCATCGAGCACCACTACTTCAACAGCTGATAAATTAATCGTGCCCTGGCCTAGATGGTCTAACAGACGGCCTGGACAGGCCACCACAATCTCTGCGCCACGACGCAATTTTAGCTTTTGAGAATGCATACTCACCCCCCCATAAATTGCCGCAGAGCGCAGGCCTAAATTCTTGCCTAATTGACCAATGGCATCATGGGTTTGCTGGGCTAATTCACGAGTGGGAGCAATAATCAAGCCTCGCACTCTGGCACGTGGCCCTTCCAGTAATTTTTGTAGCATAGGCAGGACAAAAGCAGCTGTTTTACCCGTGCCAGTTTGTGCGATCCCTAGAACATCCTTTCCCTTTAAAATCATAGGGATAGTTTGTTCTTGGATGGCTGTGGGGGTTTCGTAGCCTAAGGTTTTCAGGCTAGACATGATTTGGGGGTCAAAATTAAATGGGCGAAAAGGCACGCTATAGTTTCTCCTGGCTGTAAGCCTAAATAAGCCCTTTAGTGGAGCATGTTTAGGAATGGTGAGCCAAGTGGAAGGGGGCCTAGCTCTTATCGTATTATTTTATAGGTTTATTATACAGGAATTGGCTTGGAAAAGCAGCAAAATCAGTGACATAAATGATAGGAATATCCTTTTCTTACCAGTGTGCTAGACACCAATCTAGGTTCTTTCAGGCCATACTCTTCATAATATTTTAAGATTCTACGAGTATAATTTACTCATAATTCTTAAAAAAACATTTAATATTTGAGGGGATAAGTCATGTTTAAGTTTCTAAAACGATTATTGGATAGCTTGAGGGAAAGTTTCAGTCAATGGTGGAATAAAGAATCAAGCACGACTCCTGCCTCTACTTCCTCAGCAGGTACGCCATCCGCAGCTACGACATCTATTTATGGTAGTAAAGGCCCTTTAAAGCTGAATATTGAGGCGATGGACCTTGCAAAACATAAAACTGCTCTGGAAAATAGTGGTTATATTCAAGGTGAAGACCAAAGCCAGCCCACGATAGGACAGCACCTAAAAGGTATGCATAGCAATGATTTAACCCCAAGCTCATCATTTTCAGATCTTGGACGACTAGAGGAAGAAGAGAGGGATTCATCATTCGATCTTCGTGGTTATAGATTATAGCTTATAAATTATTTAGACCTACTTATCTTTTCTTTGTCTTGTAACTCGCTACAAGGTAGCTCCTTTACAGATCAATTTATATGAGTTAGATAAACGTTAAGTAAGGACTTCTAACCCCTTCTCTGCCACAATATTCAGTAATTTCAGCGCTGGCCCTGTAGGATGCTTTTCACCACTCTCCCATTTTTTAATAGTGGAAGCACTTGCATTTAAATATTCCGCGAAAACAGGCTGACTCACTTTTTCACGCAAGCGAATATGTTTGATTTGGTTAACAGCACTACTTAATTCTCGAACCTTAGCAAATGTGTCAATAATAGCCAAGAGGGTCTCTACCGCTTTGGGACTCTTTTAACTTGCATGCAAACTCTCTTCTTTAACCTCTGGTCTTACAATGCATGGATAACATGGGTGACAACACCCCAGATATGGATATCATTCTCAGGTTTAATCTCTATGGGTGGGAACTCCACATTCTCAGGCAATAAATAGAGTTTATCCCGGGTTTTTTCCAAGCGCTTCACTGTCAGTTGGCCATCCACTGCTGCAATTACGATTTTGCCATTGCTGGGTTTGATGTTGCGATCGATCAAGAGAATGTCATTGTGGTGAATACCGGCATTAATCATAGAATCGCCTGAAACTTTCAGGAAAAAACTATCGGCGGGATGTTTCACCAACAATTCATTGAGATCCAGTTTAGCTTCGACCTCGCCTTCTGCAGCCGTAGGGAAGCCTGCAGCCACAGTTGAGGTGAATAGAGGTAATTTAAAGCCTTTATGCTCTACAAATTCCTGAATGGCAGACAGCAGGCTTTCCGGCACACGGATTGCCTTAGTGCTTTCGCCATAGCGGCCCTGGCCTTTTGGTCGCCCCGCCCCTGTCCGCGCTCCACCTCTTGTCATAGGTCACCTCAAATGCACCCTCTCCCCACTGCGCAAGTGGGCGAGGAGAAAGATTGTTTAATAGATTATTTAATTGAATATTGTACTCATTTCATTAAATAAAGCAAACCTTGTCAGAACCTTATTTGTCAGTGATATTCATGCATGTTATTATTAATCAGTATAACTTTTAATCTTTTTTATGGAGAAAATGAGTATGAAAAGGAAAACACTGTTTCTGATTGCCCTGCTATTGTCAGTTTGCACCCTCAGTTTTGGCGCAACTTTACAATCCTTAGACAAAAAAGGGGTCATGACTGCACTACAGGATAAAACCATTACTACGATCCCAATGGCCACATTGCACGACAAATTAGTGATGAGCCGAATCAGTATTTATTTTGGCGCGGATGGTAAATTAGAAGGAAAATTTGCCAGAAAAATTGAAAATGACCCACAAAGCGACACCGGCACCTGGACTGTTAAAAATGACGGTTTACTCTGCGCTAACTGGCAACATTGGGGAGCAGGCAAAGACATGTGTGTCTATGTTTATGACACCAAAAATAGCCTGATCTTCGCTAACCCAGCTGGTTATTTTGATAGTCTGGTACTATCCAGATTCATCAAGTCTGGCAATCATGTGCAAGAAATTAAATCTCTTGAACAAATGAAGCAGATGAGAATGCAGCGTATGATGACTAAAGAAAAGACTCAAGAAAAGGCTCCGGCGCAATAATTTAAGGAACGCTTCCTGGAACTTCCTCTCATACAGAAGGGGGAAGTTCCCGGATAAGCTGAATGGTTTCAGCTCATACTCTCAGGAGAGCAGATTATGGAAAGATCAGTTACGTTAAATAAGAATTGGGGATGGTTTTTATTATATGGTATCGCATTAGTCATTTTAGGTGTTATCGCCATCAGCGCCGCCACCTTGACTACTGTGATTTCAGTCATTTTCATCGGTTCCTTGTTGTTAATAGCTGGATTTATCTTGCTCATCGACACTTTTGTGTCTTGGCGGCATAAAGCCGGTGGTTTTATTGTGCATTTGATCATTAGCCTCTTATATTTGATCGCAGGGTTTATGCTCATTAAAACGCCGGTGGTAGGGGCGGCTTCTCTTACCCTGATTATGGCCATTTTTTATATTATTGTCGGTTTGTTTCGAATTCTCGACGCGAGTATTTTTAAATTACCTAATTACGGTTGGAGAATATTCAGTGGCATTATCGCTTTAGTTCTGGGTATTATTATCATCGCTAATTGGCCAGCAGCCAGCCTCTATATCATTGGCTTATTCGTTGGGATTGAATTATTATTTATCGGTTGGACATATATAATTTTATCTATAGCAGCAAAGGATCAACCTCGTCTATAGGCGAGAAGATAAAACTCCCCACGCTTACCCGCGGGGGAGTTTTATCTTCCTATTTTAATTTTCCATTGCGAAGCCTCACAGGCTTAGTCCACGGTTTCCTGGTATGAAAATAAAATACTTTTTTGGCACGATCCTAGTAAGTTTACCCCTTCTCGCCTACTCCACATCGCCACAAGAAGAATTTTGTAGCTGGAGACTAGCAACGGATAGCAAATATTATGATAGCCTGGGTGAAAACCTGGCCGAACTGCAAAATGTAGCCAGTAAATTGCAAAATCTGGGGGCTGTTGATCCTCAACATCCCCAACTATATGCTGACCACGTGGCGGAAATAGCTGGCGAAATTCAATCGACATTGGCCAGCATTAATCTCCTGCAAGCCCAACGGTATGCGCAGGACACTGCAAAACTACAAGAACTATTTTATCCCACTCCCCCAGCTCCCGCTAATAAATCACCGCAGGCAGCACCCTCTTTCTGGGACAAGGTTAAAAGCTTATTTATTAGTAAATGAATCGCAGACTAAAACAATTGAACTTCTATGCTTGAAAACTTAGCCGATGCTTTTAATCAAATTTTTTCCAGTATCCAAGAAAATTTCGGTTTGCTCGCCGCAATTATCCTCATCCTTTGGGGTATTCAGTTTCTCAATCACATTTCTGGCTATCGTCTGAATTTATTAGGTATTTATCCAAGGACTGTTCATGGCCTGATAGGAATTATTGCCGCACCTTTTTTACATGGCAGTTTCCAACATTTATTTTTTAACACTTTGCCGCTGATCGTCTTAGGCGCTCTGGTATTGGTTAACGGCAAGCCCGCGTTTTTGGAGATCAGCGCTATTATTATGGGAATCAGCGGATTTGCAACCTGGTTATTCGGTCGTCGGGCATTGCACGTCGGCGCCAGTGGAGTGATATTGGGTTACTGGGGATTTTTATTGTTCAGCGCTTATGAGGAACAATCCGCCCTAACCTTTGCATTAGGCTTTCTGTGTCTCTATTACTTTGGGGGCCTGGCTTTAAATTTATTTCCCACTGAAGAAAAAGTATCATGGGAAGGTCATGTTTTTGGGTTTTTCTCCGGGATACTAGCAAGTTATCTAATGACCCATCAGTTATGGCCATTTAATCAATAAGGGCACTGTCGCCCACTGAGCCAAAATTATTCGTCCTTGAAACCTAACTCCACTAAAATGCAGGGTCCACCCGCAATGACATTAATGCCGTTTTGTTCGCAGCTGGTAATCGCAGCTTGGCTTTCTGCGCCCGGCTGCATCCAAATATTGCGGATACCATGCGCTATCGCTTCCAGCACTAATTTTTCAGTCACTGCCGGTGGAGTGATAATCGAAATGCTGGTGACGTCGGCAGGTAAATCAGCGATTTTTCTGCGAACTGCTAAACCTTCAATTTCGTTTTCTACAGGATTAATTGGATACACTTTAAGATGGTGTTGTAGATAACAGCGTAATACTTTATTGCCATATTTATGGCGTCTGCTGCTTGCGCCTAATACGGCAAAAGCTTTGGATGTGAAGAATTGCTTAATTTTTTCGTCCATGTGCGTGCTCCTATAGAGTTTCATCCTCACGTAAGGTGAGTATTTCCACTCCCGTTTCAGTGACTAATACGGTGTGTTCCCATTGTGCAGACCAGCTATGATCGGCAGTGACCACCGTCCAACCATCCCCTAATAATCTAACATTTCTCTTGCCTTGGTTCAGCATGGGTTCAATGGTAAAAGTACAGCCTGGCTTTAATTGTGCGCCAGTTCCTAGTTGACCAAAATGTGGGATATGCGGTTCTTCCCACATGGTTTCGCCAATGCCATGGCCGCCGTATTCTTGTACTACAGTATAACCGTTGGCGCTGGCATGTTGCGAGATGGTATGACCTAAATCTCCTAAATATACTCCAGGGCGCACTAAACGGATAGCTCGATACATGCATTCCTGGGTGACTGTGACTAAGCGTTCCATCCAGGGTTTTACCGGGCCGATTAAGAACATTTTGCTGGTATCGCCGATGTAGCCGTCTTTTTTAACGGTGACGTCGATGTTTAAGATATCGCCATTTTTTAATTTTTTTTGCGAGGGGATGCCATGACATACTACGTGATTGATGGAGGTGCAAATACACCCTGGGAAACCATGATGATTTAGGGAGGCGGGGATGGCTTGTAGATCTTCTATGATGAAACGACGGCAGATGGTCTCTAGTTCGGCAGTACTGATGCCAGGTTGAACGTAGGGGGTGATCATTTCTAATACGCGGGCAGCCAGACGGCCAGCCCTGCGCATTTTGATGATTTGCTCGGGGGTTTTGATGGTCATGCTTCGGTTTGCTCTTGATGCATGGCTTCTTGGATAAATTGTCTGCGTACTTCGTAATAGTTCAGATTGGGGTTTTCTTCGATGGCTTTGCCGATGCGGAGCCAATGTTCGGCTTGGGCGTTGATGGATCGGTCCATGGCTTTGGCCATGCGTTTGGTGGCTTCATGGAGTTGATCAGAGATTTTCACTATTCCCATGGGGGTCTCGCTATCATATGTTTATGGAATGTAGCATATTGTAGCATAACATATTGCGGGGTGAAGAGTTTATTTCTTCGATGGCTTATTAATCACACGTTAACACCGGTGAAAGTGAGATCGGGGGAAACTATTAATTGCCCCCTTAAGACTCTCATTGAAAAAACTTTATTAAAAGTCTTCGACTACCAATCGATAATTTTAAGAATACGTAGGAGCACCTGGAATAACACCTGGGGTTTCTAGCTCCACTTCGTCAGATGGAATATCTATTTTCCGCTGCTGGAGTGATGGGAAAAGTGAAGATTGGTTACCGGCAACGGAAATAGATGGCATATGTTTTAATTCAGAGATACTAGAGGAGGAAGAGTCGGGCGTACGAGGGGGAGTGTCTTTTCTCTTTTCATCCTTTGCGTGCATGATAGAGGCTAAGATAACTTTCGATTTAATTAGCTCTGCGCGCATAGTGGTTATAGATTTCCGATAACCGCTGTTCTGCTTAGTAGAAGAAGAGTTGAATCTTTGCTGTTGTACTAAAGTATCTGTGGTTTGAAAATTTTGCACAAAGTCAGTTTTCTTTGCTTTTGATATTTCGCCCAATTCGGAGCGCAGTTGGCTTGAAATGTTTTGATTTCCTTGGGAGCGTGTGAGGCGCAAAAAACCTAAGAAATCAGAGTATGATTCATCTAAAATGCTTAAACAATATTCGGCAGGATTATTATTCAATTCTGCTTTGAGTTTTCCCATCTTTATAAAATTTTCTGAATAACGTCTGTGAATTTTTCTTTCTACGGATTCAGCTATTGATCTAATAAAGGGACTGCTACTCTTTCTCAATTCAACGGAATGTAGAATTTTTCCAAGCATAAACTCACTATCTGTAATACTTTTTAATTGACCAATCTCATCTCTGAGGCGTTGGAAAGATATAGAGTCACCCATTTCGTCAACAGCCACCCGAGAATGGCTTATATTTTTAGTCTCGTGTTTATCCGCTTTATCCAACATCAGCAGTACTTGATTAAGTGTTTCAAGGGGTTCTTCTTGAGTGATCTTAGGTGCTTCTCTTTTTCGTATGTTTTGTTCCATATTATTATTCCTTTGTATTAATAGCTTAATTAATAAATGTGACTAGGTATTATACCATATCACTATCTACCCATTATGTTGCGTGAATGCATTTACTCTGCGGATGGTGGGATTGATGCCGAAAATTATGAGTGGGGTTCTTTCACTTAAAGCAAAATGTATCAAGCCGGCGTGTCTGTACTAATTGACACAATCCCCACTCACTGCAATTAAAAACCGCCGGCCATGGGGTCTGGCTTTCTGACATTTGGGGAAATCTGTGGCAGCACAAGATGCTTTGAGTAAACGCGGCAATTGGCACCCGATGATGAAAATATTAGACAGGCGTTCAGGATGGTGCAGGTGCTATCAAGATAAATATGTTCCTTCTCCCACAAGGGGAGAAGGAGTGTAACATGCTGCTACGGTTTTTTTATTTTTTCAGTTCACCGCCGATGATTTGGCCTTTAATTTCAACTTTTGAACCTTTGACCACTATGCCATCTTTGGATTCAAATTGAATGCTGCCATTAATTACGGTGTTACCGGCTAGAGTTAATGTGGGTTGTTTGCCATCGACCTTTTTGATGAAAATATTGTTGGCAACTACATCGGTTAAATTAACTTTTTCTGCAGTGACTGTAATGTTCTGGAATTTGCTTCTTTGTGCTGTTAATGGCCCCAACAATACGGTGTCACCGCTGACGGCTAAATTATCTGCCTGAACTGGACCGATAACTTGTAAGCTATTGGCTGTTACTTGTTTAACTTGCAATGGGCCGGTGACTTTGATCTGGTTAAACTTTCCAGTTTCGCTGTTGTTTACAGGACCAATGATTTCCGCATTTTGCTCTACTTGCAAATCTTTAAAATGCAAAGGACCCATAACAGATAAGGATTTGGCTTTAACTTGTTGTAAATCTGCCGGTCCGTGGATCACCACGTCATCTAGATTTTGTTTGCTGAGATCGGTGGGACCCATGTAGGTTGTCGCTGATGCGAGGGTCGCTATACATAGCGCAGATACGAAAGTAAATAGTTGTTTCTTCATTGCTGTCTCTCCTTGTGAATATTGGGCAATTGCCCCTGGAATCATGAAATTATAAGCACGTATCAATAAATAAATGCAATCATTTTCGATAATCTTTCCCCTCTCCCGCAAGCGGGAGAGAGGGTGTATTTATTCCGGCACTAAGCATTTGAATTGCCAACTTCCCACTGCGGGCGCACTTAAGGCCTGACTCAGCCAGGCGAGTAACTTCTCAACTTCTTGCTGCCACTGCCAGGGAGGACGCAGCACAATCATGCCGCAGGCAGTTAAACTGGTGACTGAAAACGGCAGAGCAAATTCGCAATATATCAGATCGCGCATGCCACTATCTTGTAATTCTTTATAGAAATTATCCACCCCTTTGCGGTCTTTAATCGGATACCATGCAGCGAATATCCCCATTGGCCAACGCCGATTGGCTTCTTGTAATTGCTGCGCCACCTGATTAAATTCATCGCTTTGTTCATATGAAGGATCAATAAAAACCAAACCACGCGCCGGTTGTGGCGGTAAAAAAGCTTTTAGTCCTTGATAACCATCCATATGATGTACAGCGACTTGAGCATCGGCTCTGAATTCATTTTTTAAACTGATAATGTCCCGCGCATGTAGTTCACACAGTATCATGCGATCGCCAGAACGTAATAAATCTCGGGCAATATGGGGAGAACCCGGATAATAACGCAAACCCGTGGCAGAATTTTGTCTGTTAAAATTCTGTATTTGCTGTATATACGTCCTGACCAAATCTGGCATCGGCTGATCAGACATTTTCCATAATTTAAGGATTCCACCGCTAAATTCTTTCGATTTTTGCGCAGCTTCTTTTTGCAAATCATAGCGCCCGATACCGGCGTGGGTTTCAATATAGCTAAAAGGTTTTTCCTTGCGCATGAGACTTTGTAATAAGCTGAGCAATAGCAGATGTTTGAATACATCGCTAAAGTTACCAGCGTGATAGATATGACGATAATTCATCCGTATTAGCCCCGAATCTTCTTTCGCCATTTCCGTGCTTTTGCCAAAATAGCTTCCGCATCTAAAGTGGTAAATTCGCCATTTTTCAATAGGCGCTGCCCTGCCACCCAAACATCGCTTACTTGCCTGCTGTTAACTGCATAGACCAACTGTGAGATAGGATGGTAGATCGGCTGAGTATTCACAGCGGATAAATCTATGGCAATTAAATCCGCGGATTTTCCTGGCTGGATTGAACCAATTTCCCGCTCTAAACCAAATGCTCTAGCCCCATTTAATGTGGCCATTTGCAAGGCTTCAGCGGCATTAAGGGCAGTTGAATCCTGGGCGACGGCTTTCGCCAAAATCGCTGCCGTGCGCATTTCGCCAAACATATCGAGATCATTATTGCTGGCAGCGCCATCGGTACCCAAGGCTACATTAATTCCAGCCGTCATTATTTTTTTAACTGGACAAAACCCACTCGCTAATTTGAGGTTAGATTCCGGTGAATGCACTATCTGTGGTCTGGTGGCTTGCAAAATAGCGAGATCTTCTTCATTGACATGACACATATGCACACAGACCAAACGTTCAGAAAATAAACCCAAATCGTATAACCTTTGGACGGGGCGTTTATGATATTGTTGGATACTGCCATTGATCTCATCCAGAGTTTCATGTAGGTGGGTATGAATAATTAACTCTTGTTCGTCGGCAAAGGCTTTCACTTGTAAAAAATCATCATCGCTAACCGTATACGGGCCTTGGGGGTGAATGGTCGGCTTTATAAGCGGATGACCGCGCCATTGTTGACAGAAAATTTCCATCTTTGTCAAATACTCATCCATAGTTCCTGCATATTGAGTTGGGAGATTAATGACCTCTGCGCCTACTACCGCCCTAATACCAGCGATTACCGCCGTTTCTGCCGTGACCTCACCGAAAAAATAGTTTTCATTAAAACAGGTTGTGCCACTACGCAGCATTTCCAAGATGGCAAGCTCGGTGCCATCACGCATAAATTCCTCATTCATCCATTGCGTTTCTGCCGGCCAAATATGATTATTCAACCAATCCATTAAGCCGAGGTCATCCGCCATCCCACGAAACAACACCATGGGGCTATGGGCATGGCTATTCATGAGGCCTGGCATGACTATATGGTCCGCAAGGCGCAAATGGGTATTGGCTTCATATAGATTCTCCGCCTCGACTCTCGGCAATAGTGCGACTATCCTTCCTTGATCGATGACTATGGAATGATTTTCTAAAACCGTGTTATGGGGTTCGATGGGGACAATCCACTCCGGCTGAAGTATGGTATCAACAGTTGCTTTTCGCATTTTTATTCCTTCACACTTCTCGTGTTTTTGGGCTTGCATGATTAAAAGTCGTGATTCTGGGGGGATATAATATATAATATGCCACGAATTAAGCAAAGCATAGCCTATTCCCTCCATAACCAAAGACTTATAACAGACAACATAGGAGAAAAGTCCTTCATGCAAACAACAGAATTTATCTGGCTTAATGGCAAACTGATTCCTTGGGACGAAGCCAAGGTCCATGTATTAACCCATACCCTGCATTATGGGGGAGGTACATTTGAAGGCGTCCGTTTTTATAAAACCGAACAGGGCCCAGCGATTTTTAGATTAGAAGAACATGTAGACCGCTTATTATACTCCATCGACATACTGAAAATGCCTTTTTCCTATAGTAAAGAGGAAGTTTTGGCTGCCATGATCGATACTGCAAGAGCAACTAAACTTGAAGAAGGCTACATCCGACCGCTGGCGTATTATGGCTATGGCAAGATGGGGGTAAACCCTATAGGCAGTCCAGTAGATTTCATGATTGCCAGCTGGCCCTGGGCATCTTATTTACGACATGACATCGTGGATATTAAGACCAGCAAATACATTCGCATCCATCCTGCTTCAACCGTCGTAGACGCAAAACTCTGCGGTCATTATGTGAATAGTATTCTCGCCTCTTTGGAGCTACTAGGAACGCATTATCATGAAGTGGTGTTTTTGGATAGCGCTGGCTTTATTTCTGAAGGCGCTGGAGAGAATTTCTTTATTGTTAAAAATGATGTGGTCTACACCCCCAAGCTCGGCACCATCCTACCTGGCATCACCCGCCATACTCTGCTGCAAGTCATGCAGAAACTTGGAATAAAAGCACAGGAGGCAGACATTACGCTTGAGGACGCCTTACAAGCAGATGAAGCCTTTTTTAGCGGTACCGCAGCGGAAGTCACCCCGATTCGTTCCATCAATGACCGCGTGCTCGGAGAGGGGAAAATCGGCCCGATTACCACAAAAATCAAGCAAAAGTATTATGACATTGTGCACGGCAAGGATCCGGAGTTTACTAAGTATTTGACGTTTATTTGAGTTTGCCTTTCCCTGGACCGTCCTTGCGAGGAGCTTGCGACGAAGCAATCCAGAAAGCTGAGCCTCTTCTGGATTGCTTCGTCGCAAGCTCCTCGCAAGGACGGCCCAAAGGGGGGGCGTTGGCACTGAGGTAGTCCCTCTGAGGAAGCTTCCGCGCAGCCTTTCACCGGTCTAATCAGACGCTAAAAACTTCTCACAACAACGGCTTCAAATAATGACCCGTATATGACTTCTTGTTATTCGCAATATCTTCCGGTCTACCAATAGCTAAAATCTCCCCACCCTTTTCGCCACCTTCAGGCCCCAGGTCAATCACCCAGTCCGCAGTTTTAATCACATCTAAATTATGTTCAATCACCACAATCGTATTACCGCGATCGCGTAAATTGTGCAGGACCTCCAATAATTGCTTGACGTCATGGAAATGTAAGCCGGTGGTAGGTTCATCCAGAATATATAATGTATTACCGGTATCGCGCCGGGATAATTCTTTGGCAAGTTTTACGCGTTGCGCTTCACCACCTGACAAAGTCGTAGCACTCTGACCCAAGCCGATGTAAGACAGGCCGACATCAATCAGTGTTTGTAATTTATGCGCAACCATAGGTACCGGATCAAAAAACTTGCGTGCATCCTCTACAGTCATACTGAGTACTTCATGAATATTCTTACCTTTATATTTCACTTCCAGGGTTTCGCGATTGTAGCGTTGGCCTTTGCAAACATCACATTCCACATACACATCGGCTAGAAAATGCATTTCTACTTTAATCAAGCCATCACCTTCACAGGCCTCACAGCGTCCGCCTTTGACATTGAAACTAAAACGTCCCGCTTGATAACCCCGGGTGCGAGCCTCTTGTGTCCCTGCAAATAATTCACGAATGGGTGTAAATAAGCCGGTGTAGGTTGCTGGATTAGAACGGGGTGTACGACCGATAGGGCTTTGGTCTATCGCCACCACTTTATCGAGATGACCCAATCCCGCCACTTGCTTATAGGGGCCTGGAGTGATTTGTTCGGCTCCATTGAGCGCCCGCGCCATGATAGGGTATAAAGTGTCATTAATTAAACTGGATTTTCCTGAGCCCGAGACACCTGTCACACAGGTCATTAATCCAATAGGAATTGCCACATCAATATTTTTTAGATTATTACAACGCGCGCCCATTAGGCGCAGCATACGCAAGGAATCAGGCTGCTTGCGTTCGCGTGGTAATTCAACCTGTAATTCACCCATTAAATATTTGCCGGTCAATGAGTGTGGATTCTGCATGATTTCTTCAGGGCTACCCTGTGCCACCACTCGCCCGCCATGGACGCCAGCTCCTGGTCCAATATCAATCACGTAATCGGCGCTGCGAATCGCTTCTTCATCATGCTCCACCACAATCACGCTATTACCTAAATTACGTAGGCGTTTCAAGGTATTGAGCAGACGATCATTATCACGTTGGTGCAGACCTATCGAAGGTTCATCCAAAATATACATCACTCCCACTAAGCCTGAACCGATCTGGCTTGCTAAGCGGATACGCTGCGCCTCACCTCCTGATAGGGTTTCTGCACTGCGATTTAAGGCGAGATAATTCAGGCCCACACTCACTAAAAATCCCAGTCTTTCATTCAGCTCTTTTAAAATCCGGGCAGCAATTTCACCTCGTCGTCCTTCGAGTTGGATAGATTGAAAAAAAGCCAACGCTTTTTCAACCGCCATTGCGGAGACCTGCGGCAAACTCATGTCTTCAACAAAGACATTCCGCGCTTCTGTGCGTAAACGCGTGCCGCCACATTCGGGGCAACTGCTGGTAGTGAGGAATCGCGCTAAATCTTCCCGCACCGCTTGCGATTCAGTTTCACGATAGCGACGCTGCATATTGTTAATGATACCTTCAAATGGATAGACGCGGGTTGTTCGTCGGCCCCGTTCATTGGCAAAAGTAAATTCAATTTCGTCGTCACCACTGCCCCATAAAATGATGTCCTGATGTTTTTTACTTAATTGTTGAAAAGGTTTTTCAACATCAAAATGGTAATGCGCCGCCAATGATTTGAGAACTTGAAAATAATAAATATTGCGCTTGTCCCAGCCACGGATTGCACCCCCGGCTAAACTGAGTTCAGTATTTTGAATAATTTTTTCTGGATCAAAAAATTGGGTGACGCCTAAACCATCGCATTCCGGACAAGCACCTGCGGGGCTATTAAAAGAAAATAGACGTGGTTCCAGTTCAGTTAAACTGTATCCACATAACGGGCAGGCAAATTTCGCTGAAAAAATTCGATCGCTGTTTTTGGTTTTATCCATCTCATGGACAATGACCAGGCCATCAGCTAAATGCAATGCGGTTTCAAATGATTCAGCCAGACGTTGTTCTAATCCTGCACGGACTTTCAAGCGATCGACTACGACGTCAATGTTGTGTTTCTTGCGCAGATCTAATTTCGGGGCTTCATCTAACTCCAGTATCTTGCCATTAATGCGCACTCGCACATAACCTTGGCGACGCAAATCCTCCAATAATTGTAGATGCTCGCCTTTGCGATTAGAAACTACGGGGGCCAAAATCATCACCCGGGTGTCTTCGGGTAATTGCAATAGGGTGTCTACCATTTGACTCACAGTTTGTGCATGCAAAACTGTGCCGTGGGTGGGGCAACGGGGTTGTCCCACCCGCGCATAAAACAAACGCAGATAATCATAGATTTCGGTAATCGTGCCTACTGTGGATCGTGGATTGTGTGAGGTGGCCTTTTGTTCAATCGAGATAGCAGGGGATAAGCCTTCAATGTGATCTACATCAGGTTTCTGCATGACAGATAAAAATTGCCGAGCATAAGCAGACAGCGATTCTACATAGCGACGCTGTCCTTCAGCGTATAATGTATCGAACGCCAATGAAGATTTCCCTGAACCTGATAGGCCGGTAATGACAACCAATTGATCGCGAGGAATAGTAAGGTCGATGTTTTTTAGATTGTGGGTGCGAGCGCCACGAATAGTAATTTGTGCCATAAGTGCATGATAACATTCAGGGATGAAAACTTAAACTTTATACTAGTGCCACCCTAAGGAGATCCT